>JACCDT011574282.1_pt1 | contig 12177 bp, 36 predicted proteins | sample 7446291 | NCBI WGS metagenome assembly JACCDT01 (sample SAMN15323446, study PRJNA562643) | freshwater metagenome | isolation source: river surface water | place: USA:Blue River Watershed | collected 2017-08-17
AGTCTCTACGGCCCCATGTGGCTCATCATCATCGGCGGGGGGTTATTCCTTACCGCAATGGCGTGGAAACTTGGCGGCCCCGTGCTCGGCTGGATCGTCGAATCGACCAGCTTCTATCGGACCATGAAGGAACAGGTGCCGGAGGCGATCTCCGGTATGCGAAACTGGTCCGGCGAGACTGGCAAGGTGCTCGATGAGATCCGAGAGGACGTGAAGGATGTCAAGCGAGCCGTGACGAAGGACTGACCGTGCGAAAGTTCCCGATCACCAAGCTGATGCTTGCGGAGGCCGTGCTGTTCTCGGCTGTGGTGGCCCTCGTTGGGTCCGCCATCTTTTGTCTGCGTGAGCGCGTCTGGTGTGTTTGACGCCACGGCTTACGCTTTGGTAGGAGCGCCCATGCCTGAAACACCGATGACCATCACGATCGACTACAAGGGCGACGAGCCCGATCAGACCTTCACGAACTGCACGAACATCGTGGAGCTGACCGAGCCTGACCGCCTGCGGTTCACCGGAACCAAGGGCCTTGTGAGCGGGACGTGGACGATCCCGTTCGCCAGCATCAACTCGTGGGTGAAGTACTGAGCTAGCTCCCCCAGTAGTCCTTCGGCTCGAGCTTCGCCTTAGACACCGCGTTCCCGCTGCTCCACGTCGCCATCCACCCCTGCGGCTGGTGGCGGTGGGATACCCACTTTCCGGCCTCGTCCACGTCGTGGAAGGCTCCATCGAAGGCTGCCACGTTCTCTCGGCACCTGTGGCACTCGACGATGTGCGCCTGCCCAGGCTTGTCGAGCGGCACGGTGTCGACCAGGACGTGCGAGCCTTTGATGTGGCGGTCTTTGATGGTTGACCTCACACGCGACACTCGGGATGCGCGCTGGTGAAGTCGTCCCAATCAGTGAACTTCTCGCCTTTGTAGCTGACCTTGCCGACGACCTCGGGCGACCCGCTCCACAGGAAGTGCTCGCACGACTTCTGAATCTCGATCGCCGTCTCGCCCGCCGGCACCACGATCCGCCCATCCTTCCAGGTGAACATCCCGACAGCCCCGACCTTGACGTTGGGGCGCTTGGCAGAGCCGGTGCCTGGGTAGACCGTGCCAACCTCGAAGTCGCAGTCCTTGACGATCAGCGCCTTGGTGCCGCCCGGCCACGCCATGTCACCAGCGCCCGGCTTGCTCTCAGGCCCAGAGTCCATGAGAAGGGCGCCGGTAGCGCGACCACGCAGGGCGGCGTGCAGATCCTTGTTGCAACCAAGCCGCACGGTCACGCGGTTCATGGTGATGGTCGAGTCCTTCATGCCACCTCGGAAGGTGTAGGCCGACCCGCCACCGCCTTGCTCTAGGCAGACATCCTCGACAGCTTCGCCCTCAACCACGACATCGCCGTACCCTTCCGGCATATCGTCGTCTACTTCCTTCATGCGGTTCACGATCTGGAGAGCGGTACGACCGCACCAAGCGAAGCCGTTGCTTCCGAAGTAGTGGTTGCCCTGGATGTTGTGGAAGTAGCGCGCGTGCTCGTCAGCGCAGCCCGTGTAGAACAACCCCGTCTCGGTCCATCCGCCCGTGAGGTAGTGGTGCCCCAACCACTTGTTCGGCAGCGGCTTGTTGTTGTTCACGCAGTCCCACCCACCGTCGATAGTGAGCGGCCCGTTGATCCAGATGCCGCGCGCGCCGCCAGGCCCCTCCGTCTTGATCGCGGCGCGAGAGCAGGCCATCATCCTACCGCCCTGCCCTTGGATGATGAGGTCGCGCACGCCGCTCTTCAGCAGCAGCGTGTCGCTGGACCCGACCTCAGGCTCGCGCGTGACGGTCTTGCCGTTGAGGCCGATCGTCACCTTCGGAGCGCCCTTGGCTCGAGCCGACTTCTTCAGCGTGAGGCGGCCGATGTCCTCATCGAGAGCGATGGCCGTACCTGGAGCCGCTGAGAGCCAAGCGTTCTGCACCTGCTGCGAGGTCATGAGATCTCCTGCGTCAGTACACGAGCACCAGAAGCCGCCGTACCAGTTGATCCGTCGCACAAGACAGTGCTAGGCCCAAACCAATACGGAGTAGTCCAAGGATGATCGTTGCGGCGAGGCTCGATCTAGATAGGGATGTAGTTAAATCCAGACCCGAGCATTGAGTCGAGTCTGTCACGCAGAAGTCGAGCCTGCTCCTTGGTCAGCTTGATCTTGGTTCCGAGGATGTCGACCTCAATTGTCATGGTCGCTTCGATCGTCGTTAACTTCTCACTTGACGCCATTTCTCGCTCTCCTTCAGCCAAGCCTCAACGCGGCCCAGCGACTTCTCTCCGGCGCGGCCCGGCACATTGGCCAGGATCGCGTAGAGCGTGGTAGGGAAACTGTACCCCATCTCTCGGGACGCTTCGGCCTTACTAAAGAAAGGGTCGGCCTTCTTTCGTAGCTGAACCTCAAGCTCAAATCTTTTTCCTAACGCAGTCGTGCGCGAGGAATACTTGGGGATCTGGCCGCGTTTCATCTGGCGATCGCCTTCGGTGGAGACGACAACCAGAAATCAAAAGCCCAGCCCCTTGCCAGATCACGGGCCTTGCGCTTGCCATAGGCCTTTTTTGACCGGCTGCACACCATCGCCGTCCTTGGCGCCCACCTGGGCGGCCGCGCGATGAACGCCTTTTCCGTTTCGTAGACGCCGTGGCACTTCTTCAGGTAGTAGGCGATCGCCTTGGCGTCGGCGTACTCAGCAGCCTTCTCGCGCGTGTCGAACAGCTTCGTGCGTCCACTACCGCCACCACGCCACACCGCTTGGTAGCCGCCAGGCACCTTGCGCACGCCTCCCAACCGCTTTCGTTCCCAGATCATCGCTCCTCCTCCTCGACTACGGCTCGAACGGGTCATCGTCACCATCGGCAATCCGCAGGTCGCGTTCACGCTTCTCAGCGCGCGCCTGGAGAATCGCCAGCGTCCACGTCGCCAACGTCCCCAAAATCAGGGCGAACAAGAACCATCTCACCTAGCGCTCCTTCTCTCCTAGGCTACCATGATAGCCTTCCATGACAAAAGAACGAGACTCAGAACCTCCACCTGTCGAATCCGTAGTCCTTGACCGCTCTCGGCACCCGCTTCAGCAGGTCGGAGAAGTCGTCGCCAGCGAGCGCGTCGAGGCGTAGCTGCACCTTCTTCTTCTGCTCCTCGACCACCACCTGCTGCGTCAGCGCCATCCGCTTCGCGCGCTTCCTCCCCTTCACGCACGAGCAGCACCGAGCCTCGCGCTCTAGGAGCCCATCGACGCACCGCCGGCAGACGTAGCGGCTGATCGAGTCGGACGGGTCCGGCACTTCTCGGACACCGCCTCGGGCTTGCTCATCGAGGAGGCGCTTGGTCAGGCCCATCAAAGGCTCTCGAAATAGGAGGCTAGAATCTCATCGTTCACGATCAAAACGTTGGTGTCGACGTACCACTTCCAGTCGCGATCTGGCACGACATGCACCGGCTCGTCAAGGATGAAGTCGTCCGCCTTCGCGGCTGGCGCAGAAGGCATCCACCTGCTCACCGCCGCCAGCGACGCGCCGGCCACGGCAGCTACAGCGCGACGGAGAAGCGATCTACGGGTCAGCATCATCCGCTCCTGACGATGACGGAACGCTTCTTGAACATCCGTGCCGTGGTGGACGCCTCGCTCAAGAGGGCGGCCCACCCTGGCATGTAGAACTGCTTAAGGAAGTGCTCGTACCACGAACACGAAAGCGCCTTGACGGCAGCCGCGTAGTGGCGCCGAAGCTCGTTCCACGACATCTTGCGAGGGTCGACTGCAACGAGAGCCATCGCCTCGGCCCACCGATCGGCGGGGAAGTAGTACGGCCGCGGATAGCCTCGCCACCGCAGCAGGCGCCGCGTGAGCTTCAGGCGAGTCTGGTGGCCGGGGAATATGAGGCGCATCTACAGCTCCACCTCGTCCATCCGGCGCTGCGCAGCGAGATCTTTTGAGTCGTCGAGCAGCGAGCGCACGAAGCCGTCCATCCACTGACGAGCGACCTGACCATCTCGGCTCCAGCTATCGGCCTGGAGCTGGTACAGATCCGACTTCAGGTGCTTAGCAACAAGCCCGTCTAGTCTGCGAGAGAACTCGTCAACCGTCATTGCGCTCTCCCTTCCCCATCAGCTCCTTCCGCTGCTGCACCACCAGCCGCAGCGCCTCTGACCACGCCTCGTCGGACACGTCCGGCACCGGCAAGTCGGGGTGCGTCACCGAGCCGGAGATAGCGTCGAGCTGGTTCTGAAGGCGATCGACCTCAGAGCACAGGCGTTTGATGATCTCAAGCAGCGGAATGACCTCCTCTGGGTAAGCGGTGCGATCTCGATCAACGCACCACATCCGCACCTCTTCAACGCTATCCCGCTCCTTCGCCGTCAACGGATCACCCATCTCTCACCTCCCTAGACCACGCCACCTCACCGCATGTTGCTTGCATCACGCGCAGGCATCACGGGGAGAGGCTTAACGACGCAGGTTCCAAGCCTTGATCGCCAGCGACTTGCTTCTGAAGCCGGCGATCCAGGTCGTTTCTAGTGGTCACGGCCTGGGCTTCTCACCAGAGGCCTCTGCAAGCGCCCTGGCGAGGTCCGCCTGCGCTTCCTTGGCAAGAGCCACCGCTGACTCAATCTCCGCGCCTGGGGCCAGCACGGCCCGTACAGACGCCTCCCAGTCAGCCCCGTCACCAGAGGTCTGCCACTCCACGTCGTGCAGGGCGTCCGCTACCAGCTTCAGGTGCTCGATAAACGCACGCATGAGGGGCGGGTTGAGGTGGCGGTAGCGCAGCAGATCCTCGATCGCATCCCGCACCTTGGAGTGAACGTAGTCCAAGCTGCCGCCGCTCACGGCTTGCCTCCACGCAGCGCCGCCTCAAGCTCCTTCCGCACGTCCTTGGAGAGCTTCCACGACAGCACGAGGCGGATTGCGCTCTCCAGCCGATCGAGGCGCAGAATCAGGTCAACCACGTACTGCTGTTCACTCGTCGCCATCATCCTCCTCCTTCGACCAGCCGAACGGCCGGCCCTTGGTAACCCGCACCTCGAGGTAGCGCGCCTTGCACTCCTCGACGTAATCGCGGGAGGCGATCACGCTCTCACCCTCGATCGCGAGCGCGTGCTGCGCCATCCTCACCGCCTCCGCAATCTCCTCGTCCGTAGGCTTGTGGATGCTCACCTCACGCCCCACAAGCTGGTCGAGGATCTTGATCGCTCTCAGCGCGCTCAACATGCGAAGCTCTCCGCTGTGATGGGGATCTCCCGGCACTCCCACCGCTTCGCCTTCCCGCGAGGCCCGACCTTCCGCCAGCCCCACACCTCGACCTTCCACGGCACCAGCAGCAGCTTCAGCGTGTTCTCGTTCTCGGTTATCTTGCGCACCCGCTCTGCCGTCCCGGTCGTGGTGCATTGCACCAGCAGCGTCTCTCCAGGCTTCACCGCGAGGATGTCACCGATTCCCCAGAGGTCGACGCGGTGGCCGGGGGGCGGGAACCGGACGAACTTTTCGACGATCGCGCACAGGTATCCCCTCTCTCGGAGAAGAGCGAGTGATCGCTGTGTCGGGCTTGTCTTCATGCAGCCTCCTGAATGGAACCCCCGGCCGGACTTGAACCGGCAACCTTCGGCTTAGAAGTCCGCCGCTCTGCCATTGAGCTACGGGGGCGATGAAAGGCCGCGCGCCGTGTCCGCGTACTGACGCGCAGCCCAAGGACTAGGAACCCTTGCGCTCTGCCTCGCGGCGAGCAAGCTCGCGCTCGATGATCTCGGCGTCTTCTCCTCCTGCCTTTGCAAGGAGTTCAGCTCCTTCAACTCCTGAAAGCGTTGACATCGCCAACAGGGCAGAGCAGTTGATGATCGCCCGCGCGATCAGCTCGCCGTCGCTCATGTGCTTCTCGCTCACTTCTTCGCCTCCGTCAGCTCCCGCAGCTTCCCGCACAGATCGGTCGCGCCTTCCTCCGACAGCCCGCAGGTGCCGCCCTTCTTCGCGTCGAAGGCCGGGTAGTTCTTCAGCATCCACGCCTTCAGCGGCTCGCGGCCGATCTTGTCCTTGGCGGCGGTGAGCAGGAGATGGATGCGCGGGTCGATGGGGTCGGAGGCGGCCGGCTTCGCCTCGACAGGCTTCCCGATCGGGCCAGAGGTGGGAGGGAAGTCCTCGTTGGCCTTGACGCTCGGACGCTCGTGGTTGTCGTCCTCCGGCTCCTCACCGCTCGGCACCACGAACGTCTTGCGGATGAAGTCCTTGGCGGCGTAGGTCGTCGCCTTGCCCATCGCCTTGTCGCTGGTGTCGAAGCCCATGCCTGGGAAGGTCGCCCACTCGGTCTTGTCCGTGGGGTCTTCGACGTTCACCAGACGGAACTGCATCTCCACGGTTGCGATGGTCGTCGTCACCTTCTTCGGCGGCCCGCCGTTGAAGCCAGGCTTCTCCGACTCGTGGATCTCCGTCGTCTGCTTGTGCAGGCGAGACTCCATGACGAGCCCGCACGAGATCAGGAGCGGCTGCACCTCTGCCGCCAAGTCCTCGTAAGAGAGCGTCTTGATCGTGCTCGCGCCGACGCTCATCGCCTTCTTCTTCTGGATGTACGGGAGTCCCGCCATCACCTTCTGGATTCGCTGGTAGACGTTCACCTCAAGCCTCCTTCACTTCGTCGTCAGACTCGGATTTGTCCTGGTACGGGCGGTACTTGAACAGCGGGCACTCAGTCGCCGAGCAACGCTCAACGTCTCGCCTTGAGTAGCCCATGCACTCCAAGCAGAATCCCTTGATCGCAGCCGCGCGACTCTTGCCGCTATCAGCGCGCTCGTACAGGCGCGCTAGATGACTCGGCCTGTTTCGACTTGACATGAATCAAGCCTCCTTCTGTTCCTCGATTCTCACCTCGACCCCAGGCAGCACCTCGCCGGTCCTGCGCAGCCACTCGAGCGCGCCGGCAATGCCGGCCGGCAGCGCCGCCTCCAGCTCAAGCTCCGCGACGGCCTTCAGGTACGCCATGTGGTCAACGATCGTGACCGTTGCATGACGGCTGCCGATGAGAACGTCGCGGAAGTCTTCCATGTCAAAAAGGCAGGTCGTCTTCGTCGTTGTTCTGCGCAGGCGCCGGAGCCGCAGGTCGAGCAGCCGCCGGCCGCGCCCCGCCAGTGTCACCCCACGGGCGCGAGATGCTGGTGCAAACGTAGTCCGGCCACACCTTTCCGTCGTTGCCGGAGTACCCGCCCATCTCAAGCTCGACGCTGACTGAGTTGCCCTTCACCATCGCGCACCGCTCGGCAAGCACTCCGAAGGCAGAGAAGCGGAGCGGCACCTTGAGCGCGTTCTTGTTCCGATCTTGCGCCGTGTAGTAGCCCTGCACCCTGGCCCACGGACCCTTGTTGCCGGCCTTGAGTTCAACGTCGACCACCGTGTACTCAAGGCTGCACCGATTCGTCCCACGCTGCGCCATCACCAGTTCTCCGTCACGTCGCGTCCGTTGTACGCGAGGTAGTCGACCGCATCCGCTGCGGCCATGAATCGAAACTCAAGTCGGTTGCTCTCGTCGTCCTCGGTCTGCCGGTCGCCGAGCCACCAGCAGTAGTAGTTGAGCAGCGGGCCGTCCACCTCCTCGCGGCACTCGTCGCTGTCCTCGTCGGCCGGCACGATCATGAGCGCGTCACGGTCCCACGAGTCCATCACCTTCTTGGCAACGCCCAGCGCGTAGTCGTGGAAGCGTTCCATGCGGAGGTCGTGCTGCTCGTCGGCTTCGGGCGTCGTCGTCTTCCATGCGTCGTAGTCGGTCATCGCTCAAGCTCCTTCTTCATGTCCTCAAGCTCCTCGTCGGTCGGCTCCCACCTCGGCCAGCACACCTCGCAGGTGCAGACCGTCATGCACCCGCACCGGCCGTCGTCCTCGTCGCACTTCCAGTGCTTCCCCGCAGCGCAGAAACGGCAGACGGCTCCATCAATCTGCATGGGCTGGCTCCGGCACGCGCCAGTCATTGAAGGACGTGCGCAGCGAGCGCATCGCGTAGGCCTCATCACGCAGCCCTCGCAGGTGGAAGGCCATGTCGAACCCGTTGCCTCTGGCATATCCATCGCGGTAGCACTGAGCCATCGCTCGCAGCCGCGAGAAGCAGAGGTACAGGGCCAGGCAGTAGCGGTAGTCCTCGCGAGCCGGCGGCAGCTTGTCAGGCGCGATCATCTTCGTCTCCTTGGTTGCATACCATACTATGCGATCACGGGCAGTCAAAAGTATTCCTTCTCGATTCTGATCGTCTCCCAGGCAACGAGCTGATGCAGCGCCTTGCTCTCGCGGTTGCCGTAGAAGCCGCCGCACCTCGAGCACCGCCCGTTGTCGTCCACCTCGCCACGGCACTTGGTCTTGAGCAGGCAGGTGCCGCCACCGTAGAGCTTGACGGCACGGAAGAAGGACTTGCGGCAGGTCATGTCTTGATCTCCTCGCAGCTCATGAGGCAGTAGCCCGGCGCGAGCCCTTCGTGGCCGCGGAGGATGCCGAGCACGCGGACGGTGATCTCCTGCCCGGTGTAGACCGGCGTCCGGCTGTGCCCGCGACCAGTCGCCACGATCGCCTCGCGCAGACGAAGCGTGTCCCTCGTTGAGTAGAGGCGGTCGTCCTTGCGCAGCTCGCACGTCTTCTCGCCGCGCTTCCACGCCTCGAAGAACTCGGGCAGGATCTTCAGCTCGTGCTGCATGGCTTCTCCAACGCCTCGCGCAGCGCCTTCACGCGGCACTTGAGGCACCAATCGAGGTACTTCTTCGCGTCTTGCCGCTGGCTCGCCTCGTCGCGCGTGATCGGGCCGCTGACGAAGAACGTGGTGTCGAGCGCCACGGTCACGCTGAAGCCGTGCGGCGGCACCTCGTGCGTGATGTCCACGTTGCACAGGTCGCAGGTGAAGTGCCTCACGCCTGCTTCTCCAGCAGGGCCTTGGCGTCAGCGAGCCAAGCGTCCACCTGCCAACCAGGAGACGAGCCGTAATCGACGAGGCGGTTAGCCCTCTCGACCAGCTCTCGCCACGGCTTCACGGCAGCGGCCGCCTGCGCCTCGCACTCAGCCGCGATCCGCGCGCACGGCTCACACATCAACTTGCCGTTGGGTAGCGGGCGGTAGAAGAAGCGCGCGATGGCCGCTTGCAGGTCTTCGAGGCGAGCGATGCCTTCAGCGATGTCACCTCCGCTGACCGCTCTGCCGTAGGTGTGGATCGCGTCCTTGACCTCTTGCGGCAGGCTCATGGCTTCCGCTCCTCCACGCCGAGGGAGCGGAGGAGCAGCACCCACTCCTCGCGCGTTGTGTCGTGCCCGATCTTGTCGAAGTGCCAATTCAGCAGCTTTCCGCCCTCCTCCTCCAGCCTGCGCAGCGTGTCGGCGGCGGCCTGTTGCGCCGCGTGCTCGTTGGGGTCGCTGTGCGAATGGCTGCGAACGTAGGCGATCTGCGCGGAGAGTGGCACCTTCGGCCGCTCCTTCTCGTCGCGCTCGACCTTCTCGCGGAGTGCTGCGATGCCTGCCTCGATCGCGTCATCCAGAGATCCGAGGTGGGTTCGTTCAACGAGGCGGATCAGTGCTTCGCGCGCGTTCACTTCTCGCCCTCCTTCAGCTCTCCGAACAGGCGCTCGCGAGCGCGTCGCATGACGCCCCTGAACCGTCTCCACCCGCTTGCCTTGGCGTGCTGCTGCGCGATTTCCTTCAGATCGCCGGAGATGCAGCCGTCGCCGTCCGTGTCGTTGTGGTCCGTGATGGCGAGTCGCGTGGCGCACTTGCCGCAGTACGCCATATTCATCAGCTCGCTTCCGTCCTTGCCGCCAGTCGATCGGTACTTGTTGCCCGGCTCGATCGCCCTGCCGCACACGTCGCAGCGGTGCATCTTGCGAGCTTTATGCACGCGGTCCCAAAGGATCGTGCCGTAGCACATCAGACGCCCTCCTTCAGCGCCGCTTCGAGGTCGTCGGCGCAGTCCTTCAATACGTCTATGAGCGATTCCCACCCGTGCAGCTTCATCTCGGTCTCTGTGGTGCAACGCTCTCGAAGCTCGGCGACCAGCCCCTCCAGCCTCTCGCGCAGCCGGCCGTCGCGGTTGAGGAGGGTGGCGGCGTGGTCGAGTGATGCAGCCTCCGACCCGTGGCCGAAGTCCTCGCCGAACGCACGCAGTCCACGCGCGTTCTTGCGGCACGCCTCGATCGCTTGCTCGCGGGTGGGGTCAGCCACGGTTGCGCCTCCTCGCCGCCTTCTGCCGCTTCCGACGCGCCTTGCGCTCGTCCAGCTCTTCCTCGGTGGCTGGTCGAGAGCGATGCCGCACGCGCACGGCGTCCGCCGTCGTCGGCAGCGGTGGCTGGAACATCGCGGCGAGCGACATCGCGGCAAGCAACGCATTACCCATTGCACATCTCCCTGACCGCTGCAGCGAAGGCCTCCACGTCGCCGGGTGGGCCGAAGTAGGAGGCGATGCGGGAGGCGTCCTCGGCGCATTCGATTCGACGAGTTCCAAGCAGCTCCACGGACCCGCCGCAACCACCGGCACGAGGATCGTGACGCTCTTCATAGGTGACGGCATCAGGCTGTACGTACTCTCCGTGAGCAGGGCACCACCAAGTCTGCTCAAGCTCCAGTGCCGACTCATCGACCAGACTCGCGATGTCCTCCACCGCCCGCTGCGCTCCGAGGCACACAGCGCACGCGCCGCACGCTACGATCGGATGCTCGCGGCAGTTGTTCGGCGGCCGGTACGCCTTCGCCTTCACCGCCAGCTCGCGCAGTTTGGGGAGGGTCATGGAGTGTGCGTTCCTTCGACTCCACGAGCAACGCGGGCACGGGTTCGACTGTGGAGCCAGTGCACGGCCTCCTCGATCTTGGTCAGCGCCAGAGCGTTCTCGCGGCAGGCGTAAGGCCCGCTTTGGAAGGAGCGCAGCCGATCCACGACGATCGCGAGCAGCACTTCATGCGTCAGCCCGTTCGTCCCGACCTCTTTGATTGGTCCGTTCTGGAACGTCAGACGCATCGTGTCGGTGTTCGGCCCTTTCGGATTCGTCACGACGACGTAATCGTGGCAGGCGCCGCCAGCCCCAGGCTCGTCCATCACGTTGATGTCGATGGCCTCGTTGCACTCGTTCACGCGGTGGTCAGTCAGCGTTCGCATGGTCATTCTCCTTCGTGTTGTCGCCGCAGTAGCAGCACGGCTCATCACCGTCCCACCAATGCACGCAGTGAGTTCCATCCTTGCTCTTTGGACATGCTTCGTCAAGCTGGTCTTTGGTGGTCACTTCCCACCTCCTCGGTTGGCGAACTTCAGGATCGCGGAGCGGAGGTTGATGAGGGCCACCAGCACGCCGGGAAGCCGTGGCCATCCTGCGCCGCTGATGTCAGGCTCGGAGCGATCGAACGTCTGGCCGGCGCGGCGATAGGCAAGAATCGCCTCGTCCACATCCTTCGGCAGCACCTCGACCGGCTTGCGCAGCTCGGCCAGCTCGGCGCGCAGGCGGGTGAGTTCGGTGAGGGCGGCGGCGCCCATGTACAGCGCCTCGTCTCCTTCAGCGGTAAGCCCGCTCTTGCGATCTCCAACCATGCGGTCGAGGATCTCCGCCGCCCTTTCGTTCGTGATGATCACTTGCCTTCCTCCTTCAGCGCGGAGAGGGCGTTGGACAGAGCATGTCCCGCATCCTTGACGCGCATCCAGTTCACGTTTCTTACGCAATCGTTCATCTCAGCAGCCCACTTCGCCGCCGCCTCCAGCCGATCGTTGCGGGCGCGCAGGCGCTCGACCTCGGAGGACTCCTCCTTGATCTGCGCCTCTCTCACGATCAGCCGCAGCCACACCGGGTAGATCGGGTGGCCGAGCTTGCCCCACTCGGCGAGCCAGCAGTCGGTGAGCCCGTCCATGAGGAACTCGCCGCCCTTGTAGCCCGTGAACGTGCGGCCCTCTGCGTACCGGCACTCGTCCAGCATCGACTTGATCGTGACGCCACACGCCGGCTCGAACGCGAGCTGGTCGTAGTAGCCACGGTAGCTGTGCGCGTGATTGAATCCGTCCACCACGAGGTCGGGTGGCAGCTTCTCAAGCTCTGCGATCAGTTCGTCCAGAGTCACCGTCTCACCTCCTCCTTGAACTTCCCCGCCACCTCCACCGCCGTCTCGCGACGGATGTACCGGCCGAGGAAGTGGCTCTTGCCATTCACCATCACACGCGCAAGCCATCGCTTGTGCCAGCGG
>JACCDT010926934.1_pt1 | contig 12176 bp, 7 predicted proteins | sample 7446291 | NCBI WGS metagenome assembly JACCDT01 (sample SAMN15323446, study PRJNA562643) | freshwater metagenome | isolation source: river surface water | place: USA:Blue River Watershed | collected 2017-08-17
CTTTGCGGACGGAAAAGTTCGCCTCGTTGGGCTATCGGCCCGCAAGGGCGGTTTGCTCGTGGGCCAAGCGCTGCGTAGCCTCAAAGAACACATCCCCAATACCGAAGCGCGAGTGGTGGCGATCTACCGCAATGGTCGAAGCGTGCAGCCCGAGGGCAGCACGGTCATCGAAGATGGCGACGAGGTGTTCTTTCTCGCGGCCAAGAACGACATCCGTCAGTTCATGGCGGAGATGCGCAAAGAAGAAAAACCTGTGCGACGCGTGGTCATCGCGGGCGGCGGACATATCGGTTTCGCGCTCGCCAAGCGTCTCGAAGAAAACAATCAAGTGAAGCTCATCGAGCGCGATCCGAAACAGGCGCGTCGCATCGCAGAGCGACTCGACAGCGCTATCGTGCTCGAAGGTAATGCTGCGGACGAGGAGCTGCTCGTCGAAGAAAATATCGACAGCTGCGACGTCTTCGTTGCACTCACCAACTCGGAAGAAGCCAACATTCTCTCGGCGATGCTCGCCAAACGACTGGGTGCCGCCAAGGTGATGGCGCTCATCAACAAACCGTCGTACGCAGAGCTCATGCAAAGCGGCAGCATCGATGTCGCCATTTCTCCGCAGACCATCACCATCGGCTCACTGTTGACGCATGTGCGTCGTGGCGACGTCGTCCAAGTGCACTCGCTGAGACGCGGCGCGGCCGAAGCGCTCGAAACCATCATCCACGGCGACCACCGTAGTTCGCGAGTCGTCGGCAAACGTGTGGAAGACATCGCTTTGCCCGAGGGTGCAAAGATCGGATGCATCGTCCGCGGTGAAGACGTCATCATGGCCCACCACGACACAGTCGTGCAGGCGGATGATCACGTCGTGCTGTTCATCACGGACCGTCGGCACGTCGATCAAGTCGAACGCCTGTTCCTCGGCGAAACCGCCGGCAGGCGCTGAGCGAGACGCCTGCAGATGCTGGCCGTCGCTCACGTTCTTGGTCTGATGATGGCGTTCTTCGCCACGACATTCATCATGCCGATGGTCTGCTCGATCATCACGCAAGATGGCATGTTTCTCGACTTCGCCGTAGCGGCCGGCATCAACGTCGTGCTCGGTCTCCTCATCGCCGCGCTCACGAGGCGCCATAAAAGAGAATTGAAACCACGAGACGGCTTCGTGCTCGTCACGCTTGCGTGGGTGCTCATGTCAGCCTCCGCCGCAGTGCCTCTTCTTATTGCACTTCCCGGACTGAGCTTCACCGATGCGTATTTCGAATCGATGTCGGGGCTCACTACGACCGGCGCTACCGTGTTGACAGGCTTAGACAATCTGCCCCCGTCGATCAATCTTTGGCGCCATGCGCTGCACTGGTTCGGTGGTATCGGCATCATCGTTCTCGCGGTCGCGGTGCTGCCGCTGCTCGGTGTCGGTGGTATGGCGCTCTACCGTGCCGAGACCCCAGGCCCCATCAAAGACGAAAAGCTTACGCCGCGCATCACCGAGACGGCTAAGGCGTTGTGGATCACTTACATGGGTATCACGGCGGTCGGCATTCTTTCCTTGCGGCTTGCAGGAATGGGCTGGCTTGATGCGATCTGCCATACCTTCTCGGTGATGGGTCTCGGCGGATTCTCAACTCGGGATAGTGGCATCGGCTATTTCGACTCAGCCGTGATTGAGTTCGTGTTGATCGTGCTGATGATTGCCGCGTCGCTCAATTTCGCGCGGCATTTCATTGCCGTTCGTAACCGCTCGCTCGAGCCCTATCGAAAAGACCCTGAGGTTCGAGCGGTTTTTACGGTTTTAGCCGCGAGCGTTATCGGTATTGCAGTACTACTGCTCACGCATGGTACCTATCATGTTCCGCTTGAAGCCCTACGCCACTCCGCGTTCGCCGTGGTTTCCGTGGCCTCAACGACAGGGCTCGTTTCGCAAAACTGGGACCTTTGGCCCGCTTTCGCACCCGTGTGGATGCTGTTTCTCTCGTGCATCGTTTGCAGCACCGGATCGACGGGTGGCGGTATCAAGATGTTCCGTACCCTGATGCTGGTGCGACAGGCGCAACGCGAAATGAAGCAGATCGTTCATCCTTCGGCGGTAATCCCTGTCCGTGTCGGCGGCCAGGTAATCCCGGAGCGCATCATCGCTTCAGTACTCGCGTTCATCTTTCTTTATTTGCTGACGATCGCCGTGCTGACCTTCTTGCTGCTGCTTTCAGGCATGGACCTCGTGCCGGCTCTTTCTTCTATCGTCGCGAGCATCAACAACCTCGGTCCGGGAATTGGGCCGACGGGCCCTGCGGGCAACTTCCAATGGTTATCGGATTTTCAGACTTGGATATGTTGCGTTGCGATGTTGCTCGGCCGACTCGAGCTATTCAGCGTACTCGTGCTGTTCTCGTCGGCATTCTGGCGGAAGTAATTCGCTCATCAGCAGCGTCAGTAGCGCCAACTGCGCACGTCGGCACCCGGTGGCGCGGTTTTGAGCATTCTCTCTGCGGCCCAAGGCAGCACCATCTGCGGGTAGCGCAAACGTGAATAAGCGTTAGCTCGAGTGTGATCGCCATTCCAGCAGTGCTCGGCTCGATCACCGTAATCGATGACGGCATCCGCGGCGGGCTGCGCCGTTCGTAAAAATTCCTCGACTGCGTAAACGGCGTTGTTCAAGTAGTAGTTGTCCATGTCGCCGACATACAGGCGCAACTTGCCGCGCAGTTTCGGCCCTAGCCTCGCCCAGTCGCGACGCAAGATATGTCCGAGATCGTAATTTTCGCGCCAGTGAGCGACGGTCACGGGATCGATCTCGCCTGTCAGGCGATCAAAGACCCGTCGCGGATAGCCGTCGGGGCCTGCGGGCGAAAACACCGACTCCCAGGCATCCCACTGATCACCGCTGCGGCTTCGCGTACCCAGCGCCAGCTCCCAAAGATTGTTTTCTTCGATCGTGGTATCGATGTGGCCCAGCCAGTTTCGATGCGCCGGACGCGGCGTGCGCTTGAAACGGTTCGGCATGACATAGGCGTTTTTGTCTTCGTAGAGGTTGATCGTCATGTAATGACGGAAATCGATCGGGTCGGGGCAGGCGATCCAGGCGCCGTTGTACTCGTCGGGATAGAACATCTGCGTGGCCATCGCGATCCAGCCGCCGGTGCTTCCCCCTAATACGAATCGCGCCCAGCCCTGCCCGATGCCGCGAAAGCGTCGCTCGATCTCGGGAATGAGCTCGTACTGAATCGCATCGCCGTAGGGACCGTTGTTCGCTGAATTGACCCCGTAAGAGTCGTCATAGAACGGTGTTGGATGCTGAATTTCGACAAGCAGCACACGGGGAAACCCGGGCCCGGTCCAGGCTTGGAAAAAATCCCAGGCGTATTGCTGCTCGATGCGGTTGTAGCCCTCGAGTTTGAAACGCGCGCTGTAGTCTGGCTCGAGGTTGGGATCGGGTGGTGTTTCGCGCCAGTTGGAGGGTGCTGCGGGGAAATGCCCGTGGTTGATGACGAGCGGATAACGCGCATCGGGCCGGTCGTTGAACCCGAGCGGCAAGGTAACGAAGGCGCCGAGATGCACGTCGCGGCCCCAAAACTTGGACAGTCGCTCACTGCGCACGCGCACGTATTTGACCCAGGCCGTCTCGCGGAAAGGCTCGACCGGTGGAATCTTCTCGGTCAGCACCAGCCTCGGTAGCGGCGAAGCCGTCAGCGGGCCACGCCAGCGCAGCAACGTCGGTCTCGAGTACAGGTTGCCGGGCTTTTCTCGCCACTGCTGCCCCTCTCCCCGATCGGGCGGCAACTTGAGCACCCGCCCGTCCGCGAGCCGGAAGGTCTCGTAGCGATTGAGGACCGCCTGTACCCGGTAGTCGCCCGGGGGCAGGCTCGAGAGTGTGCGTATCGGAAAACCGAAGGCGCTGTCGTCGACGCTTCGACTGGTTCCGGGCTTCCAGCTTTCGACATCGAGGCCAAAAAACGGAATCGCTCCGCCGTCCCAATTGACCAAAAACCGAGGCTCCCGGTCGGGAGACTGGTCAGCCGGCGCGAGGATGAGAAGCAGGCGCCCGTCCTGGGGGCCCTCCCTGAGATTGGCCGGGAGCTGAACCTCGAGGGCGGCTGCGCCGCTATCGAGGGACAGAACTCCGACCAGGATGGTGAGGACGATTCGAACGACATGTCGGGTTTGGGCTCTCATGGGAGCGATCCTACGCCGAGCGCTCGGACCCCTCATCGAGGGCGGCTCCGAAGCCGACGTTATCTGAACGATTCACATAGAATCTTGCCGACCATGGGTTACGCAGAAACATTCGAAGTCATCGTCATCGGGGGCGGTCATGCCGGCACCGAGGCCGCGCTCGCCTCCGCGCGAATGGGTCGACGGACCCTGCTGCTGACCCAGAGCATCGAGACCCTCGGACAGATGAGTTGCAACCCCGCCTTCGGGGGTATTGGCAAGGGTCACCTCGTTCGCGAAATCGATGCCCTCGGAGGTGCGATGGCGCGCGCCGTCGACCGAGCCGGCATCCAGTTTCGGACCCTCAACGCGAGCAAAGGTCCGGCGGTCCGAGCGACCCGCGCACAGGCCGATCGGCTGCTCTACCGGAAGGCGATTCGGACCCTCCTCGAGAACCAACCGAACCTCTCGATCTTCCAACAAGAGGCGGCCGATCTCGTGGTCGAAAACGGGCGAGTTCGGGGCGTCGTCACGGTCACCGGAATTCGCTTCGGAGCGCCCGCCGTGGTGCTCACGGTCGGCACCTTTTTAGGGGGCCGAATCCACGTCGGTCTCGATCAGTATTCGGGGGGTCGCGCGGGTGATCCGCCATCGAATGCGCTCGCTGCCCGACTGCGCGAATTGCCCCTTCGAGTCGGCCGCCTCAAGACCGGTACGCCGCCCCGAATCGATGGCCGCAGCCTCGACTACAGCGTCATGGCTCCTCAGTACTCGGATGACCCGCGTCCCGTGTTTTCATTCCTCGGGCGCATCAATGAGCACCCTGAGCAGATTCCTTGTTTCATTACCGCGACAAACGAGCGGACACACGAGCTGATCCGGTCGGGCTGCGATCGCTCGCCGATGTTCACTGGAAAGATCGAAGGCGTCGGTCCGCGCTACTGTCCTTCGGTCGAAGACAAGATCCATCGCTTCGCCGACAAGAGCTCTCATCAGGTGTTCGTCGAGCCTGAAGGGCTGTCGACTCACGAGGTCTATCCGAACGGAATTTCGACGAGTCTTCCGTACGATGTTCAGGTCGAATTCGTGCGCTCGATTCGGGGCTTCGAACGGGCCCACATCACCCGCCCCGGCTACGCCATCGAGTACGATTTTTTCGACCCCCGCGACCTCCATGGTTGGCTCGAGACCAAGGTCATCGGCGGGCTCTTCTTCGCAGGTCAAATCAACGGCACGACGGGCTACGAAGAGGCCGGTGCTCAGGGTCTGGTCGCGGGCATCAACGCCGCGCGTCAGGTTCGTGAAGAGACCCCTTGGACCCCCTCTCGAGCGGAGGCCTACCTCGGTGTCTTGGTGGACGATCTCATCACCCGAGGAGCCCCCGAACCCTACCGCATGTTCACGAGTCGGGCCGAGCATCGACTGCTCCTTCGAGAGGACAACGCCGACCTCCGACTGACCGAAATCGGTCGCTCGATGGGGCTCGTCGATGACGAGCGCTGGACGTTCTTCTGTCGAAAGCGGGAGGCTGCCGAGACCGAAGTTCGACGGCTGTCGACCACCCGCCTCAAGGGGGTCTCGGCCTTCGATCTGCTCCGCCGACCCGAGGTGGACTACGCCGGGCTCCCCGCCCTCGCCGCCGCCGCGGGTGAAGACATCGGCACGGCCTTCGCTGCGGCCGACCCGATGCCCAGCCTCGCCGCCCTGGATGACCGACTCCCCGAGGCGGTCCGCCTCCAGGTCGAGGTCAGGGCCAAGTACTCCGGTTACATCGAGCGACAGCAAGATGAAATCGAGCGGCAACGCAAAAGTGAGGAAACCCCCCTACCCGGGGATCTCGACTACAGCACGGTCGCCGGGCTTTCGAATGAGGTGCGGCAGCGCCTGGCGGCGGCCCGACCCGATACCCTCGGTCAGGCCTCGCGATTGCCGGGCGTGACCCCCGCTGCGGTGTCCGTCCTGCTCGTGCACCTGAAACGCCGAACGGCCTAAGGGCCTCAAGGAGACCGACCATGACCGACCGCACGCCCCCCGAGATGGTTCGTGCCGATGGCACCTACCCCGTCATCGAACTTCGACAGGAGGCCATCACGGCTGCCGTCGTACAGACGAGGGTGAACGGGGTCGATGGCGCCAACCCAGCACCGGATCTTCGCCGCAACCTCGATTACTTCTTGGAATCCATCGACATTGCGCAAGGGTTCGGCGGCCGCTGCGATCTGCTGGTGTTCCATGAGTTTCCGATCACGGGCTTCAGCAACTGGACGCGCGACCAGCATTACGCACTCTCGATCGAAGTGCCGGGTCCGGAGGTCGAGGAGGTCGCTAAGAAAGCCAAACAGTACAACTGCTACATCGTCTTCGGCACTTACGCCAAAGACCCGGTGAATTGGCCGGGCCACATTCTTCATCTGATGGTGATGTGCAAGCCCGACGGCAGCGTGGTCTCGCACTGGAAGCAACGCAACGTTCGCGGCATGTTCCCATTCGCCGAGCAGTACACCTCGGTGATCTACGACGTGTACGACCGGTTCGTCGAAATGTACGGCCTCGATGCGGTGATCCCCGTCGAGCGTACCGACATCGGCAACATCGCCATGTCGGCCGTGCAGTTCGAACCTGAGCTCTTCCGCTGCATGGCCTTCAAAGGCGCTGAAATCATCTGCCGTGTCGCGACCGGCGGCTTCGAATGGGACGACATGCGCCTGACGTCGTACCACAACAGCGTCTACACCATGATCGCCAACAATTCCGTGGCCACTCAGGGACGGAACCCCGGTTTCTTTGAAGACGCCAATTTCGGCGGGCCGGGGCGCTCTTCGATATTCGGCCCACGCGGCGTGGTGCTCGCGAAAGCAGGGCCGTTCGAGACTCGCGAGTCGGCGCGAATTCCCATCGCGGAGTTTCGATCCAAACACCGAATTCCAGATTTGCATCTGCATCTCTACCGACCGGTGCTCGACCAGTATGTCGAGCGATACGCGCCCAACGGCTACCTTGACTATCAGCCGAAAGACAAACGCGACGCCTTTCAGCATTTCGTGAAGCGCGCCAAATGGCAGCACTACTGGTGAATCAGGCGACGGCTCGTTTTCTCGCTGTGATCGGCTGGGCTGCGCTTGCAGTACAGCTCGTGCTCAGCGTGCAGCACCAGATGCAGCTCGGGCACAGCGCGGCCTTCGGCGTGTTCATGTACGCGGGTTACTACACGATCCTGACGAATCTCTTCTGCGCGATCGTCGCTACGGCATTCAGCGTGCGGCACGAGGCCGAGTCCCGATGGGCGGCCTGGCGCGAGCCCTGGGTGGTCACTGCAGCGGCCGTGTCTATCGTGATGGTCGGGCTCATCTTCCACGTGCTGCTGCGTGCGCAGTACCAGCCTACCGGCGTCGCTGCGGTCACGAATTTGATCCATCACTACATCGTGCCGATCGTCTTCGCCATTTTCTGGTGGCGCGCGGTGCCGCGCGGCACGCTGGTATGGGGTGACGTATGGCGGGTGTTCGCCTATCCGGCTGCGTATCTCGTCTACGTCTTGATGCGGGGCGAGATCGGCAACGTTTATCCCTATTTCTTCATCGACGTGCGAAACCTTGGCTATGCGCAGGTGTTCGTCAACGTATCGGCCATCTCGGCGCTGTTCATCGGCGCAGGATTCGCGTTCGTCGCAGCGAAACGCTGACCCTTCATGGGTTGAGGTTCGTTATTTCCCGATGCAGAAGCTGCCGAAGATTCGGCCTAGCAGATCATCGGCATGAAACTCACCGGTGATTTCTCCGAGTGCCGCTTGTGCCGCACGCAACTCTTCGGCCACCAACTCGCCGGCTCTCGATTCTTGGAGTTGACGGACGGCCTCTTCAGCGTGGTGTTCGGCGCGCTGGAGCGCTTCGACATGACGAGCTCGGGCGCTCACGGTTCCGACCTGACCGGCGTCGTAGCCCATGCAGATCTTCAAGTGCTCACGGAGCTCAACCAATCCCGCGCCAGTTTTCGTCGAGATCATTAGCGTGGCGTCGGCGCCAGATTCTGTACGGTGAGTGTCGACGTCTCCCGCGGCGGCATCGATTTTGTTGAAGAGTAGGGTGATCGGAACGCCCGTTGGCAACCGCGCTTTCTCTTCGGCGAGTGACTCCGCGCGCGGATCGGTCGTGGCATCCACCACGAACAGAACGCGATCAGCCTGTTGCATCGCAAGCCGCGCGCGACGGATGCCTTCTGCTTCGACGAGGTCTCCAGCGTCGCGCAGCCCCGCGGTGTCTACGATATGAAGCGGCATGCCGTCGATGGAGATCATCTCTCGCAACAGGTCGCGGGTGGTTCCCGCGATAGGTGTGACGATCGCAGCCTCGTGGCCCGCAAGCGCGTTCAGCAAACTCGACTTGCCGGCATTCGGGCGGCCCGCGAGCACGACCGTCATGCCATCGCGCAGCACTCGTCCCTGTCGGGCAGTCTGCAAAATCGACGCAAAGCGCTCGCGCAAGGCGGAGAGCCGATTGGTGAGCGCACGATCGGCCAGAAAATCGATTTCCTCTTCGGGGAAGTCGATCGCCGCCTCGACCCAAATACGTAGCTCGATGATCGCCTCGGTGAGCTCATGCACCTGAGTCGAAAACGCTCCCTGGAGAGATCGCGTCGCGGCTCGCGCCGCAGCGAGGGAGCCCGCATCGATCAGATCAGCGACAGCTTCGGCTTGAGCCAGGTCTAACTTGTCGTTGAGAAACGCACGCTGTGTGAATTCGCCGGGTGTTGCTCGTCGGGCGCCGAGCGACACCGCGCGCTCGACGAGCGCTTCGAGCACCACCGGGCCGCCGTGTCCCTGCAACTCGAGAACATCCTCGCCGGTGTAGCTCTGTGGCGCGATGAAGAATAGGGCGAGCCCTTCGTCGAGCACGGCACCGGCACCATCGTGAAATCGAGACAGTGTCGCAACTCGTGGCTCGGGCAGCGCTGTCGAGAGCAGGCCTTCGCCGATACGGCGCGTGGCAGACCCCGAGATGCGGACGATGCCGACGCCGCCGCGACCGGGTGCGGTGGCGACGGCGACGATCGTGTCGGTCGAAAGACCCGGCCTCAACCCGTCCTCGTTTTCTTCGCCTCCGCTTCGATGCGGCGGTTGATGTTCCACTGCTGCGCGATCGTCAAAAGCGTATTGGTGACCCAGTACAGCACAAGACCCGCTGGGAAGAACGCGAACGTAATACTCATCACGAACGGCAAGATCATGAACACCTTCGCCTGAATCGGATCAGGGGGTGTCGGATTGAGCTTGTATTGCACATACATCGCACCGGCCATGATGACGGGCAGCACGAAGAACGGGTCGCGCGAGGAGAGGTCTTGTATCCAGAACATGAACGGCGCTTGGCGCATCTCGACGCTCTCGAGCAGTACCCAGTAGAACGCGAAGAACACCGGCATTTGAATGAGGATGGGCAGACAACCTGCGGCCGGATTGATCTTCTCGCGCTTGTAGAGATCCATCATCGCGCGACCCAGCTTTTCACGATCGTCCTTGTAGGTCTCCTGGAGATTTTTCATGCGCGGCGTCAAAAGACGCATCTTCGCCATGGAGCGACCCGAAGACTCGGAGAGCGGATAGAACACGAGCTTCAACAAGAAGGTGATGATGATGATCGCCCAGCCCCAGTTGCCGACGAGGTTGTGCGCCTGCTCGAGCAACCAGAACAGCGGCTCGGCAAGCAAGGTCAGCATGCCGTAGTCAGCCACCAGATCGAGTCGCGGGCCTGCCGTTTTGAGTTGGGCCTGCAGCTTCGGGCCGATGAACAGAGTTTCTTTGATCGTCGTTCCGCTTTGTGGAGCGACCGTCACCGAGGGGCCCGTCGTCGAAAGCAGGTATTGATTCCCTTCTGTTCGCAGCGCGTAAGCGTAGTTCTGGCCCTCTGTCGGCACGACCGCAGTCACGAAATGATGCTGCATGCCGGCGATCCAGCCGGTGGAGACTTCACGCGGCAGCTCGCTCTCGGCGATGCTGGTGCGATCGATCTTGAAATATTTGGTGCCGTTGTAATACGCCGGACCCTGGAACGCGTAACTCTCGACGCTGAACATCGAGCGTTCGACCGGCGGGTCGTCGCGAAGAATCTGGGCATACGACGCGGCGCGCCACGGCAGAGTCCCGCGATTATCGACGCTGTATTCGAGCCCGATGCGGTACGAGCCGCGACGCAGAACGTAGGTTTTCGTCACCGTGACGCCGGCTGCGTCATCACGCCACGTCAGCGGAACGCGGATCTCGTCTTGTCCTTTGGCGAGCGCAAAGCTCGATTGAGATGCCTCGAATGTCGCTAAGTGCGTCGGATGTGCGCGACCGTCTGCATCGGTGAGGCCAGTTTGGATCGCGTAAAACCGCTCACGTCCATCGTTGAGCAGGCGAACGCGCGCGTCCTGTCCCTTCACCTGCGGATATCTCAGCAAGTCGGCGCGTACGAGATCTCCGCCGCGCAGGCTGATATCGAGATCGAGCACATCTGTCGTGACTCGAATTTCTTGCGCCGGCTGCGGCGCTGCAGTCGGCGCGTCGGATGCCGCCGCGGGAACACTGGCGGCAGCAGGGACCTCGACAGTCGAGCTCGGTGACGCCGCAGAAGTTGCTGTCGAGGGAACAGCTCCGGAAAGCGTAGAGGGCGCTGGGTTCGGCGTGCTAGCCGGAGGCGCCGTGGGCGGCGCAGCTTGCGGAATACTCGCGCCCAGGCCGCTCGTTGCGGTTGAACTCGGCGCAACCGTCGTAGAGGTGTTCGCCGGCAGGGCGTAGTCTCGTTGCCAAGTCTCGAAGTTGATCCACAGTACGAGGACCAGGCCGAGCCACAAAAACATGCGTGCGTTGGTCGAAGTCACGTTTAGCCTTATCGAAATATCAAAGAAATAAGAGGGTCAATCGTCAATCTGCTGCGCGAGGCGGTACGGGGTCGAACCCGCCTTCGCAAAAAGGGTGGCAGCGCGAGAGGCGTCTTGCGGCGAGCCACAAGCCCTTGAGCGTTCCGTGAGTCTCCAGCGCTTCCATCGCGTAATGCGAGCACGACGGATGATAGCGACATGTCGGCCCGCGCCACGGGCTGATGACTAATTGATAGGCCCTGATCAGGCCCCGGAAGACGGCACGCATGTCGTTGCTACCTTTTGCCAGAGCGCATCGAGGCTCTCGCGAATACGGGTGGCCGGCGCCTCACGAGCCGCTGCGCGTGCGCCGACAATGAGGTCGACGGCGGGTAGGCGGTGCTGAGCATGCCGGAACGATTCGCGAATTATGCGACGAAGTCTGTTTCGGGCGACGGCATTTCCGATCACTCGGGCGCCGATGGATAGACCGAGACGAGGGCCGCGGCCGCTGCTCGGGCAAACGATGAGCGAGAAACAGGAATTACCGAGACGGCGACCGTCCCGGTAGGCGGTTTCGAAATCGGTTTTGCGCAAAACCCGGCGCGAAGGCGGGAAACCCGACCGCAAAGGCCGGGTATCAGCGTCCCGAATCAGGGGATCAGCTTCTTGCGGCCTTTGGCGCGGCGGCGGGCGAGAACTTTGCGCCCGTTGGCCGTGGCCATGCGCGCCCGAAACCCATGGGTGCGGGCTCGTCGGACTTTGCTGGGCTGATAGGTGCGTTTCATGGTGTCGTCACCGGAAAAAGGCCGCAGAGGTTAAGCAGGGGGTCGGATGGTGTCAAGCCAAAAAGATATCCACAGGCCTCTGAGCCGGTATATTCTCCCCATCCCCTTGGTGAAACCCATCCCCCGCGCTTTCTAGGGAGGCCGGCATTCGCGTGGACGCGTCGATTTGGCACCGCTGCTCGGAGGCGCTCGCATCAGAGCTGCCCGACACCCAGTTCAACACCTGGGTGCGCCCGCTGCAGTCCATCGAAAACGGCGATTCCCTTCGTCTTTTGGCGCCGAATCGGTTCGTCGTCGATTGGATCAACGCTAATTTGATGGGTCGAATCAGCGATCTCGTGCGCGCCCAAACGGGCGACGGCGGTATTCACATTTCGATCGAGGTCGGCGAAAAAACCGAGCCGGCCAGTA
>JACCDT011470041.1_pt1 | contig 12150 bp, 13 predicted proteins | sample 7446291 | NCBI WGS metagenome assembly JACCDT01 (sample SAMN15323446, study PRJNA562643) | freshwater metagenome | isolation source: river surface water | place: USA:Blue River Watershed | collected 2017-08-17
AGGACAAGCAAGCTTCCCAACGATTGCGTGAAGCAGCTGAGAAGGCAAAGATTGAACTTTCAAGCTCATTAACTACAAATGTAAAGCTGCCATTTGTGACAGCTAATGCAGATGGCCCACTCCATCTAGATGTAAATGTTACTAGAGCTAAGTTTGATGACCTGACAAGAGAAGTTGTTCAAAGAACTCGTGTTTCTGTCAGCCAAGCAATTCAAGATGCTGGCCTTAAGTCTTCTGACATTGATGAGATTGTACTTGTCGGTGGTTCTACTAGAATCCCTGCGGTCCAAGATCTAGTCAAAGAGCTTGTTGGAAAGGAACCTAACCGTTCTGTTAACCCAGATGAAGTTGTAGCTGTAGGAGCTGCAGTTCAAGCAGGTGTTCTGGCTGGAGAAGTTAAGGATGTTCTACTTCTTGATGTAACTCCACTTTCTCTTGGTATTGAAACAATGGGCGGAGTTATGACTAAGCTCATCGAAAGAAATACAACTATTCCAACTCGCAAGGAAGAAACATTCTCTACTGCAGCTGATGGTCAAACATCAGTTCATGTTAAGGTATGTCAAGGAGAGCGAGAAATCGCTTCTCATAATAAGCAACTTGGTGACTTTGAATTGTCTGGTATTCCAGCTGCGCCACGAGGCGTTCCAAAGATTAAGGTTACATTTGATATCGATGCTAATGGCATCCTCTCTGTAAGTGCTAAGGATGAAGGTACTGGCAAGGAACAGAAGATTACTGTTACAGGATCTTCAAATCTTGACAAGTCCGATATTGAGCGAATGGTCAAGGAAGCTGCTGCTCATGCAGAAGAAGATAAGCAACAAAGAGAAAAGATTGAGAAGAGAAATTCTGCAGATAGCTTAATCTATAATGTTGAAAAGACTCTATCTGATATTGGAGACAAGGCCGAAGAAACTGAGAAGGATGAAATCAAGCAAAAGATTGAAACTCTCAGAGGTCTTCTAAATTCGGTTGATGATGAAGAATTTGAGAAGGCATTCCAAGATCTTCAAGAATCCGCATTTGCACTGTCTCAGAAGCTTTATGAGCAAGCTGAGCAGCCAGTAGCTGAAACCGAAGAGGTTGTTGATGCTGAAGTTGTAAACGAAGCATAATTTTTCTTCTTAAATAAAAAGAGCCCTGTATCTATCATGCAGGGCTTTACTTTTTTTGTACCATAATTATATATTAAAGAGATGAAAATTATTACTCATAAAAATATTTATTTTTCATTGATCACACTATTCAGTTTGACTATAAGTGTGAATGCTTTTGCACAACAAAATTCAATCTTTCAACAAGTTTACAGAGCTCCAAAAGAACTTTCAAATTTGGCTCCAGCAACACAATTTGCTGAGAGCTTTCTGGGTCAAGATAAATCAGGCCCCTATATCCTCACCTGGAAAAATATTAATTTTGGTCCAGGAAACCCTGTATGGATAAGCGTAGATAATAACATACTTACCTCAGCAGAATATTCAATTGATATTGCAAAAGGCGAAATCACTTTCTTCAAGCCTTTGAAAAGACCTCAGGTTATTAAAATATCATATTTCTATTATCCTGATGTTGCCTCTAAAAATAATAACCCAACAATGGTTGCGCCTCTTACAATGAAATTGGCAAGTCTTGGTGTCAATACCTTGAATGTAACTTCATTTTCTGGCAACACCGAAAATCCTAATTTTGTCCTTGGATATAATGGCAGATCTAAAGGTCTAACAAGTAATGTTTTCTTTGTTCCTGGGTCTTCTAATACAGATAATAATGGAATAAAATTAGGATACTCCCAAGGCAACTCAAAAAATGGTTTGAATGCAGATTATTCGAAAAGCTCAAAGTCTTTTGCCTCCAACTATGGGAAATCTTTTGGGTTAGCAGACGCAGCTGAAAATTTAAATATTAATGGTAATTTAAATTCAAAAACATCTAGCTTGGCATTCAACAGAAAAGCAAATACTAATTTGAATAATAATTTTGAAACAACTAATCAAACTGTAGCTGCTAACATTGGTACAGGCAGAATGCCAAAAATATCTTTTAATAGCAACGAACAACAGTTTTTAGATGCTAAAGGTGTTTTTAATTCACAAAACAATGCAGTCACCGCCGCTAATACAAGCTTTGGTGCTTTGGATTTAGCATATAAAGATACAAAATCAGAATCTGTGCTGGGCAAACTTAAAACAAATATTGATCAAAGACAGTTTGGATTTGATTTTAAGCAATCTAAAACCAGCCTATTGAAATATAATAATTTTTCTGAAAATAAAATTGATCAGTCTGGTATTACTAATACTGAATCTCAATCAGCATCTGTAAATACTGGGTTGGCTGGTGGAGCTATTGTATTCAATATTGCACAGAATAATGTTGAAAAAAATAATAACTTAATAACTAATAATCAAACCAATTATGGATTAGGATTCAAGGGCAACACAAGAGGTTTTGGTGGTTTAAATTACAATAAAACATCAAATGACACATTGGCTCCTAATAATTTAACTTCTGTAGTTAATGAAAAGGGTTCATTCAATACTGTCTTTGGCAAAACAACATTTAATTATAATGTTAATAGAACTAATACAGACATTAATGGTTCGACTAGATTAGATACTGAACAAGAGAATATATTATTTTCCTTGCCAAAATCTAAACTCGTACCAGTTGCTTCATTTGTCAGGAATGATGATATTAAGCGCAATGAAAAAGGTGTTCTTACCGGCGGAGCAAATGACAATGCAGATTTTAAAGTTAATTTAGGCTCTTTGAATTTATCATTTAATCAGCAGAATAAAGACATATATACCCCAGATGGAAAATTTGTTTCAGATAATTCAAATGTGAATACTTTGGGGTTCAAGGCTGGTGCTGCTCAGGTTAATATATATAATACCAAATCTAATTCCTTCAGGAATGGTCAATATTCTGTCGATGAAAATAAATTTATTTTTAATGCGCCAGGAAATAAATCTGTATCTGGTTTAAAATTAGCCTTTACAGAATCAAATTTGTCAAATCCAGCATACAATACAACCTTCAATCAAACAGATTTGTCTTATGGAATAAAAACAAATAGAGGCTTATTTAATTTAGATCTAACACAAGGTGATTCATCTTATTCAAATGGTGTAAATGGATACACTGATAGGCAAACTTTAGGAATAGCATATAAAATTAATAATTTTACTACTCTTAATATTGGAAGGGGTGGCAATGTTGTATCAGATGTAGCAGGAATTAGAAATGGTGCGATTAAGGATAACTACTCTCTATCAACTAAAACATCTTCTTATGAATTAGGAATATCTAATGCAGTTTCTGATGTTTCAGCTATAGACAGATCCAGAGTGTTTACAACTTCTGATATTTACACTTTAAAAACTCCAGCTAAAAAGAGCACACCAGGCTTGGAGGTGCAAAGAATCGTATCTGATGCAACAGATCAGAATAAAACAGACACAAATATTGTAACTGATAGAGTTAAGTTAGATAGCAAGGTTGGTTCTGCTAACATAATCGCCTCTGTGGGCCAAAATAACATCATTAAGAACGATAAGGACTACTCACAAGGCAATGACTCATCTTTTGGTTTTAATACGCCTATTTGGGGCCGTGGTACATCCATTGGATTGAGTGTAAACAACTATAATGGTGTGATAGGTAACACTGCCGAAGATAAGTCAGGTTTAGCTTTAAGTTTAACGCCTAGTAAGGGAGTTGTTCTTACTGCAGAACAATCTGAAAATAGCATTAGTCAAGGCTCAAATATTGTTCGGAATATAACGGGTTCAAAGTATTCACTGAACTACAGCCCAATACCAAATGCTGTTTTTCAAACCTCGATTTTACAGACCTCAGATGGTGCTAAAAATTCTGAAGTAAATGAATATAGAGCATTGTTAGGTAATGAAAAAACATTATTTAAAGTAGATAGTCTTATAAAACTTCGTGAATCTGACATTGTTACAAATCAAAATACAGATACCACAAGTACAACAGTAAATATCAATCCTGCTAAAAATATTACTATAAGCGGTAATTATTTATTGAATCCAGAGGATCCAACAAAGCCTGGTATATTTACGCCCATTGAGAAACGACAATATTCTATAGCTACAAAATCAGGAGACTTTACTCTTACAGGATCTTATGCTGATACAGAACATCTTAAAGGTACTGCTGCTGAAGTTATTGCTAAAGCTGGTGGGTTTGCTTATTACGGTGAAACTTCTATTAAGCTGGGTATGAAATTTGGTGCTGGAAACCTAGTGAGTGAATACAAAGAACAATTCTTCCGAGGGTCAACTTTCAAAGGCACTGAAACATTTTCAGTTGGTATGAGTCAGAGTAGAAAGTCTACGCTGTTTTCTTTATCTGGAAGTTATATCAATCACAATAATAGTTTAAGGCCTGAATACAGAGGTGAATTGAAACTCTCCTATAAGTTTTAGCCAAAGAGGTAAAATTATGTTAACAAAATTAAAAACTATATACTATGCTACTTTGACTTCAAAATCAATGTCACTAAATAAATTTAGTGAGGTTTTTCTGCCTCTTGTAGAAAAATTTGGCAAGCCATACGAAGATTTGAATGAATATGGATTAGAGCAAATTCATAATGAAAATGGAGAACCTACAGATCAATTACTTTATTTTAGTGATTCTTTAGAGGTCTCTACATATAAAATTATTTTATTTGATGATATTGAAGCAAATGATCTAGAATTTGTTGGATCTTATGACAATAGAGGTATTTTTAAGAAGACTTCTAAAACTAAGGTCTTAAAATATTGGGGTCCAAATAAATTAATTGTAAATCATCCAAATATGGTTCCTATTTCCAGGGGAGATTATATTTTTGTAACTAATAATTTATTAAATGTAGTGCCACAAAATAAATTTGAAGAGCTATTTAAGAGATAAAAAATGCAAATAGATAGAAGAACTGTTTTAAAAGGCTTTGGTGCAACTCTAGCACTGCCTTTTCTTGAGTCGATGATGCCTCAGGGAGTTCTTGCAGCTTCCTTGCCTAAGAACCCAATTAGAACCGCATTTATATTTGTTCCTAATGGAATTAATATGGAACATTGGGTTCCTTCTGGCTCGGAGTTGCCTTATACTCTTCAGCCTTTAAGTTCTTTGAAAAATAAATTTAATATTATTTCTGGCTTAGCACAGAAGAACGCATTCGCATTAGGTGATGGTGCTGGCGACCATGCTAGAAGTGCAGCAGCCTGGCTCACTGGATGTCACCCAAGAAAAACCTCAGGCGCAAATATCAAAGCTGGTGTATCTTTTGATCAAATTCTAGCAAGGGAATTTGCTAATAAGACAAGATTTGGTTCTTTAGAATTAGGCTGTGAAAGAGGCGGTTTAGCTGGAGATTGTGACTCTGGATATTCCTGTGCTTATTCTAATTCTATATCTTGGAGAACAGAATCTACACCTGTGGCAAAAGAAGTAGATCCAAGGCTTGTATTTGAAAGATTATTCGCCTCGGAAGACATTAATGAATCTGCAGTATCTAAAGCTCAAAGATTAGCTGAGAACAAATCTATACTTGATTTTATTATGGAAGATGCTAAAATTTTAAATAAAAAATTAGGCTACACCGATAGAATGAAGTTAGATGAATATATGACTGGTATCAGAGAGATCGAAAGAAGATTGTCTTTTATTGAAAATCAGTCTAAAGATTTCAATTCCACAGCTTCAATTAATATTCAAGGTATTCCATCTGATTATCAAGAGCATATTAGAATCATGGGTGATTTAATGGTGCTTGCTTTCCAGACAGATACCACCAGAGTTTCAACATTTATGTTTGCTAATGAAGGCTCAAATAGATCATATAAGATGGTTGGTGTATCTGATGGACATCATGAGATGTCTCATCATCAAAGAACGCCTGAAAAACTTGAAGCTCTCAAAAAAATTAATAATTTTCATACATCACAATTAGCATATATATTGAATAAAATGGATTCAATCAAAGAAGGCGATAAGACTTTATTAGATAACTCAATGATTGTTTATGGTGCTGGAATTTGTGATGGCGATAGGCATAATCATGACGATTTGCCATTGCTTTTGGCAGGTTCTGGTGGTGGTAAAATTAAATCTGGTCAGCATTTGAAATTTAATTCTAATACACCAATGACAAATTTATTTTTATCTATGGCAGATAAAATGAATATTCCTGTGGAGAATATCGGTGATTCAACTGGGAAGTTATATCAAATAATATAATTTTCAGTGCGTTGATGTATAATAGGCTTAGTGAACTTGATTCACTACTCCACACGGAGGAGAAAGGGCGAAAGAATAAGAAGCGAGCCAATGTTTCTGAAGAGTGGTACTCTTTAAACGCCGTGGGTAAAAGCCCACTCGCCCTTTTTAAGTATGATACTTTTCGTTAATGTTTTTCTTGAACATATCCCTGATAACCTCCTTATATCCCCCTATGGTATGCAATACGATAGGGGAAATTTACCTTTGTATACCAAAGGTGAAATATTTTTATATACATTAGAGAGCTATAAAACCATAAAATGGTCAAAGGTGATTATTTATTGTGAGCTCAATTCAGAATTTCCAAATCCTGATAATTTTTATCAAAAAATTAATAATATTTTTCCCGAAGCTGAGCTTTACACCAAAAGAAATGCTTATCAGAATGATTGGCAAAATGCAATAGATAAATTAGATGATGATTTAATTTGGTATGCTGGCAACCATGATCACCCATATATTGCCCCTGACCATGACCAGCTTTCTGCTATTATCAATGCGATGAATAATTCTGAAGATTTCTATAAAGGTGCATTGTATAGTCATCATCCAGATATATGTGCTAGGATTATGAGTGATTCATATTTTAACTGGAGATATGAATCTAAGTTAGTTTCTTCTTATTTTGGAAGTAGAACCGAAGGCATAATGATTGTAAATAAAAATTTATTTAAATCTTGGTGGTTTGATTATGATTATGGAGACACTTTTATGCCAAGAACAGATTGGATTAATGGTGTCCGCTGTGAAAGCCCAGAAGCAAGAATATTTTTACCTGTTCAAGAATTATGTAGGCATTTTGACGGTCATAATTTTGGGGCTTACGCTTATGAGATGAGAGATATCCCACCGCTTGACATACCCTCTGGTTTTTGGGATAATGATATTAAAATCGATTATTTAACAAATGAAAGAATAGATGGAAATGTTTGGATAAATCCATTAAAAAATTATTATGCTCATGATTTGAATGGATCAGATTATAAATTTTTATTGAGAGATATACCTTTGTTTTGGAAAGATAGAATATCAAAAATAAATCAAGGTTCAGATGAAAATAAATTATTTAAAAAAGCTAGAAACTTAGCAATTTATCATTCAGCAAATTCAAGAATTTATATGAACAATATGATGGTTAAAAAAGGTGTTAATTGGTCAGAAATTAGAGAAAAAAGAACTAGATTACCATTGTATTATTTGAAGGATTTATTATCGTAGATTATGGAACTAATATAATGGGATAAGGGTTAATTATAGTGGCACGATAATTAACCAGGGGAGAAATCAGACCTACTTTATGTGGGTCTGATTTTCTGTGTAAGGTATATAAAAATGAGAATTAATCTATCTCACTGTAAGAAATTGTTACAACAGGCTTTCCAACACCCGTCAAATGACGAGCATGTACCGACTCAATATATCTTGTCGAATCATCAGGTAATACTCCAGCCTTCACTAACAGATCAATTAGAGGTTTAATGCAATTATCTGTATCATGTTTTTGCTTCCATTTGTGATCAGCCAGAATTAATATATCTATGTGAATAGGATATTTTTCTGGTTTTTTCATTTGCTTAACAATATTAATATTTTCATTTATCCAGCTATTGTATTTTGCGCTTTTACACATAACCCCGCGCCTCACAGGCACATACATTTGGTTAGCTGAGAAAGTATCATTTATTGTGCAATATTTATTTTCCATATCCTAATTCTACTATTTTTCAACAATAATACAATCATGGACGATATGAATATTAACGGAAAAAAAATTTATTTATTATTTGAAGAGCATGGTACTTCAAGTAAGCATTTGACAGATACAGAAGTAGCATCTTTAGCAGATTACATAACTTCTGAGGGTATCAATTATGATACTATACCTGACACACTTAAATTTAATGCTAGGGTTGCAAGTGCTTGTAGGCAAAGGGGCGCTGTTTTGTCAGATATAGTCATGTACTATTGTTTCAATTAGGAAATAAACATGGACGTGAAAGATATTGTAATAATTGGTAGTGGCCCTGCTGGCCTAACAGCAGCTATCTATGCTGCGCGAGCTAATCTCAGCCCGTTGGTCTTTGAAGGATTGCAGCCTGGTGGTCAATTGACCATCACCACAGAAGTTGAAAACTTCCCAGGATTTGCACATCCAATCGAAGGCCCTGCGCTTATGGATGCTATGCGAGAGCAAGCTGTAAGGGTTGGAGCAACTGTTGAAATGAATTTGGTTGAAAGTGCTGACTTGTCACAAAGACCATTCAAGCTCACTTTAGATTCTGGCGACGAAGTATATACTAAGACCTTAATTATCGCCACAGGAGCATCTGCTAAGTGGATCGGTATACCTAGTGAACAAGTATTGCAAAACCGTGGGGTTTCGGCTTGTGCGACCTGTGATGGGTTCTTCTTCCGGAATAAAGATGTGGTTGTAGTTGGTGGTGGTGATACTGCCATGGAAGAAGCTATCTATTTATCAAAGATGTGTAATTCTGTGACAGTTATACACAGGAGAGATACCCTAAGGGCCTCTAAGGCTATGGCAGATCGTGCAATCGCAAATCCTAAAATTAAATTTGAATGGAACTCAGAAGTTAGTGAAATTAAAGATGTATCTCTGAATAAAGTCACAGGTGTTGTTTTAAAAAACACAGTCGATGGTTCTTTTAAAGAGATTTCTTGTGATGGTGTATTTGTTGCAATTGGTCACACTCCAAATACAAAGCTATTTATCAATCAACTACCAATGGATGAAAATGGTTATTTGATTACTAATGGCGTTAAGACTCCTGTCGAAGGATGTTTTGCTGCTGGTGATGTTTGGGATACCCATTATCGCCAAGCTATAACTGCTGCTGGTATGGGGTGTCAAGCAGCCATCGATGCTATTAGATATTTAGAAACCTCTTAAAAATGTAAATTCATAATCTATAGTAATATCAAACATTTGGAGAAACTCATGGACATCTTTATCAACAAGCTTACTCTTTCTGGAACTCAACAAGATTTAGATTTATTTTTACGAGAGCAGGTTGTAGATAATAGGATGTCCTTTTCTTCAATCATTCCTATACCACAAGATCTAGCGCCAGTTTTCAATGATTATGAAACTGAATTTATTCATTCTGATTTTGATAATGCATTAATCTTCAAGCGAACAGATTCTGGTTTCTTATATAAGCATGTAAATGCTAATATTTATCCTTTTTATAATGACAATGAAACTCATGCTTGGGTTACTGATAATTGGCAAACATCATATGACATAAATGATCAAGATTTATTTATATCACAATTTGATGATAAATTAGAAATAAGATTTTCTACTCGATATAGCTACCCATTCATTTGGTTTTATGAATTATCGAAGAAATATAGTAGCTTGGAATGTAGTATGGAAGTCATGGCTTATGATTATAAATATATCAAGCTCACAGTTACTGATGAAGGAATTAACTTTGATAGAGAAACTATGCCTTATTATTATCAGTTTGATGGTATGGGTCTTGTAGAAGACAACGATATTAATGTTATGGAGGCTATGGGAAATGTTTAAAAGAAATCAATACTTTATAAAAGAAGATATTCTTCGGTGCTATTCCCAACTTTCACCCGAAAATTTAAGTTGTGATGGTCAACTAAATAAGACACAGATTCGAGCAAAGCAATCAAGAATACATAAAGAATTAAAATATTTATTCAAAGAGTATGGTAAAATAGTTTCTCATGACGAGGCTATTGGTTGGTTGCAAAAAAATACTGTTCGATCTCAAAAAGAAAGCATGAAATGATTAGTCCAGTTTTGATTACCATGTATGATTTTGTCCAACACATTAAGGAACATCTAAGTTGTGAAATCAAAACTATTTTTGAAATTGGAAGCCTTAATGGAGCAGATGCTTTGTATCTTAAAGAGCAATTTCCTAATGCAGATGTGCATGCTATAGAGGGTCTAGAGTCAAATTATAATCTTTATTTGAAAGATTTGAATTCTATACATACACATAATACTATTATATCAAATTATGACGGTATCACTAAATGGCATGTTAAAAATACAAATGGCATACATGGTATATTTGATAGAGGACAAGAATTTGGCACAATAGTATTAGAAAAAAAGTGTCAAACTTTAAAAACTTTTTGTGAAAATTTAGGTATCGAATCTATTGACATTATGAAAATAGATGTGGAAGGTGCTACTCTTGAAGTTTTAGAGGGTTCTTTTGATTTATTATATACTGTTAAAATGATGCATATTGAAGCAGAATCTGAAGCCTTTTTCAAGGGCCAAAGATTATATCCAGAATTACATCATTTTTTATTAGAAAATAATTTTAGACTTTTGAAGATAACAGCTATGCCAATCACAAATTCTTCATATCAATATGATTGTCTGTACATAAACAACGCTTTGTAGGTTCAGCTTTAAAATTAATTGTAATATTTTATTATGTGGTACAGATTTTCTGAATTTAATAGAGAGCAGTATTGTCAAAATGCTGTTAGCAAATTATTCATCTTTGATATAGATGAAACTTTATTTCGAACATTCGCTAAGATATATGTAAGATGCACTGACGGCTCTGGGATAACATTAGATAATCAAGAGCTTAACTCTTTTGATTTAGAAGGCTATACAAAGGTTAAGCAAGACGCAAATCCAAATATCACCTGTCATTATGATTTCAGTGAATTTAAAAAATCAGACCTGTTTGTGGAAACAAGTCAACCTTTGCAACATATGATCAGAAAGTTACAAAATATTCAAAGAAATTTTATTAATAAAAATGCTATTTGTGGAACACAGTCAAAAATTATTTTAAACACCGCCAGATCAGACTTTGACAATGTCGATTTATTAAAATCATATTTCTTAAGTTATGGCATTGATATATCTGAGGTACATTTGCATAGAGCAGGTGAAATGCCAGGGCGAAGTTCTGGTGAGAGAAAGAATATCTTGCTTGAGCAAAAAGGGTATCTAGATGGCCCTTACGAACATTTTGAATTCTATGATGATAGCATGGATAATCTTAAGAAGTTTTTAGACCTTAAGAGAATCTATCCAAATAAAAATTTTGTAGCTAAAGTTGTTTTTCCACATGACTATCCAAAACAAACTGCTATTGTAACTCCTGAAAACTTTGATCAAGTTGCAGAAGAGTTAAAAAAAGCACTCGAACTACACAAAGCCAATCATCCAGAAGAGCCTGATTTACCAGAAAATAATCCAGAAAATAAGTAGAACACATATGTGGTACTCACTTGCTCAAAAAAGTAAAAAAGATTTAATTTCAACTTGTATTGTTATCAGAATTAAAAAAGATAATATAGAAGTGTTACTTTGTAAAAGAGGTACCAATCCGAATAAGTATGAGTGGTGTATCCCTGGTGGTCATATAGAAGAAAATGAAAAGCCAATCGATGCTGCTGTTAGAGAATTAAAAGAAGAAACCAATCTTGATTTAAATAAAAATAATTTATTTTTAATTGATGAAGTTGAAAATAATAATATTAAAAATTATATTTTTACTATATTTGAATCAGAATATAATAAAGAAAAAGCTGGTTCAGATGCTGAAGATGTAGCGTGGTTTGAAATTAATAAAATTCCTGTTCTTATTTGGGACAATAATATTCATATAGATAAAGCTTTGCAATTTTTAATGCAAAAATTGTAAAATAAAAAATGTTAGGGCCCGATTGGAGTAGATTGCGAACAAGGAGATTAAGCTGCAAGCCGAGGTGTTCGGTGGCCTCGTTAAACCCGAAGAAAACAATAAATGCAAAGAACAATTTTGCAACAGCTCGCAACGCTTCTGCGTTTGCTTGCGCAGCCTAGTCTGAGAA
>JACCDT010984851.1_pt1 | contig 12149 bp, 9 predicted proteins | sample 7446291 | NCBI WGS metagenome assembly JACCDT01 (sample SAMN15323446, study PRJNA562643) | freshwater metagenome | isolation source: river surface water | place: USA:Blue River Watershed | collected 2017-08-17
GAGTCATGAACGTGATAACTGGTGACCGCGACACAGGTCGCATGATGGTTGAAAACAGAATTCCACAGATGGTTTCCATCACCGGTTCGGTGCGGGCAGGTATGGAAGTTGCTAAGACTGCAGCGCTGGATCTGAAACGAGTCCATCTTGAACTTGGTGGCAAGGCTCCGGTGATTGTCTTTGCCGATGCAGATATGGAAAAGGCGGCCGCGGGCATTGTTGCGGCAGGATTCTTTAACGCCGGTCAAGACTGCACAGCAGCCACCCGTTTGCTGGTTGAGGACAAGGGCTATGACCAGTTCATGGCTGCTCTTCTGGCCGAGGTTAAGGCCTCCGCGAAGGTTGGAAAGCCTTCGGATGCAGACATTCTGTTTGGACCGGTCAACAACTCGAACCAGCTTGCACGCGTCAAGGGCTTCATCGAAAGAGTCCCATCACACGCCAAGATTGAAACCGGAGGTAACCAGCTAAGTGGCAAGGGTTACTTCCTGGAGCCAACAGTTATATCTGGCCTGAAGCAACAGGATGAGCACATCCAGGACGAGATCTTCGGCCCTGTCCTAACAGTTCAGCGCTTCAGCGGTGACGACCAGGCTCTTCAGTGGGCCAACGACGTCAAGTACGGGCTGGCTTCCTCGGTTTGGACCAATAACCACAAGCGGGCCATGCGCTTCGCCAAGTTCCTCGACTTCGGGGCCGTCTGGATCAACACCCACATCCCGCTGGCCGCTGAGATGCCTCACGGGGGCTTCAAGCACTCGGGCTACGGCAAGGACCTCTCGGCCTATGGCTTTGATGACTACACCCGCATCAAGCACGTGATGCACTACATCGGAGACTAGGAAAAAACTTTTCCCTCAAGGTCGCCCTGGGGGCTTTGAGTGTGTCAAACTTTTCCTACTTTGGTGCCAGGGCGCCCTAGGGGACAAGGAGACAAAAACATTATGAAGCGTGAGCTACCCAACGACCCAATGCTCAGAGAGCTAATTGACCTAGCTCGTAAAACACAGATCTCCCGCCGTGCGGCTATTGCCGGTGTTGGTGGAACTGCAGCCGCACTCACTCTCGCATCTTGCTCTTCCGCAGAGGAGGGTTTGACTCCAGCGGTTGACGTGTCTGATTCCGAACCTGTTTTGGTTTGGCACAACTGGCCCGCATACATGGATGAAGATGACGAGGGTAATTACCCAACACTGCTTCGTTTCCAAGAGCAGTCGGGAATTACCGTTGACTACAAGATTGAAATTGATGACAACGACACCTGGTATGCAAAGGTCAAGGATCAACTTGAACTTGGTCAAGACATCGGTGCTGACGTTGCTTGCCCAACCGGTTGGATGGCGCAGCGACTAAAGAACCTCGGTTACATCCAACAGTATGACGATGCAAACATGCCAAACAAGGTTGCAAACCTTGCTCCTTCTTATCTAGGTGCACCAGAAGATCCAGACAGAACCTACATCATTCCTTGGCAGGCTGGTTTCGCAGGAATTGGTTACAACAAGCAGGCTTACAAAGATGCCACCGGAAAAGATGCTCCAGGTTCAATGGCAGATCTTTGGGCTGCAGAGCTAAAGGGAAGAGTCGGACTACTTTCTGAGATGCGCGACAGCGTTGGTCTGGTTCTAATGAGCCAGGGAATCGACATCACCTCAACCGATAGCTTGAACGAGGACGCCTTCATGGCAGCTATTGAATTCATCAAGCAGCAGATTGATGGCGGTCAGATCTACAACGTGCGCGGAAACAGCTACCTCGATGACCTTGCAACTGGCAACATCATCGCCGCAACCGCATGGAGTGGTGACATTACCGTCATCAACGCCGAGCAGGGTACGGAAGACAACCCAGAGCCATACGGCTTCATCTTCCCAGACTCCGGTGTCACCCTATGGGCAGACTGGTTTATCACCCCAATGGGTGCAACTCACAAGAAAAACGTCGAGAAGCTGATCAACTACTACTACGACCCAGTTAACGCAGCCGAGCTTGCTCTCTGGGTGAACTACATCACTCCCGTGGTTGGCGCTCAAGATGTTGCGGCAAGTATTGACCCGGCGCTCGCTGAGAATCAGCTCATCTTCCCGAACGCTGACACTCTTGCTAAGAGCAAGGCATTCCGAGCACTATCTGGACAAGAGGAGCAGCGCTTTTCTTCTGCTTGGCAGAACCTGCTGCTCGGCGCTTAGTGTCAACTGACTTCGGAGCCGGGGGACAGGACCTCGAGCTTGTAGGACTGAGGAAGGAATTCCCCGGCTTTGTTGCAGTTGATGATTTAGATCTCAAAATACCTGCTGGTCAATTCTTTGCGCTGCTCGGTCCTTCTGGTTGCGGAAAGACCACAACGCTCAGAATGATCGCGGGACTTGAGACCCCCACCAAAGGAAAGATTCTGATTGGTGGCAAGGACGTAACTGAGCTCAAGCCCCACGAGCGACCAGTGAACACTGTTTTTCAGAACTATGCACTTTTTCCACACATGAGCGTTTTAGAAAACGTTGCCTTTGGTCTGCGTCAGCGGAAAATTGCAGAACCACTCGTCAAGGCTCAAGCAGCTTTGGACATGGTGGAGCTTGGGCACATGTCAGAGAGAAGACCGGCGCAACTATCCGGTGGTCAGCAGCAGCGCGTCGCTCTGGCAAGAGCTCTCGTCAATCGTCCGGCGCTATTACTTCTCGATGAGCCACTAGGTGCTCTTGATCTAAAGCTTCGCAGGCAGATGCAGATTGAGCTGAAATACATTCAAATGGATGTAGGGCTTACATTCCTGCACGTCACTCACGACCAGGAAGAGGCCATGGACATGGCCGACATCGTGGCCGTAATGAACCAGGGTCGTATCGAACAAATGGGCCCACCGGAGCAGCTATATGACAGACCAAAGACCGCCTTTGTTGCCAAGTTCCTAGGTCAGTCCAACATCTTCGTTGGTGAGGTTGCAGAGGCAAGTTCGGAAACAGTTTCCATCAATTTCCGAGGAAACAAACTGAGCGCTCCTTCGGCCAGAGTTGAGAAATCCAGCGGAAAAATTGCCATGGGTGTCAGGCCAGAAAAGACTCGCTTCCACGAAACCAAGCCAGAGGCCGATTCGGGCGTAAATGTTTTGGGCCCAGGGGAGATTACCGACATCAGGTTCACCGGAGTTTCCAATCAGTACCTAATTGAGATTCCTGAAATTGGAGAAATCGTTGTCTTCGCTCAAAACGTTGGCAAATCACCCGTCATTGCACTTGGAGCGCAGGTTTGGGTTAGCTGGAAGGTCGAACACGGCTTTGGTCTAGCTGATCTACCGACTGGCAAAGAAGACCACTAATGGCATTCATAGCTCTGGGTGGGCAGCAGGCACCAGCTAAGCAACAGTCACCAAAGAAGACTGGAAGAGTCGCTCTGCTACTTCTGCTACCTGGAATCGCCTACCTCGGGCTTTTCTTTCTCACTCCTTTCTTCTCACTCCTTCTAACATCTCTGAAAGTCCCAGATGCTACTGGAGAGATTGGAAGATACGACTACGGGTTTGAGATTGGTAACTATCTGTATGCGCTAGAGCAATACATGCCGCAGATTATTCGCTCGTTCGTATTCGCCCTGGTTGCAACGGTGATTGCGCTGGCGATCAGCTATCCGCTTGCATACTTCATTGCGGTCAAGGCGAGAAACAAGCCGCTTCTAAAGGGCCTGCTTCTAACCATGGTGATTGCACCTTTCTTTATCTCCATGCTGCTTCGCACATTCGCATGGAAGCAGATTTTCTCTAATGATTCTTGGATAGTGAATACGCTGAAGGACTTCGGTCTTTTTGGTGCCGATAGCTACATCATTGGCACCGACTTCGCTGTCATCTTTGGCCTGGTCTATAACTTCATTCCTTTTATGACTCTGCCAATCTTTTCTAACCTGGACCGACTCGACCTTAGGCTGCTCGAGGCGAGTGGCGATTTGTATGCCAACCCTGTGACCACCTTTAGGAAAGTGACCTTTCCGCTTTCGCTGCCGGGAGTGATCTCGGGAACGCTTCTAACCTTCATTCCAATTAGCGGTGACTACGTCGTGGCTAGCCGCGACTTTTTGGGCGGACCGGATACGGCCATGCTTGGAAACGTGGTGGAGGCGAACTTCCTCAGAATTCAGGATTACCCGACTGCATCTGCGCTGTCTGTTCTTCTGATGGCGGCAATTGTGGTGCTGGTATCTGTTTATGTTCGTAAGAGCGGAACGGACGACCTTCTATGAAGCTCTCGCTTGGAAAATACCTTTTGCCGACCTACGTGGTCCTTACCTTCCTGTTCCTTTCGATTCCAATCGTTTACACCTTTATCTATTCCTTTAACGACTCGATCAAATCGAACATCATCTGGAGAGGATTTACCCTGGATAACTGGCTGAACGTCTGTCGTCAGCAGGAAGTTTGCGATGCCTTTGGTAATTCGCTGATCATTGCTGTATCGGCGACGATTCTGGCAACCATTCTCGGAACCATGATTGCCATTGCACTTGTGAGGTATCGCTTCAAGTTCCGCTCCGCAACCAATTTGCTTTTGTTCCTTCCACTGGCGACTCCTGAGGTTGTAATGGGTGCTGGTTTGGCGGCTCAGTTCCTGGACTTTGGTTGGCAGAAGGGACTACCAACCGTAATCATCGCCCACACTATGTTCACGCTCAGCTTTGTGGTGGTTACAGTCAAGGCTCGTGTTGCAACACTTGACCCAGCACTTGAGGAAGCTGGCAGGGATCTTTATGCAAACCCAGCACAAGTTTTCCGCAGGATAACCTTCCCGCTGCTTCTGCCAGGCATCTTGGCCGCCGCCATGCTGGCTTTCGCACTAAGTTTTGATGACTTCATCATCACGCAGTTCAACTCCGGTGCTGTAGACACCTTCCCGAAGTTTGTCTACACCGCTGCCGCCAGAGGCATCCCCGCTGAGGCAAACGTGATCGGTTCGATGGTGTTCATAATCGCCATTGCGATAGTTGTGACAGTTCAGGTGAGGTCTTCGCTGAAGCAGCGAAAACTTGCCAAGAAGAGGTAGTTAGATCTTCGCCAGTCCTGCAGCTAGAACATCTAGTGCATCGTGCAGCAGCTCATCGCTGATGGCTAGCGGTGGCAAGAATCTAATCACGTTGTTGTAGGTTCCGGCGTTCAGAACTACTACTCCATTTTGGTGGCAGTGCTTAAGAAGCGCATCGGTGGCAGCGGAGTTCGGGTTCTTAGTTCCTGGCTCCACCAGTTCGATTGCCTGCATTGCTCCGCGTCCGCGCACATCACCAATTACCGGGTGGTTATTCTTCATCGCGCTTAGTCTTCCGGTGAGGATCTCGCCAATTTCCAAGGCTCTTTGCATCCAGTTACCACTGGCGTATTGCTCCATCACGGCAACACCTGCTGCTACAGCAATCGGTGAACCACCAAAAGTTCCGCCCAGACCACCGGCGTGAGCAGCATCCATGATTTCTGCTCGGCCAACCACACCGGAAAGAGGCATGCCGCCAGCGATACCCTTTGCAACGGTAATGAGATCTGGTTCAAAGCCCTCTTCCCATTCGCTGGCAAACCACTTTCCAGTTCTCGCCATACCTGACTGCACCTCGTCAGCGACTAGGACAATTCCATTGGCCCTGGTCCACTCCTGCAAAGTCTTTAGGAATCCAGGCGCTGGAACTACAAAGCCACCTTCACCTTGGATTGGTTCAATGAACAAAGCTGCAAGCTGAGACGCACCGACTCTTTTCTCAAGATAGGTAATTGCTCGAGTGGCAGCTTCCGCTCCGCTCATTCCGGCAGGGTCTCTGAATGGATAGCTCATCGGCGCGTGATGAACGCTGCCTGCCAGTGGACCAAAACCAGTGCCGTATGGGTGAATCTTGAAGTTCATTGACATGGTCAGGTTGGTGCGCCCGTGGTAGGCGTGGTCGAAAACTGCAATCTCAGTGCGGCCGGTTGCCTTGCGAGCAATCTTCACTGCATTTTCCACCGCTTCAGCACCTGAATTAAAGAAGGCTGCTTTTTTCTTGAAGTTACCTGGAGCATGCGCGGTGACTAGCTCACCTGCTCTGACGTATGGCTCATAGGGGGTAACTGTGAACAGAGTGTGGGTGAGCTTTGCGACCTGTTTGGAGACAGCTTCAACTACGCCAGGGTTGGTGTGTCCGATAGTGACAACTCCGATACCAGCTCCGAGATCAATCAGTTGATTGCCATCAACGTCTTTGAGAATCGCACCATGGGCCTCATCAATGAAGGCAGCGAGCATGGTGCCAACACCACCGGCTATAACTTGGCTTCGTCTTTCCTGCATGGCTAGTGACTTAGGTCCTGGGATAGCAGTGACGATGTGGCGTTTCTGTTCTAAGGTCATGCCCTAAGTCTAGATTCCCAGTGAGGGGCTTCGCGATAACCAAACAGGTGCTCCTAGCAACCTTGCAGGTTTGGGCAGGTAGCCTAGAGCAGTGCTGGACACGATTCTCTACCTTTTGGGCATACTCATTTTTCTTGTAGGTATTGCCGTGTCGGTAGGTCTGCACGAATTGGGTCACTATCTACCAGCCAAAAAATTTGGTGTCGAAGTTAGACAATTCATGATCGGTTTTGGCCCCACGATCTTCTCAAGACGCAGGGGAGAAACGGAATTCGGAGTCAAGGCATTTCCTCTGGGTGGCTACATTCTGATGAGCGGGATGTACCCGCCAGCCAAAAAGCCCTACCGCGGCCTGTTTGCCAACTGGATAAATGAGGCAAGGCGCGAGGTCGAGTCTCAGGAGAATGTTTCGGAGGAAAGAAAGTTCTACCGACTTTCGGGCCCGAAGAAGATCACCATCATGCTCGGTGGACCTGTAATGAATCTCCTTCTTGGAACTTTGCTGATTGTTGCATCGTTATCGGGCATCGGCACCTTGCAAAACTCTCTGACAGTCGATCAGGTTTATCCATGCATGGAATCAGATGTGGAGTCTGAATGCCCTGAAGGATCTGCTGCGACTCCAGCAAAGCTAGCTGGACTTCAAAGTGGTGATGAGGTCAAAGGAGTGAATGGCCAAACAGTTAGCAGTTGGCAGGAAGTCACAGCGCTATTAGAAGACAATTCATCCAGCACGCTAACCGTTGAACGAAATGGAACCGATGTCACCATCAATATCACTCCGGTGTTTATGGAGCGTGCTGTTTACGATTCGCTAGGAAATCTTGAACTCGACGCCCAGGGAAACCCAGTAACAGAACTCTCACCGGTTTTGGGAATTCGGCTTCTGGGAGTTACTAAACCCGTTGGGCTGGATCAGTCTCTTGCCTACGCAGGGGTATCGCTAGCGTCCATGGCAGCTTTTATCCTCGAGCTGCCTCAGCAGATATATGAAGTGACACTGAGCACAGTTGGCATCACTGAACGCGACCCATATGGGGCTGTGTCAATTGTTGGAGTGGGACAGCTGGCAGGAGAGCTGACATCTGCAGATATTGGAATCGATGCCAAACTCTCATCGCTACTTCTTCTGCTTGGTTCACTGAATCTCGTTCTATTTGTCTTCAATCTCGTTCCGCTCCTGCCACTGGATGGGGGACATGTTGTGGGAGCGGTCTACGAATCAGCCAAGCGCAGAGTTGTAAAGCAGTTCAGGGGAAAGGACCCAGGACCGATTGACACCGCCAAGGCCCTCCCGCTGGCCTACTTCGTCTGGGTGGTCCTTATATTCACTGGAATATTGCTGATTTTGGCGGATCTAATAAACCCAATAGTTGGCTAATCGGAACTAAACGGCAGAGCGAATGGTTAAATCGTTAGCAGTAGCGAAGGGAAAAATGTGCCGGCTGTAAACCTCGGCTTACCAAAGTCCCCGCCTCCAACACTTGCCCCGAGAAGAAAAACTCGACAGATCATGGTTGGCAAGGTGGCGGTTGGTGGCGATGCACCCATCTCGGTGCAGTCCATGACGACAACTCCAACTACCGACATCAATGCGACTTTGCAGCAAATTGCTGAGCTAACAGCCAGTGGCTGTGACATTGTTCGCGTAGCGGTTCCTTCGCAGGACGATGCCGATGTTCTAAGAATTATTGCCAAGCGCTCGCAAATACCTGTGGTCGCCGACATTCACTTTCAACCCCGATATGTGTTCCAGGCGATTGAGGCTGGTTGCGGAGCCGTCAGAGTAAATCCGGGAAACATCAAGAAGTTTGATGACCAGGTTAAGGACATAGCCAAGGCCGCTAAGGATGCTGGAGTCTCGTTGCGAATTGGTGTCAACGCTGGCTCACTAGACCCTCGACTACTCGAGAAGTATGGAAAAGCAACTCCAGAGGCGCTTGTCGAATCAGCTGTTTGGGAAGCTTCGCTTTTTGAAGAGCACGATTTTCACGACTTCAAGATTTCCGTGAAGCACAACGATCCGGTTGTGATGGTTCGCGCCTACGAAATGCTTTCTGAAAAGGGAGACTGGCCACTTCACCTTGGAGTCACCGAAGCCGGACCTGCTTTTCAGGGAACCATTAAGTCTTCGGTTGCCTTTGGAGCACTTTTGTCAAAGGGCATCGGTGACACAATTCGAGTTTCTCTCTCGGCACCGCCGGTCGAGGAAGTAAAGGTTGGTTCGCAGATTCTCGAGAGCCTAAATCTTCGACCAAGGAAACTAGAGATTGTTTCCTGTCCAAGCTGCGGAAGAGCGCAGGTTGATGTCTACACACTCGCCAACCAAGTGACCGAAGGGCTGCAGCACCTAACCGTTCCAATTCGCGTGGCAGTTATGGGCTGCGTCGTAAACGGACCGGGCGAGGCTCGTGAGGCAGATCTGGGTGTTGCCTCGGGTAATGGAAAAGGCCAGATATTCGTCAAGGGTGAGGTCGTCAAGACTGTGCCCGAAAGCGAGATTGTGAAGACCTTGATCGAAGAAGCCAACCGCATTGCCTCGGAAATGGACCCATCCGAGCTTGGAACAGCACAGGTAACCGTCGGCAAGTAGCTAACATTGTGCCCATGCCTTTACGCCTGAGCACCCTGTTCCTTCGGACACTTAGGGAAGACCCGGCCGATGCCGAGGTGGACAGCCACAAGCTGCTGGTTCGCGCAGGCTACATCAGAAGAAGTGGCCCAGGAATCTTCTCTTGGCTCCCGCTTGGCCTAATGGTAAAAAACAAAATTGAGAAAATCGTCCGCGAGGAAATGGCGGCTGCTGGATCTCAAGAGGTTCACTTCCCAGCCCTTTTGCCAAAAGAGCCTTATGAGGCAACCGGAAGATGGGAAGAGTATGGCGACAACATTTTTCGCCTCAAGGACAGAAAAGAAGCTGATTATCTTTTAGCGCCAACTCACGAGGAGGTCTTCACCCTCCTGGTGAAGGATCTGTACACCTCTTATAAAGACCTTCCGCTTTCGATTTATCAGATTCAAATCAAATACCGTGACGAGGCGCGTCCTCGAGCAGGGCTATTGCGCGGACGAGAGTTCGTCATGAAGGATGCTTACAGTTTTGACGTCGATGACGCTGGACTTGCGAAAAGCTATCAGGCTCAGCGAGATGCATACGAGCGCATCTTCAAGCGTCTTGGCCTTGAATACGTAATTGTTAAGGCTGACGCCGGTGCTATGGGTGGATCAAAGTCTGAGGAGTTTTTGTGTCCTTCACCAATTGGAGAGGACACCTTTGTTCGCTCAGTCGGCGGCTTTGCTGCCAATGTCGAAGCCATTAAGTTTGCGGTAGCACCAGATGTCGATTCCAAAGACACCCCAGCTGCTGTTGTGAACGATTCTCCGAACACACCGACTATTCAGACTCTGGTTGATTTTTCAAACTCCAAGCACCCAAGAAAAGACAAAGCCTGGACAAGTGCCGACACTCTAAAGAATGTTGTTCTTGCACTCACATCCCCCGAGGGCAAGAGAAGTTTGGTAGTGGTCGGTATTCCTGGCGATCGTGAGGTAGATGCCAAGCGTGCCGAAACCTGGTTTGCACCAAGCGATGTAGAGCAGGCAACCGAGTCAGATTTCGCAAAGCATCCGCAGCTGGTCAAGGGCTACATCGGCCCCGTCAAGAGTGGAAAACAGTTCTTAGGTGAAAAGGCCGAGTCCAAGATTCCCTATTATCTGGACCCAAGAATTGCCAAGGGCTCTTCGTGGATAACCGGAGCTAATGAAAACGAAAAGCACGTTTGGCACCTCACGCACGGTCGCGACTTCACAAGCGATGGCATCGCAGACATTGCTGAAGTGAGAGAGGGCGACCCTGCACCAGATGGATCGGGTCCTCTCGAACTAGCTCGCGGCATTGAAATCGGTCACGTTTTCCAGCTGGGAAGAAAGTATGCCGAGGCCCTAGACCTAAAGGTCTTGGACGAAAACGGCAAGCTGGTCACCGTCACCATGGGCAGCTATGGCATCGGTGTCACCCGACTAGTGGCAGTGATTGCCGAGCAGTCGCATGATGACAAGGGTTTGATCTGGCCCGCCTCCGTAGCACCAGCCGAGCTTCACATAGTCGCCGCCGGTAAAGAGGACTCAGTGCTAGAGGCTGCCGAAAAGCTCGCCAGCCAGGCGGAGGCTCAGGGCTTGACCGTGATTTTGGACGATCGGAAAGTTTCACCCGGTGTGAAGTTCGCCGATGCGGAGCTTTTGGGTATGCCCTGGGTAATTGTCTGCGGCCGAGGGCTGGAGCAGGGCGAGGTTGAGCTTTGGGAAAGAGCCACAGGACAGCGAGGAAACGTGAAGCTAGAATCTGCTTTAGCTTCAGTAAAGCTCGGGAATTGAATAGAGGCAGGCATGGATATCGATCTAAATGTCCTTCGCCTGCTGGAGCGCGAAAAAGAAATCCCATTTGATGAGCTAGTGCTGATCATTGAGCAAGCAATCTTGGCTGCTTACTTCAAACACATTGGTGATAACACCAAGGGACCCAGGGCTGAGCTTGATAGAAAAACTGGTCACGTCAGCATTTATGCACCAGTCCTTGGTGAAGATGGTGAAAAAGTTGGCGAAGAGGAAGTAACACCCGAGGGTTTTGGAAGAGTTGCCGCCTATGCCGCCAAGCAAGTAATCGCGCAGCGCATGAGAGAGATTTCCGATGAGGGATTACTTGGAGAATTCAAGGGCAAAGAGGGCGACATTGTCGCCGGTCAGATTCAGCAGGGATCAAGGCCATACATGGTCTACGTGAACCTCGGAAGCATCGAAGCAATAATGCCGCCGGAGGAGCAGGTTCCGGGGGAGGACTACTCACACGGCAAACGTATCCGCGTCTACGTGACCAATGTTCAGCGTGGACTGCGCGGACCCATGATCACTGTCTCAAGGACTCATCCAAATCTGGTTCGCAAGCTCTTTGCTTTGGAAGTCCCGGAGGTTGCCTCGGGACTGGTGGAGATTGCATCAGTTGCAAGAGAGGCCGGACACAGAACCAAGATTTCAGTGAGATCAAAAGACCCGGCTATCAATGCCAAAGGCGCCTGCATAGGTGAGCTCGGTCAAAGAGTCAGAGCGGTAAGTGCAGAGCTGAACGAAGAGAAGATTGACGTGGTGGATTTCTCGGAGGATTTGGCCGACTACGTGGCTCATGCGCTTTCGCCAGCCAAAGTCTCATCTGCCTTTGTCATCGACCCCGCTCAGAAGGCAGTTCGGGTATTGGTCCCTGACTTCCAGCTCTCTTTAGCTATCGGTAAAGAGGGCCAGAATGCTCGCCTTGCGGCCAAGCTCACTGGCGCCAAAATCGATATTCAGCCCGATAGCTCTCTCGAGGAATAGCCTTTTTTCTCTGCTAGTCCTAGACTTAGCTTCGCCCTCAAAGGCAAATCGCTAAAGATGCAGGCAGAAACCATGAGTGACACAACAAATGAGTAGCTCGAAATGAGCCCCGCTCAGCAATAAGGCCTGCCCTGTCCCAGGGGCTGGCCCCGGACAGGAGAAAGTAATTGGCGCTTCCACGCGTATATGACATAGCCAAGGAACTTGGTATTGATACCAAAGTCGCTTTGGCAAAGCTTGAGGAGCTCGGCGAGTATGTAAAGGGTGGTTCTTCCACCATCGCTCCACCAGTTGCTGCCAAGCTACGTGCAGCTTTCCCTAACGCTGAGAAGCCTGCTCCAAAGAAAGCGCCTGCCAAGTCCAAGGCCAAAGCCACCGAGGAACCTGTAAAAGCAGAGCCAGCAAAAGAAGCTGCGGTTATTGATGAGCCGA
>JACCDT010705615.1_pt1 | contig 12146 bp, 10 predicted proteins | sample 7446291 | NCBI WGS metagenome assembly JACCDT01 (sample SAMN15323446, study PRJNA562643) | freshwater metagenome | isolation source: river surface water | place: USA:Blue River Watershed | collected 2017-08-17
CAGGTTCAACTTTGTTTGAAATAGCAGCTTGGCATATTCCAGCTATTGTTATTCCAATTACTCATTCAAATGGGAACCATCAACACAAAAATGCTATTAACTATGCCGAAATAGGAGCAGGAATTGTCCTTGAAGAAGTAAATGCATTACCACATCTTTTTATTTCCCAAGTAAATAATATTTTGATGCATGAGTCTGTTTGGTTAAAAATGCATAATGCAACAATGGATTTAAATAATGTTGACGCTGCTATGGAAATTGCACGAATTGCTGTATTAATAGGGGAATCGCATGAATTAGAATAATTAATTATGGGAAATTCAAATAAAATCCAAATAATTAAATACGCACCACCACCACCAGAATTACCGGTATTAGGTGAAATTGATCCACGTGAAGTTTGTTTTATTGGACGAACAAACTATGCAGCAGCCCTTGAAGAAAAAAGATACGTTTTTGGTATTAAAAGAATAGATAGAAGACGTCATTTATATATTGTTGGTAAATCTGGGGTTGGTAAATCAAAACTTCAAGAATTAATGATAAGACAAGACATAGCTTATGGCTATGGTGTTTGTGTTATTGATCCACATGGTGAATTAATTGATGATATTTTAGAATTTATTCCAGAAGATAGAATAAAAGATGTTTGTATTATTGACCCATCAGATGATGAATACCCGGTATCATTTAATCCACTAGCAAATGTTGATCCTACATTTAAACATCAATTAACCCAAGGATTGATTGAAGTTCTAAAGAAACAATTTGGGTCTAACTGGACACCGAGACTGGAGCACGTTTTTCGATTTACAACTCTGGCATTGCTTGATTATCCATACGCTACAATGCGAGGGATGATTTCAATGTTAACTGATCGTAATTATCGTCAAAAAGTTGTTGAATATATTGAAGATGACATGGTAAAAAGATTCTGGGCAATTGAATTTGCCGACTGGTCAGAAAAATTTGATACTGATGCGATTATTCCTTTGGTTAATAAATTAGGACAATTTCTGTCTGACCCAATGCTAAGACATATTTTTGGGCAAAAAGGGAACAAAGTTGATTTGGAAAAACTAATGAATCAACAAAAAATAATTATGATTAACCTTTCCAAAGGTAAAATTGGGGAAGAAAATGCATCATTTTTTGGAGCAATGTTTATTACAAAAATTAAACAAGCTGGAATGTCTCGAGCAAAACTTGCAAAAGAAGATCGAAATGATTTTTATCTTTATGTTGACGAGTTCCAAAACCTTGTGACTGATACTTTTGAAAATATTCTATCAGAAGCTCGTAAATATGGACTTAATTTAACTGTTGCTCACCAGTATGTTAACCAGTTATTACCCAAAGTTCAACAAGCCGTGATGGGTAACGTGGGGTCAATGATTACATTCCGTATTGGTGGGGAAGATGCGGTTAAGCTTAAGCCGGAATACGCACCCATTTTTGATGTTAAAGATATGATTAACCTTGGGGTGGGGGAATTTTATATCAAAATGACAATTGACGGAGAGTCATATGACCCATTTTCCGCAGAGACATTAAAAGTCCTGCCTGCGGTGCATCCATCATATAGAGAAAGAATAATTGAAGCATCTAGAGAGCAATTTGCAGTACCAGTGGAAGAAGTTAAACGTATAATGGAAGAAGATGAAAACCTTATTGTACGTTCAGCACAAGAAAAAGCTGCAATTATGAATAAACCAGGGCAAAATAATGATTCATCATCTAGTTCTAACCCTGCTCCTAAAATAGAAAGCGAACCTTTGATTTAGTAATGTTTGTAAAGTTATAAAATAAATCATGAATCCAGAAACGAAATCATGCCAGAACTGTAAAGCAACATTTGTTATTGAACAAGATGATTTTACTTTTTATGGGAAACTAAATGTTCCATCTCCAACATTTTGCCCGGAGTGCAGACTAACCCGTAAACTTATTTGGAGAAATGAAAGAACTTTGTATCATCGTCAGTGTTCTTTATGTAGTAAAAAAATAATTAGTATTTATGATGAAAATCATACCTTTGATGTTTACTGTCCGGAATGTTGGAATAGTGATAATTGGGATGCTTTTTCTTATGGTTTAGAAGTTAATGAAAAAAACTTTTTCTTGAATTTGGAAAAATTATTCCAAATCGTACCCAGACCATCATTGGACATTGTTAACTCGATCAATTCTGAATATACTAATCATACTGCTAATGTTAAAAATTGTTATTTAACTATTGGTGCGATTGAAGTTGAAAATGGATATTATTCCGATCAATGTTATTTTGGTAAAGAACTTTTTGACGCAGATTTAATAATCAAAAGTAGTTCCATATACTGGTCCGGCAATTGTATTGATTCGTTTAATGTTTTTTATTCTGAATATGCTATCTCATGTATGGATTCATATTTTTTATATGATTGTGTTGGTTGTGTAAATTGTTTTAGCTGTATAAATTTAAGAAATAAAAGTTACTGTATTTTTAATAAACAATACAGTAAAGAAGAATATTTAAAAAAGATTAAAGAATACGATTTATCTTCATATTCTAATTTACAAAAAGTAAAGAAAGAATTTAGTGTATTTAAATTAACCCAAATACATAGGTCATCTTTCATAAAAAATAGTGTCAATTGTTCTGGTAATAATATTGAGCATAGTAATAATTGTCATTATAGTTTTGATTTGCGGGCGGGTGCTGAAAATTTAAAATATGCGGTTCTTTGTGGATATGATATGAAAGATTCTTATGATGTATATGGTGGGGGAATGACATCAGATTTAGGTTATGAATCTATATCTTTTACAGGTAATCACAATGTATTATTTTGTAAACAAGTAAGACAAAGTAGCGATGTATTTTATTCAGAGTTTTGTGTAAATTGTCATGATTTATTTGGGTGTATAGGCTTAAAAAACAAATCATATTGTATTTTTAATAAACAATACAGTAAAGATGAATATTTTAATTTAATAAAAATAATGATAGCTGAATCATTTAAAGAACCTTATACCTCTAAATTAGGGCATAAATATTCTTATGGAGAATTTTTACCTTTTGAATTTTCTTACATGTCTTATAACGAAACTGCTGCTCATAAATTTTTCCCGCTCGAAAAAGAAAATGCAATATCTTTAGGATTTAAATGGAAAGAGCATAAAAAGCGTAACTATATTATAGATATCAAAAATAAAGATTTACCAGATTCTATAAAAGATACAGAAGATCCCATTTTAGGTAAAATTATTGAATGCTCACATTCGGGTTTGTGTAATCATAAATGTACTGATGGTTTTAGAATTTTAGAAGCGGAATTTTTATTTTATAAAAAGAATAATATCCCTATTCCAAGAGAATGTCCTAATTGTCGTTATGCGGAAAGATATTTAAACAGAAACCCATTAAAACTTTGGCATAGAAATTGTATGAAAGAAGGTTGTAATAACCAATTCGAAACTTCATATTCACCAGATAGACCAGAAATAGTATATTGTGAAAAGTGTTACCAGCAAGAAGTAATATAACTTGGAAGTCGGACTTCCAAGTAAAAGTAGTATAATAAATTTATGAATCCTGAAAACCGAAATTGCCAGAATTGTAAAAACCAGTTCATAATTGAGCCGGATGATTTTACATTTTACGAGAAGATAGGTGTCCCAGCGCCAAGTTTTTGTCCAGAGTGCCGAAAACAAAGAAGATTAAGCTGGAGAAATGACTATAATCTACATAATAATACATGTAAATCATGCAACAAGAAAGTGATTTCTGTTTTTTCTCCAGAAAGTGGAATGAACACTTTTTGTATTAAATGTTGGTGGAGTGATGAATGGAGTGCTTATGATTATTCTCAAGATTATGATTTTTCGAGGCCATTTTTTGAGCAATATGTTGAATTTATAAAAAAGGTTCCAGTACTGTGTGTTGTCAATGATAATGGTATTGGTAGTGTTGATTGTGAATATACACACGATTTCTCTTTTGCTAAAAATTGTTACATGACATTTGTTTCTTGGAAGGGGGAAAATTTAATGTATGTATATTATGATATTGGTGGTAAATATATAGTAGATTCAATGGATATGTTAAATGGTGGTGAATTTTTATATGAAAATATATTTACTGAACAATGTTATAAATGTAAATATTCGCAAAATTCAATAGAATGTTCAGAATGTAATTTTATATATGATTGTAAAAATTGCATAGAGTGTTTTATGTGTACTGGTTTAAGAAATAAGAGATTTTACTTTAAAAACAAAAAGTATTCAAAAGAAGAGTATTATAAAATACTTGAATCTTATTCTTTAAATACAAGAAATGGTGTTAAAAAAGCTCGTATTGAGTTTGAGGAAATTAAAAAAAAACAAATAAGAAGATGTTTCAATATTATTAATTCATACAATTGTAAAGGAGATTTATTGTTTAATGGTAAAAATTCACAATTTTGTTTTAATGTACAAAGGCCAGAGGATTCTAAATGGATAGAAAATTCTGATACTCCAAAGGATTGTTATGATTTATCCACGGGCGGGGAATTAAATTTTTGTTATGAAGGAATAACACCAGATCATTCATATAAAAACTTATTTGGAATATTTTCTTGGAAAAACCAAGAAGTTGAATTTGCTCACCATTGCCATTCTTCTAAATATTTATTTGCTTGTGCAGGATTAAGAAATTCTGAATATTCTATTTTTAATAAGAGATATTCTAAAGAAGAATATTTTGAAATGATAGAAAAAATCAAAAAACATATGGATGATATGCCTTATGTAGACAAAAACGGGATGGTTTATAAATATGGTGAATTTTTACCAGCAGAGCTTTCTTATTTTGGTTATAATGAAACCACCGCTAATCTACATTTTCCTTTAAATAAAAATCAGGCATTGGAGAAAAATTTTTCTTGGTCAGATTTAAATAAAAAAACAGTTGGCCAAGAAACCTTGGAGCAAAAAGACATACCAGATGATATTAATAATGTTGACGAAAAAATTTGTAACGAAATTCTTAAGTGTGTATCTTGCGATAGAAATTATAAAATAATTTATAATGAATTTGAGTTTTATAAACGCTTGAATATACCAATACCAGAAAAATGTTTTTACTGTAGACAAGAAGACCGATTTAAATTAAAGAATCCATATATTCTTTGGGGTAGAGAATGTATGTGTAATAAGAGTATTCATGGACACGAAGGTATTTGTACTAATCAATTCGAAACTTCATACTCCCCAGATAGACCAGAGATAGTTTACTGCGAAAAGTGTTACCAGCAGGAAATTGTTTAATGGAAAGTATAAATATGGAAAACCAAATGAAACAATGTCAGTCGTGTAAAAATAGCTTTGTAATAGAAAGTGAGGATTTTGATTTTTATGCGAAGATTGCGGTCCCAGCACCGACATTTTGTGTCGATTGTCGTAGTGTTCAAAGATTTGCAACAAGGAATGTAAAGTCCCTATATCGTCGAGAATGTGATAGTTGCCATAAAGTGGTGATATCTCGATTTTCTATAAATAACCCTGCCACTATGTATTGTAAGGACTGCTGGTGGGGAGAATCTTGGGATGGTACTGATTATGGAATGGAATATGATTTTTCAAAGCCATTTTTTGAACAATTTTATAAACTTTTAAATAAAGTGCCACACAGTGCAACACTAAATACCAAAATGTTAAATAGTGATTATTGCAATATGGAAAGTGAAGACAAAAATTGTTATTTAACTTTTGGTGGTCATTATAATGAAGAATGTTTATATACTGAATATTCTATTCATGGTAAAGAAGTAATGGATGCTTATTGGTCGTTTAATTGTGAACAATTATATGAAACTTTAATTACAGAAAAATGTTTTAGGACACTATATTCCGAGCAGTGTTATGATTGTTTAGATACTTATTTTTCGTATGATTGTCATAATTGTTCCAATGTTTTTGGTTGTGCAGGACTGCGTAATAAATCATATTGTATTTTTAATAAACAATATTCTCGTGAAGATTATTTACAATTTATCAAAGATGCCAATTTAGCTTCATATAGAATGGTTCAAAATTTCTTAAAAAAGACTAAAGAATTTTGGAATACCATTCCACATAAATCTGCCATTATACATCAATCAAATAATGTAACCGGTAATTATATTGCTAATTCAAATAATTCAAAAAATATTTGGCAGTCAGACGCAGTAGAAAATTTAAAAAATGCATATATTACTGCATGGTCTAAAGATTGCCAAGATGAAACATCAGCCGGTGGTAATGAACTTTGTTATATGACTGGCCATGGTGGCGGATTGTATAATTGTGCATTTATAATGTATTCATTTAATACAGATATGCAAAGCTCTAAGCATACTCTCAATTCCCAATATGGTTATACTATTTTAAATAGTAGTGATACTTTTGGTTGTGTTAGTTTACGAAATAAAAAATATTGTATTTTAAACAAACAATACACCAAAGAACAGTATGACGAATTATTACCTAAAATAAAACAACATATGAATGATATGCCGTATTTGTCACCAGTAAATGGTTTTGTTTATAAATATGGAGATTTTTTCCCAAATGAGTATAGTTTGTTTTCATACAACGAAAGTGTTGCTCAAAATTTTTACCCTAAAACAAAAGAAGAAGTAGAGCGTCTTGGCTTTATTTGGCGAGAAGAAATAGAAAATGAGTACAATTTTACTGAATATATAATTCCAGACAATATAAATGAAGTAGGGGATGAAATAATAAACCAGGTTTTAAAATGTGAACAAAGTGGTAAAGCTTATAGAATAACAGAGCAAGAATTAGATTTTTATAGAAAAATGAATATTCCAATTCCACATATTGCCCCAATGGAAAGGATTAAAAATCGAATCAATAAATTGTTACCATTTAAATTATTTGATAGAACCTGTCAATGTATGGGTAAAAATGATGGAATTTATAATAATACAGGAACTCATTTTCACGAAGAAAATCCTTGTGGTAAAGTTATCCAAACCCCATATAATCCTGATAGCCCCGAATTAATTTATTGTGAAGATTGTTATAAACAAGAAATGATATAATCAAGTATATGGAAAACCAAACAAAACAATGTCAATTTTGTAAGAATGATTTCGTTATTGAAACAGAGGATTTTGCATTTTATGATAGGTTAAATGTCCCAGCACCAACTTGGTGCCCACAGTGTCGTTTTCAAAGAAGACTTAGTTTTTTAAACTGGCATAGTTTGTATAAAAGAAAGTGTGACAAATGTGATGCATCAATGATATCAGTACATCACGAGGACAAACCCTTCAGAGTATTCTGTAATCCATGTTACTGGAAAGACGATTGGGATGGTACCGAATATGCTATGGACTATGATCCTAATCGCAATTTCTTTGAACAAATGCTAGAACTTCGAAATAAATCAAATTATATGGGGCAAGAAACATTATATTCTACTTTACAAAATACCCCATACGCTAATGCAGCTGCATACCAAAAGGATTGTTTTATGATATTTAATGCCGACTATGGCGAGCGTTGTGTATATAGTACATCTTATGCAAATTTAACAGAAAGTTTAGACACTTATAGGACAAATAGCAGTGAACTTTGTTTTGAATGTGTTGAAGCTTATAAATGTTTTAAATGTATTTATAGTGAAAATATAGAATCATGCTCTAATGTAATGTTTTCAAAAAATTTATCTGGTTGTACTGATTGTTTCGGTTGTATTAATTTGCGTAATAAAAATTATTATATTTTTAATCAAGAATATAGTAGGGAAGAATACAAAGAAAAAATAAAAAGTTTTAATTTAGACACACAAGATGGGGTAATAAATATGCTTGAAAAAGTTAAAAACTTTTATTTAACCCAACCACATCGTGCAACTATTGGTAATAGTATGAATTTAAATACGACAGGGGATATGGTATATGAATGTAAAAATGTCAAAAATGCTTACCAAGTTAGTAACACTGAAGATTCTAGATATGTTCAAATGTTAATAATGGGGCCAACAAAGGATTGTTATGATTATACTGTATGGGGTTATGGTGTAGAGAAATTATATGAATGTTTAACAGTAGGTGAAGGAGCATACAATACTCATTTTTCTGCACAATGTTGGCCAGCTGCGATTGAAAATGAATATTGTATGTACACAATACAATCTAAAAATTGTTTTGGTTGTGTTAATTTAAAAAGAAAACAATATTGTATTTTAAATAAAGAATACAGTAAAGAAGAATATGAAAAACTTCGTATCCAAATAATTGATGATATAAAAAATAATCCCTACATAGATAAAAATGGCCGAAAATGGAGTTATGGAGAATTTTTACCAATAGATTTATCATCTTACTCTTATAATGAAACTGTAGCTAATTCTATATTCCCACAAAATAAAGATTCAATAATAAATCAGGGTTATTCTTGGTACGAAACAAAAGAAAATAATTATACTACGACTTTAAATAAAAACGATATCCCAAAAACTATTAATGAAACAACTGACGAGATTTTGGTAGAAGTTATGGAATGCAGTACTTGCCATAGAGCTTATAAAATAAATGAACAAGAATTATATTTATTACATAAACTAGGAATGCCAATACCATATGACTGCTGGAAATGTCGACAAAACCGTAGATTTAAAATCATAAATCCACCAAAACTTTACAATAGAAACTGTGCTAAATGTAATAACGAAATCATTACATCTTATGCTCCAGATAGGCCAGAAATAGTTTATTGTGAAAAGTGCTACCAACAAGAAATAGTTTAGAAATCTATTTCTTGTTCAGTTTTATTTAATTCGTCTATAGTATTAATCTGATGCCAATGTTTTAAAATTATATAAGAAACTTTAACATTTGCTCCAAAAAGTGTATGCGGTATTCCAGCTTCGTCTCCAACATAAACTGGTTTATAATTTAAAAAATCTGATGTTAATGTATAAGCTCCAGAAAAACAAATTACTGGTTTTTCTCTTTCTTCTTTTTTAATAAATCTAAAATTTGTGATTATTTTTGTATTTTCATTAATATCACAAGTTCTATATCTTTCATTTAAAATTTTATAACTAAGACCATAAGCAGGGGAATCTATTTTAATTAGTTCTTCTAAATCTTCTTTTAAAAAAATATCATCCCCATTTAAAACTAAAAATTTATCTTCATTTTTTATAACCTCACGACCAGCCATTAGTGCGTGATATGTGCCCTTGGTCATTTCATCTTGAAATAAAAATTTAACTTTTTTACTTATTGCATTTTCTTGTAAAAATTTTTCAAACAAATCTAAATGTTTTTGTTTTATAACAATAAAAACTTCACTAATACTATCCGGCAGGGAAGAGAATATGTAAGATAAAATAGACCGATCTTTTATTAAAATAAGTGGCTTTGGGGTATTATCAGTTAATGGTTTTAATCGTTCACCATTACCGGCACATAGAATAAAAGCTTTCATTGGGCGAGTATATCATATAAAAAAACCCTTGTATATACTTTAAAATAAGTAACTACAAGGGCTAAAAGGTATATCCGTTCCAGCGAACTGGTTTGTTTAACAAACCACTGCGTATTCCATTTAGGAATTTCAACTTAAGTCGAATACTTCCTTCGTGGATTAATTTTTGTTCAGCCATTTCGATAATCTGGGATAATGTTTTTATTTTTATCTCAGAAACCTCTAATGGGTCATTTGTTTTTAGTATGCTTGGCAAGTTGCAAATTTGAGCAATATATAAATGATTGTAATTAAATCCATTAGGTCTAATTTTTTTATAACAACCAAAATATGCAAAATTAAGTTGTATCCCAACTTCTTCAAGGCAAACTTCGCGATTTATCGCACTACGATGATGTTCATTTACATTTACACCACCACCCGGAAGACCACACATAAGTATACCGTCTCCTCGTCCTCGATCATTATAATCTTGAACGAGTAAAAATTTTTGTTGAAATAAATCATGGCTGTTTTCTCCAACCATAATTATACCCTGAACACCGTCAGGAAGTTTGGTTAGATTTTCCATGTTTTTTAAAATTTAAATGAATATATCATATACGATATATTTAATCAATAAATAAAATCCCCTAAATAAATAGGGGATTTTATTATAAGTTAATCTATATGAACCTGTTTTCGGACTGTTTTAGAACCATCAAAATTGTTTTTCCTTTTGTTGGTAAATTTTACTGTACCATCTTTAAGAGCAAACAATGTATGATCACGCCCTATACCAACGTTATTTCCAGGGAGTATTTTTGTTCCGCGTTGACGGATAATAATATTTCCAGCAATAACTTTTTCTCCAGCGTATTTTTTAGTACCTAGATACTTTGGTTTTGAGTCCTTCAGGTTCTTGGCGGAACCACCGGCTTTCCTATGTGCCATATTTTATATTTAAATTACTTATAAAAGATATTTATACCCACGTGACAGGTAGATACTTTTTACTTTTATATTGTATAATAGGTAACATAATGAATATAACAGAAATAAGCTATAAAATCAAGGCTTGGGTTCAAAGCCAATTTGGTCAAACCATAATAATTCTATTAATAATTATTATCTCCAATCTTATTAGCTTTAACATAGGTAAATCCTTAAATAATCCTAATAATGAAGATTATTTAAACTCTGATAGTTATGAACAATATAGTCTTTCAGATGATACTAGATACCCAAATGGTAGCTTAACAGCCGCATTATATAATAGCTCTTTAAAGGCTCAAAATGGCTCTACAGGCTCAAATATAGCTCAAAATGGGGAAGTAGTAGGCCTTAATTTAAATACCCTAGATTTACCGACTTCCCGCTATGTTGCCAGTAAAAACGGCCGAGTCTACTACTTTACCTGGTGTGCTGGTGGTAAAAATATAGATCCTGAAAAAAGAGTTTATTTTAATTCGGCACAAGATGCTAGGGCAGCAGGATACAAAGCATCAACCGCATGTGCGGGGCTAGACTAAGCTTTATTTATAGATTTATAAAGAGGGGGTTAAAATGATTATAAAACAAACCCCTTTTCAATTAATGAAAAGGGGGGAAAGAGTGGCGGTTGACATAAAGATAAAACATGCAAATTACAAAAAACAATATGTTCCGGACTAATGAACTCTTTACAAAATTTCACCAAGATGAAAAATTATTAAAGGTGGCGGTTGACATAAAGACACAGCATGTAAGGTGCACAAAACAATATGTTCCGGACTAAGAACTCTTTCATATGCCATTATATCAGAAAGCTCAGTAATTGTCAAGCATGTAAAAACCAATTATATGATTAAATATAAAACAGAATTTCAACAAGTATTAAATCAAATTGGCAATGTAGCCGTGTCAGGGAAGTACTTACCTTCATAAATTGCTTGCAAAGAAATATAATATTAGTAAGAACTTAGATCTTATGAAATTTACAAACTTCATTCAATTATTAATCTTAAACTGATTGGATTAATAATGATAATGAAGTTGTAGCGATAGCATCGGGGAATAGATAATGAGACCAGTTGAATGGCTTATTATTTTTTACTTCACTATGTCGCACAACATAGATTTTGCGACATATATATAATACTAATATATAATAAAGCTTTTAAATCTTTAACTAAAGAATGTCTGGTGCCATAATACCAACATATAAATTGCAAATAGTTTCCTTGATCGATCTGTTATTCCATTCTTATGCTCATTGATTAATTTCTCAATTTCAGATTTTGGTAAATATTGTTCTATAAATTTATTATCAATTAATAATTTACTAAACTTATCCATATCTTCTTTCATCCAATTCCGCAGTGCTGTTGGAAACCCTAATTTACGAGCTTTATTCACCTTGTTTGGTATAAGGCCTTTAAATGCCTCTCTAAGCGCATATTTAGTCGTACCATGGGCAAACTTAAGCTTATCGGGCAATTTAGAGCTGTAGGTAGATACCCTTATATCAAGAAATGGAACCCGAAGTTCTAACGAATGTGCCATAGTCATTTTATCAGCCTTGGCTAAAATGTCTCCACGAAGCCAAGTATGGATATCAATGTATTGCATTTGAGTTGGCTCGGAATAATTTTGGATTTTATTATAAATACTTTCAATATCAAAATAATTTTCAACTTTTGGTCCAACCCAAATTTTATTGA
>JACCDT010976295.1_pt1 | contig 12146 bp, 10 predicted proteins | sample 7446291 | NCBI WGS metagenome assembly JACCDT01 (sample SAMN15323446, study PRJNA562643) | freshwater metagenome | isolation source: river surface water | place: USA:Blue River Watershed | collected 2017-08-17
CAAAGAAACGAAGCTCGCAGACAAGCAGACGCAGCAAGTAAAGAAGCTGCTCGCATGAAAGAGGAGATCGAAAAACTTAGGCAGGATTCTGAACTAGTTGTCAAAGCACAACTAGAAATGGAACACAAACAAAACAAAATCGACTTCTTCAACAAGACGCCAATAGCTAAGGAGCTAGAAGCAGACATTGATGCAGCAGTCGCAGAACAATGATTGTCTTACGACAAAGCGTTTATATTAGTCGCATGAGAGAAGAACCCTAGTCTCCTCATGGACGAGCAGTTCCGCAATAAACAAACTGCTAACAATGAACTCTCTTGAGTTCCTAAGCAACCAGGAGTAAACTATGACGCTCCAACTACTGATGACTTATCTAAGATGTCAGAAAAGGAGTTTATGGATTGGTCTAATGGTATGGCTAAGAAACAAAGAGCAGGTCAATGAATGACAAGCTAGGAATTTAATTCTTTTTATTAACAAAAACAGATGTCAAATAATTTAACAGCTGCCTCTCCAGAGTACCGATCCAAAAGATCACAGTTGCTCTTGAAGAAACTCCTTGTTGCGAGAGAAATTGCCAACATGGAAGAACAATCACTTCTATCTAACGGACAAAAAGTTCACAGACCTTACTTCTCAGACGTACAAGTAAATACTTACGTTAAGGGTACAGCTGTAACTCCACAAGACGTTACTGCAACTGATGAATACCTCACAGTTGACCAAACAAAAGAAGCTACTGTATACATCGACAGAATTGACCAAATCCAAAACAAGTACGATGCTGCGAACAACTTGATTGATCGTATCACTTACCAGTTGAAGAGAGATATTGATGGACAGTTCTTGGCTGAAGTTGCAAACGCATCTTACACATTGGATGATTCAGACTTCGGTGGTACTGCAGGTATTGGTATCACAGTTACATCATCTAACTTGATTAGATTCATGTCATTGGCTGAAGCTAAACTCAATCAAAACAACGTAGAAGACACTAAGCCTTGGTACGCAGTTGTTACTCCTGCTATCAAAGCAGTTATGCAACAGTCTATGGTCCTTAATGGTTTCAACAAAGCTGATGAAGCATTGTCTGGAGTTATGCAAGGTAATGGTGCAGTTGGTAGATTCGGAAACTTCAACGTATTCTCATCTACAGACGTACTTCACACAAACAAATTCACAACATCTGCTATCTTGGTAGACAACGAAACAGTAACTGTTGCTGGCGTAGTATTCACTGCTGCTGCTAATGGTGCTGCTGCTACTGCAGGAGAGTTCTCTATCTCTACTACAGAAGATCTATGTATGGCTAATCTAGTATTGGCTATTAATGGTACTGGTACTCCAGGTGCATCTACTTACATCGAAGTATCTGCTACTGACAGATTGACTCTTAAGAATGCTAGAGTATCTGCTGCATACGCATCTCACGTATTGACTATCACATCTTCTGGTTCTATCACTACTGCAGAAACTTCTACAGTTGGAGCATGGGGATCACAAGTTGCATCATGTTTCTTCGGACAATATGGAGCAGTTGATATGGTTATCCAAGCAGAACCTACAGTACAAATGAACAAAGAACCACTTAAAACTGGTTACAACTACCTTGTATTCGATCTCTTCGGTATCAAAACCTTCAGAGAAGGAGCACAAAGAAGTATGAAAGTATTAGTAGTAGCATAATCTGTGGGGGACTAACCTCCCCCTTAATTCTTTATAGTTAACATATTAAAATATGCCAAATAAAGCACCTGGGGTTGTTGAAAACCTCGGAATAGGAGCTGGTGGTATGGATGTTATCCAAACAAGAACAGATATCTCTAGTCCTATACCTAAGGCTGTGTATACACTTAATGGTGTATCTCCAACTGCGGTACAAGGAGCTGATATTGCTTGCTCTAATGGAACTTCATACTACTCAGAAATATATATACCATACAACATGACTGTTACAGGTCTTGGATACTTAATTGGATCTGTTGGTGGTACAAATAAGGCGGTCTTATCTCTCCACGACGGAGCTGGTAAATTGATTGCTAATACAGATCCTGCAGGAGTTACTGTTGGTACTGCTGCTAACTTCCAAAAGATAGCACTTACTAGTACTAAGGCAATAATTGGTCCTGGTAGATATTATGTAGCTGCTACATTCAACGGAACAACTGCAAAATTCAGAGCTTATACTATACCTAACACTCCAGGTAGAGCAGGTTCTTCTACTGCTACCTTCGGTACGCCAGTTGATTTGACAATTTCTGCTACTGATTTCACTGCAGACAAGGGTCCAATCATGTTTGTTTACTAATATAACATAAACCATGCACTATCCTGTATCAACATACAAGAGTGGAGTTATGCAAGTTACTAGCGATGGTACTGCAAGAACTCTACAGGCTCTTATGAACACAGCTTCTGCTGGTAAATGAGATGCCGCACTAGCTGCTTGAGTAAATTATGTTCTATTAAATCCAGAAGCTACTATTAGATTTACTGTTGATGGACAAACTCCTACGGCAGCAGTCTGATTAGAAGGTACTGACCTCAATCACTATGAGGTATATGCTACGGTTGATAAGATTATGATTATCAATGCGGCAGCAGTAAACATTTCTACTTGAATAGCTACTAGATAAACTGTTGGAGGGTAAAACCTCCTCAGTTTTATTACAATATAATGATAATATTATAATATTCTAATAAGATTGAATTTTAAAAAGTAATATACTATTTTGGAAAGGATAACCACATTTTTTACAGAGAACGGAGTCCCTAAAACAGGATTGTCGCCTACCATTAATATCATAGAAGTTAATGGAACCGTAAGAGTAACTAATTGACCCCTTACTGAAGTAGGTCTATGATTTTACGTATATGACTTCAACTACTACGACCCTGACAAGATATACTGCTACCAAATAGACGGTACAGCTACACTATCAGGCTGAGAAAGATACAAGTTCGGAGACAACTCACTAGATAACTATACAAACAAATACTCATTCGGTAGAACATGATTCATGATCCCTACCTATGACAAGCAATTCAAGGACATTAACAAACAATTTAAATCTATAAAGATACCTGAATACAATGAAAAAGAAACCCAAGAAATGATCAAAAAGTTGTTAGCCGAGATACAAGGCAAGAACAATAATGATGTAATAGACGAACTATCTCAGATAAAGGACTCAATGCAGAAGGTTGCTGAGTTAATAGCAAGTATAGATGCAAGAGAATGAGTTAATCAGGTAGGTACAAGTCTATCAGAAACAAAGGAGAACATCCTAGAGGAATTAAGAACAATAGCACAATCATTATCAGATACAATAGAGTCTAAGCATTGAGAGATGTCTGCTAACCTAGAAGAGAAATTAGATGCAAAGAGAATAGCTGATCCATTCATTGCTTCCCACAACACACTAGAAGGTAAGATAGAGGAATTGTTTACCGCTATGGTACAAAAGCATGTTCCAGAGAGAATCCTGAATCAATTTAAAGTACAACTCATAAAGAAGGACGATTCAGCTGCACTAGATGAATTGACAAGTATGTCAGACGATTAATTTAATAACCTAAATCAAATATGCAGCTAATAGCAAAGAATGGATGAGCATCTGGATGAGGTGGCTGAAGTTGAGATGTAGTAGGGCCAGGTTCTGCAGTAAATAATTCAATAGCAACATTCGACTGAACAACTGGCAAGCTCATAAAGAGCAACGCACTTGCTGTAATAGATTCATTTGGGAAGTTATGAATATGAACAATAACTCCAAGTGCACAGGCTGAGTTCGTTTCATGAACAGAACAATTAAGACTTACATATGATTCTACTAACTACTCAAGATTTAAGGTATGATCGACTTGAGAGTTCTATATAGAGAATGTATGAACTAGTGCATGAACTCGTGTAGTATCGTATTCAACAGATGTAACATTAGATACTGTATTGTCTGTAGCAAAGACTACGCAAGATACTACATCTCAATCTTGACAGACATTGAGAGGAATAATAACACACCTCCAGATTGCCGACAGTCAAGACCATTGAGTAATAAATATAAATGATGTGGCGTTTACAAAATCTGGAACTGGGAATGTGACCGCCCTTAATGGCAGCATTGTGAATATACCATTGGCTGCAAGCGGAACTATATCATCTGCAAACTGATATGCAGTATATCTATCGTCAGACCATGCGTCACACACAATTACAACAGCAACTTGATACAATGCAAGCGTAATAAACAATGCTGGTACTATATGAACAGCATATGGATATGTAGTATCTAGCCTTGACGCTACAACAGCATATGGATTCTATAATAATCAAACAGATACAACAAACGTACTAACTAGAACTGAGTTCTTATGAGGAACAATTACCGACTGATTTAACGCAAACATTATTGGTGCTACTATGTCAGTAACAAATGCTGCTGACGTCACTGGTCAAATCAATACTGGTGTATATGCATCATTAACTGTTGATGGTGTCCATGACCACACCAATAGCCTCTATCTATGATCTGTTTATGAGGTAATTATAGACTCAGACTCTGCTGGGACCATGACGGTTTGAGCATCTCAGTCATCAGTACAATACACAGGAGAAGGTACTCTATGAACAGCATTCTGATACCTATGTAATATAGTAAATAACAACACAGCCTGAAGTATAGCAACTGCCGTATGATTTGGTTCTGAGATAGCTAATGATGCTTGAACAGGGGTTACTAGCGGAAGAAACTTCCGGGTATTAGCAAACGCAGCTACAACAGCATACTGATTCTTCAATGATATAATATGAGTAACAAACGTACTCACACAAACACATATAGTATCAGAACAATCTATAAGATTCTTTGAAAGTACAGACACTAATTATACAGGGATTAAGGCATCTGCAACATTAGCCACTGATTGGATATTAACATTACCAACTACAGCTGGTACGAGTGGATATGTATTATCAACAGATGGTTCATGAGTAACATCATGGATAGCTGCATGAGGATGAAGCTGAGATGTTACCAAGGTAGGTACTCCAGTAGATAATCAAATATGAGTATGGACATGAGATGGTACGATAGAGTGAGTTAATGCTCTGCAGTTCGACTGAACTAAGTTATCCATAAGTGGTGTTGATAGCATGACCGTGAATGGGTCTGCTATAACTACCCACCTACAGGTACACGAGACAGACGCATCTGGGTTGGCTGAAACAGCATTAGAAATACACAAACATACTGCAACAGCATGAGCTTGAGCGTCTATGTACTTCGCAAGAAGCAGATGAACAACCTGAGCAGAATCAGTAGTACAAAGTGGTGACGCATTGGCTCTTATAACATGAGTTTGATACGATTGAACTGACTATGCTACAGCAGCACAAATATCATTTGAAGTAGATGGTACGCCAGGAAGTAATGATATGCCTGGTAGAATAGTATTCTCTACATCAGCAGATGGATGACAAACACTTACAGAGAGATTGAGAATATCACAAAATTGACAGGTATGATTTACAGGTACTGCTGTTCCAATATCAAATGATGGAGCAGCACTTGGAACAACAACATTGTCATTCTCTGATCTATTCCTAGCATCAGGAGCAGTTATAAACTTTGCTAATGGTGATGCGGTATTGACACATAGTACAGGTATACTAACCGTATCAACTTGAGACCTAAGGGTAACAACAGCAGGAACAAACACATCAAGTGTTGTAACAGTAGGTGGTACACAAACATTAACATCTAAGACACTTACTAGTCCAGTAATCAATGTAACATCAGATGCTACAGGGGACATATACTACAGAAATTCTTGATGAGCATTCACAAGACTAGGAATATGAAGTACAGATAATGTATTGAAGGTATCTTGATGATTGCCAGCCCGATGAGCTGCATCATGAGGATGATTCTGGACAACAGTGCCATGAACTCCAACAAGATCATCTGACACAGTATTCACCATAACAGATACGTCTAATGCTAATCTATATGACCAACTATTACAGAGATGAACAATCATAAAGCGAACCCAATCTGGTACTAAACAAGCTATGGTTGTAAGTGCAACTTATGCAACAAACACAGTAACGGTGACTCTTATATGAGATACATTTGCTGCCGGGTTCTCTGATGTTAAGTATTGATTAGAGAAAGCAAGGATGTACAAGTTTGCTATAGCTGGAACAATAGGGACAACAGGAACCAATCTAGCAAACACAGTGATGGTTGAATCTCCTACTAAGATATATTGAGCAGACTTCTGGGCGGGTACTGCTGGTAGTGGAACAACAACAGTAGACATAAACAAAGGATGAACAACAATGTTTACTACTAAACCAAGCATACTAACAACAAATCAGAATATATTATGAGTGACAGCAGATACCTGAACAACAGCTACCACAGGAGACTATCTAACATTAGACGTAGATGCTGTAGCTGGGACAACCAAGATTATAGACGCCTACGTGAATCTATACTACATGCCACTTTATATGGCTAACCTAACATAATGAGCATAGAGAAGAGAATGGTTGACGGAAGAGACCAGAACTTCAATCCAATACAAAGAGAAGTATACGTTGAAACAAAAACCGAAACGCGTGAGATAGTCTGGAGCAAAGACCTCATAGAGAGTCAAATAGCCCAAAAGCAGAATCTCATTGACAATACAAACATAGAAATACAAGAACTACAAACAAAACTAAACCAGATAAATAATTTATCAAAAAAATAGCATATGGCTACACTTTGAGAGTATCTAGGATCAGGGACTGCCACTACTATGTGATACTATAAGCTTAATTGAAATAGTAATGATAGTAGTGGTAATGCCAACAACGGTGCAGACACATCAATGGCATATGCCGATGCGTTATTCTGACAGTGATGAAGCTTCAATAATACAGCTAAGTACATAACTATAGCAGACAACGCCAGTCTACAAACAACCTGAGCAATTACTTACGTTGTTTGGATGAAACTTACGGCGTCAACCGATGAGTGTATATTCGCAAAGAGAGTTGCCTGAACCATTGAATATACATGCTATATATGATGAAGTGCTGACTTTAGAATATCCCAATGGGGAGTAGCCTGACCTAACTTCTGTAGATGAGATACGACATCATTTAACCTACTAGCAGACTGATGATGGCATATGCTTGCATTCTCACATACATTTGGTGCTAGTACTAGCTTCGCATATGTTGATTGATTGCCAGTAACGCTTACTTGGACAAACCAAACAGCAGCAGCTGCCACTCCAGATTGAACAAGATCATTATATATTGCCAAGAACTGACCATCCTCTACGTCTTATGTTAACGGAATGCTTGATAGTATGATATTTGAAGATAGGGCATGGACTGCTGCAGAAACAATAAAATACTACTCATTTGCTAAGTGAAGATATGCAACTTTATAATAACAGATACACATGAAACCATCAGAGATAGTAACTATGGCAAGACAAGACACGGGGACTACCTCTGGTCTCATGTCAGATGTTATAGCATATACTAGATTGAACCTATCCATTAACGATACCTGGAGGGATGCAATCAACCTAGATACAAGCCTAGACAATACGTCTTGGAACATAAGTACCACAGCAGGTACATCATCCTATACGATGACTTCCCCTATAGCTAATACTACCCTAGCTTCATCTACCTTCGGAGTAGGTAATAAGCTAAAGGTATGAGTTAAGTGGACTACAGGACAAACCTACTACCAACCAATAAAAGTAATCTACTCAGAGACCAATCCTAACCTAGCGGATACTTATGCTGCAGGGAATACTATAGAACCATTTGCAATAGTAACTGGGTATACTTTAAAGATATTCCCTACTCCTACTAATAGTGTCACTAACGGGATACAAATAGAGGGGGCAAGACAGCACTTCCCATTGGGGGTAACATGAAGCACAGTAGTGACAGAAGACGTTGCTGGGTGTATTCTTCTCCCAGAGGATAAACATGACTTAATAGTAGAATGATTGAAGTACTATATGTACTTATATAGAGGGTCTAACTTTAGAGACCTAGCTAGAGAACAAAAGGCATTCTATGAATCAGAGAAGAAGAGAGTACTTATGGCTACTCCAGATAATGCACAACAATCAGCAGACCAACAAGAACCAGATCTATCAGAGTTTAGCAACAACTAAGAAATATGGCAAGCGGAGCTACTCCTAATATATGACAGCAAGTAAGTTTCATATGAGGTATATCTAATGATCAGTATTCCTGACCTGGGAATCATTTTTGGGATGGTAGAAATATAGACATAAGAGCAAATAGTAGAGAAGTAGCTCTTACACAACAAATGAGCTACCAAACACAAACACTAAGTGAGATACCGCTATGTATATATGTAGATACATTATCTACAAACCCAGCACTTATATGAACAGAGACATGATACTTAGACACCTCGTCTCTAACAAATATGTATAAGCGTATAGGGACATCGAAGGACTACCAAAACATAACTAGATATTGAGATAGTATATTTATTATGTCTAATAAATATATAGACTCATTCCCTGCTCCTTCTGGATCAAGCCGAGAGGATGTGTTATGGACATCTGAGATAACATCTAACCCTACAGGATGGACATGATGAGCATGATGGTCATTGGGTTGAAGTACGTGGACGCATTCGTCTGGTACTGCTACTCTAGTAGATAATGTTGGTACAGTAACAACAGCGAAGAACAATAGAATACAAATAACACATACAGGAACAGTGGGTACTTGTACCGTAACGTGTTGATGAACTACCTTTGGGACATTGAGTTCATCTAATACTTGAACAGTTACATTCTATGGAAAAACAGTTAGTGCAGGTAAGCTTACATTCACTCCATCTACAACATACAATGGAGCAATATCCAACGTAACTGTCTATGAAACATCTATGACAGAGAATAAGTGGACGTTCAATCAAACAAACGACAGAAAGCCATATCTAGTATTCAAGGGTAACCTCCTTATAGGGGATTGATACCAGATAGTTCAGATAACTTGGACATGATCGGCATTTGTTCCTACTTCATGAGCATTAACAAACTATGTCCGTATATGAATAGACTCAGCGGAAAGTATACTAGGGATATACGAGTTATGAGACCAAGTAGTGTTCTTTACAGATAAGGCACAATACTTCCGAGATTGATTCAACGAAGCATATGATAGAAGAGTCCCTTGGGATGACACTATAGTAGCAACCTGTCAAGACTGAACAGCATTCTATGTAACAACACAATCTCTGCATACGACATTATGGAAGTGTAGCACAGGATATGATAGAATACCTATCATAAAGGATGTAGTTACTGGAGATACTCAATCTAAGTTCATATCAGAATATCCATCATATGCCTCATCTATGATTAACCTATGGGGAATTAAATACCTAACAGGATGACCAGTTGGTGAGATAAATACATATTGATCATATAACCCATGAATGCCAGAATCTTGGATGAAACTAAAGACTGGTTATGGTTATATTACTGCACTATGAGCATATAATTATGGCTCTAATGGATGAGTATTGTATTACTGATGGTTCTCATGATCAACATACTATCTAGACACCATCACAACAGATACTAGGGATACTCCTAACTCAACCGACAGGGAATGACTACTAGTTCTTACCCCAGAGATAGGGTCGTCTGAATCTGCAAACAAAGTCATGGAGAAGGTAAGACTATGATATAACTTCAGAGAGTGAACCTGATCTAAAGCTTGTATATATGCTACCCTAGATGACGAAACAGATAGATGGAGCTTCTGTGTAGGTAATCCTACGGTAGTTCCAACAGCATGAGCTACATATACATATAGTTGAGATACGTATACGGTAATTAATGTATTTGAAGGAACAGACTGACATACGTATATAGGCACACAATGTAATGCAAACATAGAATCACAAGGATACTCCGGTACACTTACCAAGGCATCATGAACAGGAGACGCTACATTAGCATTCTCTTATGTAGTCAAGGGGAGATTGGTTGCATCTATTGATGGAACTGACTCAACAATAAGAGCAGCTAAGAGAGCATCGTTTATGTATTCAGAACCATTCAATAAGATACAATTCTCTATATCATTAGAGAGAACTGTATATGGATCTGTGCCAAAGTTATTTGACTTTATATGGGAATATACAGAAATACAAAATGACTTATAATCCTAACAAGCCAGAAGAACCTAAGTTCAAGGATAGCTATAAGACTCCAGAGCTTCTCTATCAGGGACCAGCATACGGTAATCAGATAGAGAAGCTTGATAGACAATCTATTAAGTGATTGACTCCTAAGTATTGTTATGCAACAATAGCTGCTAACCAATCAATACCAAACAATACGTCAACGGTCATAAACTTCGACACGTTCACTACAAACGATTCAAGGATGAGTGCAACGGACTGAAGAATAACTATACCAGCTACTTGACTATATGTTGTAGAGGCGTGTTCCGTTTATACTGCAGGATGATCGTGAGTTGTATTCCACGATATATTAAGAAATTGATCAACACAGCTTTGAGACTCTACTCAGTGATTTTATAAACAAGAACACAAGGTATATAGTTCCCCAAACGTATGTAATTTAATGACAACGCTTCTATTAAACCAAAACGACTATATACAGCTGAGTGTGTTTCAGGATTCTTGATGAGCAGTGAACTGGTATGCAGATCCATATACACAATTAAGAATTATCTCCTACGTTTTATACTAATAAGCAACTATGGCTAATACAGCTAAGGCTCAGGCTATCTTTAAAGGGATGACCCCAGAGCAGCAACAAGCATTCTTGAATAAACAAAAGACAGCCTCTGCTTGAGACCAAGCTAAGGTTTCTGCTGCCTTAAAACCTATTAAGCCAGTTGTATCAACTCCAGCGGCAACTACTCCAGGAGCTCCTATGACAACGGTACAACCTAGCAATACTCCCCCAATAAATACCCCTCCGGTGGAACCAGTACAGGACAATACAGTAGGACCAGCTGACCCAGTTACTCCTCAGATAGATAAGGCTAAGGTAGCTTGGGCTAAGATGAATGCAGACCAACAACAGGAGTTTGCTAGTAAGCATAACTTTGACCCTAAGAAGTACTGATTGGAGTTTGCTAAGGGTTCTACTAAGCCACAACAACCTATAGGACAAAACAACCAAACAACTCCCCCTGCGGCAACTACCCCAGAGGCACCAGCCCCTGTAGTATCTACTCAACCTAACTACCAAGATAATAGTACAGCTAGATTACAAGAGATAAGGAATAACCTAGATCAGCAGCTACAAGCAGCTCCTAGTTTGTTTGATGATAGGATGGCATTTGATGCCACATTTAATTATGCACTAAGAAGCAAAGAACAACAGGCAGTTCTTAATAATTTCTGGTATCAGAAGTCTCAGAGTGATTTGTTTAATAATACTCCTACGGATGTACTCGCTAATAGCATAGCATCTAATCAGACATCAATAGATGCCTTTAGCTTTATGAAGGATAAGGACCCCGTTAAGTATGCAGCATTACAAGCAGCAGTTACTGAAGCTAACAAGAGAGAAGCACTTAAGGCTAGTCTAGACCCAGCTACCTTTATGCAGGAGTTTAATGAAAGACATGATGCTGCAGTTAAGAAGATAGATGAACAAGAATCTATTATTAATACAGCAGAACTAATCCCAGCAATTACACAAGGGAAGGCCGAATTGGCTGGATTAAAGTCAGAAATAGATCAGATAGAACTAGATAAAGCTAAGATAAAAGATGAAGTATTGGCTGAGTATGAAGGTAAGGGAATATCCAAAGGATTGTTAAATGAAATAGTGGCTGATAGACAGCAGACGCTAGTAGACCAGGGTAACGCAAAGATATTGGCTTACAATAGTAAGTTAGGATGATTGAATGCCAAGATGGATGAGATGAAGATGTATAATGATCTGGAGAAACAAAGATATGATTTAGCACAACAAGAATTTACAAATAAGGCTAGTGTATTTTGATTACTTAAGGACGCTGCCACAGGAGATGCTGCTAAGGTTACTGTTAATCCTATTACTGGAGAGACATTACAATGGAATCCAGAAACAAGTAG
>JACCDT010218883.1_pt1 | contig 12145 bp, 9 predicted proteins | sample 7446291 | NCBI WGS metagenome assembly JACCDT01 (sample SAMN15323446, study PRJNA562643) | freshwater metagenome | isolation source: river surface water | place: USA:Blue River Watershed | collected 2017-08-17
CGGCAATGGCCGACACATGGTCCAACAAGTGAAAAAGAATCGGGGTGGAGATGTTGTAAGGCAGATTGCCAACGACGCGCAGGGCCGCAACCCCGCTCTGCGCAGCCAAGGCGGTGAAATCCACCTTGAGCACATCCGACTCGACCACCCGAAGTTGCGGGTGACTGCGCAGGCGTTGCGCCAAATCACGGTCGAGCTCAATGACCGTCAATTGGCCCAGGCGCTCCACCAAAGGTTGGGTCAAGGCGGCCAGGCCGGGGCCTATTTCCACCACCGCCTGTCCGGGCAAAGGGGCGATGCTGTCCACGATGCCGTCGATGATGGCGCTGTCGGTCAGAAAATGCTGGCCAAAACGCTTGCGTGCAATGTGCTTCAAGAAAGTTCCCGTCTCAGCTCACTGCGGGGGTTCGCGGTACTCGATGTACGCCCGGCCCCGAATCTCCTGGGCCCAGGTTTCGTAGGTTTCGTCGTACTTGCGCTCTTTGAGCGCGTTGCGCGCATAGTCTCGCTCTTCTCGCGCCGTCAACGGGCTGTTGCGCCGCGCCTGCACCTGGATCAGGTGCACGCCGAAACGAGACACCAGCGGTTCGGACACCTCACCGATGGCCAAGCGGTTCATGACCTCTTCAAACTCGGGCACGAACATGCCCGGGCTGGCCCAGCCCAAGTCACCGCCCTGGGCGGCGCTGGCGTCTTGAGAAAACTCCTTGGCCAGATCGGCAAAATTGGCTTGACCCAGCTCCACACGGCGCTTCATTTGGGCCAGTTGCGCGCGCGCGGCGGTCTGGCTCAGTTGGCCGCCAGGCCGCAAAAGAATATGGCGCGCCTGCGTTTGCGCAATGGTCAGCGCCGTGACCGCAGCAGGCTTTTCAATGACCTTGAGAAGGTGGAAGCCAGCGCCCGAGCGCACCGGTCCCGCGAGCTCACCCACGGCCAATTTTTGGGTGGCTTCGACAAACAAACTGGGATAACGGTCCACGGGTCGCAAGCCCATCTGTCCTGCGTTGGCGCGGTCTTGAGACTGAGAATGCTCTTGGGCCAGGCGAGAAAAATCCGCCCCTTCGCGTGCCTGTTTTAACAAGGCCTGGGCCTTGGCCTCCAACTGCTGGACTTGCTCTGAACTGGCATTGTCAGGCACCGCCACCAGCAACTGGGCCAAGTGAATTTGCTGCGTCTGGGTCTGACTTTTTTGCTGCGTCAAAAACTGGTCGATTTCGGGCTCTGAGACCTTGATTCTTGCTGGCACTTCCCGATCTCGCAGGCGTTGCAAGATCTGCTGTTGTCGCAAACTTTGGCGAAGTTGTGTCAATGACAAACCGTCGCGGGCCAATTGCGCACGGAACTCGCTCACGCTCAATTGGTTGCGCTCAGCCAGCGAACGCTCAATCTGGTCAATCTCCTGGTCGGTGACCTTCAAGCCGGACTGCTGCGCCCATTGCAGCTGGGTGCGTTCGTAAATCAGCTGCTCCAGGGCCTCCCCCAAGAGTTGCTGGCGCGCAGGCAGGGCCACACCTTGTTGGGAAGCCTGAGCAAGCACGCGGGACGCTTGCGCGTTCACCTCCTGGTTGGTGACAGGCTCGCTGTCCACGATGGCCACAATAAAGTCGGAAGTGCCCGACACGGTTCGCGTGACGGGCGCAGGAGACGCCGCGCGCAAGCCGCTGCCGCCTGGCGATGGGGAGGAACGCAAGCCTTGGGCCTGCGCGCTGCCAGCCATGAGCAGCCCCCACGCACTCAGCAACACACACAAGCAAAGTCTTTTCTTCATGGGATTTAATCGTAGGCGCCAAAACGGCTGGGCGGGGCGATCTGGTCCCGCAAATACTGGTAACGGGGAATATTTTCTTTCAGGTGGCGCAGGGGATTTGACCCGACACGGGTAAAGCCCACAAACTCCAACTGGAACATGATGCGCTGGTTGGCCTGGTTCGACGCCACCTGCAAGCGCTCAAAGACCACCCGGCTGAGCCAGCAACCCGCATCGTACTCGAGACCCACGATGGCATCGACCATTTTGCGCTCTTGCAGGTTGTAATTCAATCGCCCCACGGTGTACCAGCGGTCCTCGCCCAGCCCCCTGCCGGCGCCTTGGTCACGGCCTTTGTCGCCCCACAGGTCGTTCAAAGGCCACTGCCAGGCGGTGTCCAGGACTTCGCTGCTCACGTCGCGCTGAAAGCGGTAGGCCGTGCTGAACAGCCGGTAATGGGTCGGGTTGTAGCGAAGCCCCGCAACCGAGCGCATGGACTGCTCTGTCTTGGGGTTGTATTGAACGGTGGAGTCCAGCATCCAGGCGGGGTTGAGGTTGACCGTGGCGCCCATCAGCACATCGCTGACACGCTCCGAAACCGGGCCTGCCTCGGTGGGCAGCACGGTGCGTTGGTCTTTCATGCGAAGCCTTTGCGCAATGCCAAAGCGGGCGCCTTCCACGCCACTGACCGGGTGAATCAGGCGCGAGGTCAGCCCCAGGGTCAGCAGTTGGTTGTCCGCAATGCGGTCTTGCCCCGAAAAAGGGTTTTCAGTGAAAACCGTGGCGAAGTTGAAGTCGTTGCGCCCGGTGTCATAGATCGGTAAATTGCTTTGGTCACGGTAGGGCGTGGAGACGAAAAAGGCGCGCGGCTCCAGGGTTTGGGTCCAAGACGCGCCTCGGAACAACGCGGTGCGCTCAAACATCGTCGCCGCGTCCAGGCTGAAGGTGGGGACGGTCACGCTGGCGCTGCGGCTGCCTTGGCTGACCAAGGGGGTGTCGAACTGGTAGGCCCGGGTGTGCAAGGACAGCTTGGGCGTCACCGTGGCATAGGGAAGCTGGAAAGGATGCGCCAAGCGCGTCACCGCAAACGCCCGGTCGGCATTGGGCTGCAAACATTCCCTGGACAAGCTGCTCATGCTGCTGCAGACCAAGGCCCGGTCGGCCTCGAACCGCGTGTAATCCGCCTCCACAGAGAAATCCAGCAAGGGTGAGGCTGCTCGGTAGCGCGAAACCAGCTGCGGCATGCGGTCGTAAGGCGGGATGATGGGGGCCGAGACATCTTGCAAGGTCTGCCACTTGACGGCCCGAACCGTGGTGTTCACATTGCCATTCAGCCAGGACATCATCACATCCGAGGGCAACAGGCGCTGCGTGAGGCTGCCCGAGGAGCGGGGAAAGTCACGCCAATAATTGTCGTCACTCACGCGGTTGAGGTTCAGGTTCACGCCCAACTTGCCCTCACCCCATTGGGTCCAACCCTGGTGGGTTTGGGCATAGCCCCAGCGGTTGCGATCGCGCATCGGGTCATTCATCATGTAATCCATGCGAATCTGGCCGCGGTAGTCGGGCGCCGCGCTTTCGAGGTAGCGAAACTCACCACCCAAATTCAACCCACGCTTGGACCAGAGGGTGGTTTGGAAGGTGGCATCGCGGTTGGGCGCAATGTTCCAGTAGTACGGTTGCGAATACTCCACGCCGCTGAGGTTGTCCAAGCCCAAAATCGGCGGCAACAAGCCTGACTTGCGCTCGGCGCTGAGAGGAAAGCTCAGGGAGGGGATTGGCAAGATGGGAATGTCTTTCAAGCGCAGCGAGGCCCCTTGTGCCTGGCCCATATTGGTCTCGCTGTTGATGTCCATGCGACTGGCCTTGAGCACCCAATCGGGCATCCAGCTTGGCCCTGGTTTTCTTTGGCAGGTGGTGAACGTGGCATCGTGCACGATGGCACGCTTGTCATCCAAGAACTCAATTTTCGACGCTTGTCCGTAGGCCTCGTTTTTCAGAAAGCGGTAAGACGGCTGGGTGAAAAAGCCCTCAAAGGTGTTGATCTTCAAATCCAGCTCGGGGCCTTGGTACACCGTGCCTGCGCGGTTGATGGACACATGGCCTTGCGCTCTCAAATGGTCGCGCGACTGCGAATAGTCCACGCGGTCGGCGCGCAAAACGGTGTCGCCCCGACGAAACACCACCGAGCCTTCCAGCAACACATCTTGATCGGGCTCACCCACCAGGCGGTCTGCCTGAATGAAAGAGGGCAATTTGGACCGCACGTCCTGAGGTATTTTTTCCTGCAACAAGCTGCTGGGCTTCAACACCATCGCAGGCGACGCGCCCGTTCCCTGCAATGGCTGCGCCAAAGCCGCCAGGGCCGGGCAAAACATCAGGATGAGCAGTCGTTTCAAAAGCAGCGGTCAGTCAAAATGAGACGAGTCGTGGGCGCCAGCGGATGGCGCCTCGCACTTTGTAGAATTTGAATTATCCATGACCCTCACCACGACGCCCACACCCATGCCCCTCAGCCCCTCATGGGATGACCCCCTGCGCCAACAAGCTTTCACGCAGTGGCTACAAGCCTTGGCACATGGCCAGGGCCTCCAAACCCACAGCGTGCGGGTGGCCTCTGCCGATGCCAGCTTTCGGCGTTACTTTCGCGTCGACAGCACGCAAGGCACCCGCATCATCATGGATGCCCCGCCCGCCAAGGAAAATTCGCGCCCTTTCGTTCAGATTGCCGCCCTGATGCTGGAGGCCGGCTTGTTGGCCCCGCGTGTGCTCGACTGGAACGAAGCCGAAGGCTTCATGTTGTTGGACGACCTGGGCGCCGCCACCATGATGGAGGCCATCGATCCCAAGCAGCCTCAGGCCAACTTGCCTCTCTACCAACGCGCCACAGACGCCTTGCTGTCTTGGCAACAAGCCAGCCGGCCTGGCGTCTTGCCGCCCTACGATCAGGCCTTGCTGGCACGCGAGCTGGCCCTGTTTCCCGATTGGTACCTGGTGCAGCACAAGGGCTTGCAGCTGTCGGATGAACAAAAGGCGGTGCTGAGCACCACCTTTGAAACCATCATTCAACGCAACCTGGCAGCCCCTAGGGTGTATGTGCACCGGGACTTCATGCCCCGCAATTTGATGATGCCGCACGATGCCAACGAGCCCCGCCTGGGCGTGCTGGATTTTCAAGACGCGGTGTACGGGCCGGTGACCTACGACATCGCCAGCCTGATGCGCGATGCCTTCTTGAGTTGGGACGAAGAATTTGTGCTGGATGTGACCATTCGCTACTGGGAAAAAGCCCGCAAGCTCGGCCTGCTGGACCACGATGGCTGGGCCAACGACTTTGGCGAATTCTGGCGCGCCGTCGAGTGGATGGGCTTGCAGCGCCACCTGAAAGTGGCCGGCATCTTCGCGCGCCTGACCTTGCGCGACGGCAAGCCCAAATACCTGGCGGACGCGCCTCGGTTCATTCATTACATTCGCGCCACGGCCAGTCGCTACCGTGAGCTCAAGCCCTTGCTGCGCTTGATCGACGATGTCGAGGGCACCACGCCCGCCAGCAGTTACGCTTTTGGCCGCGTCTGATGCCGCGTTTTTTCTGCGATCTGCCCCTGGTCCCTGGTGACGCCTTGGCCTTGCCTGCGGCCGCAGCCCGCCATGTTCAGGTGCTGCGCCTGCAGCCCGGCCAAGCGGTCACCTTGTTCAATGGCCTGGGGGGTGAGTACCTGGCCGAGGTCACCCACATGGGGCGCAGCGATGTGCAGGTGCGGGTGATCAGCCATGCCGCACTGGAGCATGAAAATTGGCGTGCCGTCCATCTAGCCATCGGCATGCCTGCCAATGAGCGCATGGACTGGCTGGTGGAAAAAGCCACCGAACTCGGCGTCACCCGCCTGACCCCCCTGATGACCGAGCGCAGCGTGCTGCGCCTGCAAGGCGAGCGTGCCGAGAAAAAGCGTGGGCATTGGCTGTCGGTGGCCGCGGCGGCCTGCGAACAATGCGGGCGCAACCGCTTGCCGGAAATCGACCTGCCACAAAGCCTGACGGAGTGGCTGTCCCACTTTCGTGCCGCCGACGGCACCCTGACGCGGGTGCTGTCCCTGTGGGAGGGCAGCCAGCCCTTGCGCAGCACCGTGGCGGATGCCGGTACCCCCGTGCTGCTGGTCAGTGGCCCGGAAGGCGGTCTGTCCCCAGCCGAAGAATCCATGCTGCGCCAACACCACTTCGCCCCGGTCACGCTGGGCCCTCGCGTCTTGCGTGCCGAAACGGCCGCCTTGGCCGCTCTGGCCGCCCTGACCCTGTAAGGCAGCGGGCTGACATACTGTCCCCGGTATCACAGGGCCGTTGCGCCAAATCGTCTATAAAAGCAGACATGAACCGAAACCTGCTGCTGCTGGCCTTGGCCCAAGGTCTGTTTCTCACGAACAACGTGACCTTCATTGCCATCAACGGGCTGGTCGGGCTCAGCCTCGCGCCCCTGGGATGGATGGCGACCTTGCCGGTCATGGGCTACGTGGTGGGGGGCGCGCTCAGCACCGGCTTGGTGGCGCGCACCCAGCATCGCTTTGGCCGCAAGATTTCCTTCCAGTTGGGGCTGTTGGTGGCGCTCTTTTCGGCCGGTTTGGGTGCTTGGGCCGTCAGCCACCATCAGTTTTGGTGGCTGGTGTGTGCCACGGTGGTAGCCGGCTATTACAGTGCCAATGCACAGCTGTACCGCTTCGCAGCCGCCGAACTGTGCCAACCCAGTTTTCGCGAGAAAGCCGTGTCCTGGGTGATGGCCGGCGGCTTGATCGGCGCGGTGATTGGCCCCAACCTGGCCATGTTCACCAAAGACATGACGGCGGTGCCCTTCACTGGGCCCTATTTGGCCCTGGCAGGCATTGCCTTGCTGTCGATGTTGGTGATCTCGCAAATTCAGTTTCCACCCTTGCCACCCAAAAACCAACAAGCCGGGCCGGGTCGCCCTTTGAGTGAGATCATGCGCCAGCCGGTGTTTGTGGTCTCGGCCATGGCCGCGGCCCTGGGCTATGGCGTGATGAATTTGCTGATGGCCGCCACGCCCCTGGCCATGCAAACCTGCGGCCTGTCTTTTGAAAACACCGCCCTGGTGCTGCAGTGGCATGTGATTGGCATGTTCGCGCCTGGCTTTTTCACCGGCCACCTGATCCAGCGCTTTGGGGTGCTGCGCATCATGGGCGTGGGCGTGCTTTTGAATGCCGTGTGCATTGGCGTGGCGTTGTCAGGGGTGGCGCTGCATGATTTCTTGATTTCCATGCTGGTGCTCGGCATTGGCTGGAACTTCGTGTTCACCGGCAGCACCACGCTGTCTTTGCAGGCCTACACGCCGCAAGAAAAAGACCGCGCACAGGGCGCCATCAATTTCTGCGTGTTTGGCACCATGGCCTTCACCTCGTTTGCCTCCGGTGCCTTGGTCACCACCCAAGGCTGGACCCTGCTGAATGTCGGCTCCCTGGCGCCGGTGCTGATCACGGGTGCAGCCTTGCTCTGGCTCAGGGCCAACCCCCAAACCGGTCGTGCGGCGACCTGAGGCCTCTTGCTCAAAAGCGCTGGGTCAACCAGGGGATGAGCACGTCAAACACCTGCTCGGCCTCTGGGTCGTTGAAGATCTCGTGGTACATGGCCTCAAACGCCTGGGCCTGCACCCAGGCCGCCGGGGCCTGCGCAGCAAACCGGGCGCTGCCTTGGGGGTCGACCAATCGGTCCGTGCCGGCGTACAGCAACAAACTGGGGGTTGACCACGCCGGTGCGTCGGCCACGGTCTGGGTGCCTTCTGCCAAGATCCATTGCGCCAAACCTGCAGATATTTTGCGGTGCACCAACGGGTCTTGCAAATAAGCTTGCACCACTTGCGGTGAGCGGGCCACCCATTGGGCGTCCAGGCCATTGTCGACACAAAGGTGCGGTAACCAACGTGGCAAGGTGGCCAACAGGAATTTCTGCACGGCGTTGGTCTTCGCCGCCAACGCCGGCGAAGACATCACCAGCGCGTCGACCGTTCGGATCTTTTGGGCCACGGCACGGGCCACCACCAGCCCGCCCATGCTGTGCCCCAGCAAAATCAAGGGGCGTGCCGCATCCCCCGGCATGCGGCGCGTTGCATCGATCACCTGCCCCAGGTCTTGCAGCAAACGATCGGGTTCTGGCAAATCGCCCCGACGCCCGCCAGACAGGCCATGGCCAACATGGTCGTAGCCTCGCACCGCAAAGCCCGCTTGCAACAAACGCTGGGCAACGCCGTCATAGCGCCCGATGTGCTCGCCCAAGCCGTGCACCAGCAAGACGGTGGCGCGCGCTTGTACACCTACCGGCGAAGGCCAATCCAGCAGCGACAGCGCGTAGCCGTCGCGTGGCAATTCAGAGCGGACACCAGCCTGCATGCGAGCTCAGCCCTCAAGGCATTTGCGCAATGACCTGCGCCACCGCCGCAGTCAAGCGCTTGGCATAGGGCACATGCAAAAACTCGTTCGGGCCATGGGCATTGGACTTGGGACCGAGCACGCCGCAGACCATCATTTGCGCGCGCGGAAAACCTTGGCTGAGCATGCTCATCAAAGGAATGGTGCCGCCTTGTCCGATGTAGCCCACAGGGGCGCCAAAGTGCGCCTGGCTGGCCTGGTTCAAAGCCTGTTCAAACCAGGGGGTGGCGCTGGGTGCGTTCCACCCATTGGCCGAGCCTTCGGCCTCGAAGGTGACTTTGGCCTGGTAAGGCGCGTTGTCTTCCAGCAGCGTCTTCAATTGCTGCACAGCCTGGGCCGCGTCCACCAAGGGGGGCAAGCGCAAGCTCAGTTTGAACGCCGTGTAAGGCCGCAACACGTTGCCCGCATCTTTCAAGGCCGGAAAGCCTTCGGCGCCCGTCACGCTCAGGGTGGGCACCCAGGTGCGCTGCAGCAAAGCTTGCACCGGATCGGTGGTCATGGGCAAGGCCACCAGGGTGGCGCCACCGCAATCGTGGTGCGCCCACGGAAAACGCTTGTACAGCGCGTCCCCCAAAATGGCCGCCGTCGCATGGGCCTGCGCCAAACGGTCGGGCGGCACTTGGCAATGAAAGCTCTGTGGCAACAAGCGGCCACTGGCGCTGTCTTCCAAGCGGTCCAGCACTTGGCGCATGATGCGAAAGCTCGACGGCACCACCCCCGAGGCATCGCCGGAGTGAATGCCTTCGGTCAGGATTTCCACTTTCAAGACCCCGCTGGCCATGCCGCGCAAACTGGTGGTGAGCCAGAGTTGGTCGTAATTGCCGGCGCCACTGTCCAGGCAAATCACCAAGCCCACATCACCCAAACGCTCGCGCAAGGCGTCGACATAGGGCAACAAATCGTAGGAGCCACTTTCCTCGCAGGTTTCGATCAGGCCCACGACACGCGGGTGCGGCACGTTCTGGCTTTTCAAAGCCTTGAGCGCAGCGATGCTCGCATACACCGCGTAGCCATCGTCGGCGCCGCCGCGGCCATACAGCAGGCCGTCGTCGTACTTGGGGGTCCATGGGCCCAGGTCGGAACGCCAGCCATTGAACTCGGGCTGCTTGTCCAGGTGACCGTACATCAGCACCGTTTGCGATGACTCTGCCAGCGCGCGCGTGGCGGGCACTTCGAACCACAGGATGGGCGTTCGGCCCGGCAAGCGCACGATCTCCAGCGTGAGGCCTTCGACCTTTTGCGCGCGCACCCAATCGGCCGCACGCTGCACCACGGTTTCCAAATGGCCATGGGCTTGCCATTGCGCGTCAAAGGCGGGTGACTTGGCGGGAATGGCAATGTAGTCGCTGAGTTGCCGCACGATGTCCGAATCCCAGGCTTGGGTGACCTCGCGCAAGACCTGCTCGGCATTCAGTCCGGGGACACGTGCGTTCATGGCGTTCTCCTTCAGCGGTTCATGGCGCGAAACCAGCCCAGCCCGGCCGAGGTACCGCCCGGCTGGCCGCCGGCTTTCGGGCGGTATTCACAACCGATCCAACCGTCCCAGCCACACTGGGCGCTGACCTCGTCAATCACCTCAAAGAGGTAGGGGTGGTGCAATTCGCCCAGGTCGGGCTCATGGCGCTGGGGCACGCCGGCAATTTGAAAATGGCCGACACGCCCGGTGGGCAGGTAAGCGCGGATCTTGCTGGCCACGTCACCCTCGACAATTTGGCAGTGGTACAGGTCCATCTGCACCTTCAGGTTGGCGCACCCGGTTTCCAACACGATGGCATGCGCCTGGTCTTGGCGATTGAGGAAGAAGTGCGGAATGTCGCGTGCATTGATGGGCTCGATCAACACATCGCGACCCGCCTTGGCCGCTTGCTCGGCCGCCCACCGCAGGTTGGACAGGTAGGTGTCACGCAATGCGCCGGGCGTGCTGGCATAGGCGGCGCTGGTGGCGAGCGCCACGGGTTCGGCCTGCGGCAAACGCAGGGCCTCGGGCACCAGGCCGGCCATCACATGCACCCGTGGGCACTGCAGCACCTGCGCGTATTCCAAGGCCAGCAAAAAGCCTTCACGAAACTCTGCCTCGCGCCCCGGCGTGCTGGCCGTGCCGCGCGTGCCGGCCTCCCAAGCTTTGTCGATGCTGTCGCGCTCTGTGCCCCCCGGGGGCGCATTAAAGAGCACTTGTTGCAGGCCATGGGCGTGCAGGCGCGACGCCAGCTCTTGCGGGGTCCAAGCGTAAGGAAACAAATATTCGACAGCCGTGAAACCATCCCGGGCCGCAGCTTCAAAGCGGTCCAGAAAGGGCAACTCGGTGTACATCATCGATAGATTGGCAGCGAAGCGAGGCATGGTGTTCGGTTCCGGTCGGTTGTGTTCAAAAGCTCACCAACGTGCGCCAAAGCTTTGGCGCAGATCGTCAATCTGTGCGTCGGTCAAGGGGGGCGCTGGCGAGAGTTGCCACAGGCGCGCGGTCTCTTCCAGTTCTTCCAGCGTGGCCATCGCTTGCGCGGGGTTTTCATGCCAGACGTTGGGGCCCAGTCGCGTGAGCATGACCGCGCGAAGGCCCAGCCCCTGCTGGCCATAGCGCGTGATGGTCTGCGCCACTTGCGCGGCCGCCTCGGGCGAGCCCGGGCGGTGGTAATCGATGCAGGGCACATGGCCCACTTTCATCACGAAATAGGGCGTGAGCGCCGGCAACAGCTCCGGCCCCAGCGGGCCTGGGTGGCTGGGGGGGCGCAAACTGAGCGCCACACAATGGGTACTGTGGGTGTGAATGACGCAAGCGGTCTGGGGATCAAAGGCACAGGCCGCCGCATAAATTTGCCGGTGCAGCACCAGGGTTTTACTGGCGCGGGCACCGCTCAGTTGTTGGCCGTTGGCATCCAGATGTGCCAGTTGAGCCGGGTCCAGAAACCCCAGACAGGCATCGGTGGGCGTGATCAAAAAACCGTCGGCCAAGCGCACGCTGATGTTGCCGGCGCTGGCGTGCACATAGCCGCGCGCAAACAGGCTGGCTCCCACTCGGCACATTTCTTCGCGCAAGCGATGTTCTTGCGTGTGAAGGTTCAGCTGGCTCATGCAGCCCCCTTGAGCTGAGCGAGTGATTTGTGGAAGAAATCGGGGGTCCCGAAATTGCCCGACTTCAAGGCCACATGCACGCCTTGACCTGGCGCCAGCACGGTCGGCGCATGGCACCAGGGCACGCCCGGGTCAATTTGCGGGCCAATTTGCAATTGCTCAATCGCCAAGGCCTGCACACAGGCCCCGGAGGTTTCGCCGCCCGCCACGACCAGTTGACGCACGCCCAGTTGCACCAGGCCGCGCGCAATGTGCGCCAGGGTTTGCTCCACGCGGTGCCCGGCCACGCCCGCACCCATTTGCGATTGAATCGCCTGAACGGCGCTGGGCTCGGAGGTCGAGTAGACCAAGACCGGGCCTTGCGCCAATTGGGGCGCAGCCCATGCCAGAGCCTCTTGCACGCAGTCAGCCAGCGCTTGGTCATCGGTCAGGCGCAAGGGGTCCAGCGCCCATGCGGGACCGCCGCGCTGCTTGAAGTCAGCGACCTGGCCTTGCGTGGCCTGCGAACAACTGCCCGACACAATGGCCTGCAGGCCTTGTGCAGACGGCAAGCGGCTGGTGGTGGGCGAGGGCTTCAAGCCCCAATTGGCGGGCAAGCCGATGGCCACGCCCGAACCGGCCGTCACCAAGGGCAAATCTTTGAGCGCAGGCCCCAGGCGCATCAGGTCGTCGTTGGAGACCGCATCCACCACGGCCAGACGCACGCCTTCTGCCCGCAACGCCTGAATGCGCGCGCGGATGGCCTCTGCCCCCTGAGCCACGGTCTTGTGGTCAATCAAGCCCACGCGCTGTTGGCACTGCGCCTGCAACACGCGCACCAGGTTCGCATCGTTCATCGGTGTGAGCGGATGGTCCTTCATGCCGCTCTCGCTCAGCAAGCCATCGCCCACAAACAAATAGC
>JACCDT011071976.1_pt1 | contig 12133 bp, 13 predicted proteins | sample 7446291 | NCBI WGS metagenome assembly JACCDT01 (sample SAMN15323446, study PRJNA562643) | freshwater metagenome | isolation source: river surface water | place: USA:Blue River Watershed | collected 2017-08-17
CCGATGGCCAGCTCGATCCCGCTTCCAAAATAATCGGTGTCGTCAACCTGCATTAGGCGCTGAATCAGGGCCGCCTTGTCTTGAGCAGCTACATAGTTGATGCCAACCGCCTCACCCAAACCGCCAACTACCTGCTTGGAGAGCTGGGCAATCAGGCCATCTGCGTCGAGTGTGTATTTGACCTCTTCGTCGCTGACCTTGGCGGTGTTGACCACCACAAAACTCTGGTTGGCATTCATGAGCGGGGTGACGCGCACCAAAACCTGAGGGTCAAAAACCACGTCTCCGTTAAGCCACAGCACTCCGCCATCACCAGATGCACGCAGCGCCTTTAGCAGGCTCTTTGAAGTGTTGGTTTGGTCGTAGAACTCGTTGTAAACAAAGGTTGCCTCAGGAAACCTCTCGATGATTGCCTCGAGCTTGAAACCCACCACGATCATCACGCGGCTGGTCTCGCCAAAGGCGGCATCGATGTTGTCAAACTGCTGCTTCATGATCGAGCGGCCATCGCGCAGCTGAGTTAGCGGCTTTGGCAGCGGGCGAGCAAGGCGGGTGCCCATGCCGGCAGCGAGAATTACAACCTGTTTTGACATGCGTTCAAGACTACTTTGCAAAGACCGTCTGAACCACTCTGGCGGCTGCCTTGCCGTCTTCGAGTGAGTTGAACTTTTGCTGCCACTGCTGGTAACGAGTGGTGTATTCGCGGGCACCGCCGGCCTTGACCGCCTCTAGCGCACTCAGCAACTCTTCTACCGTGCTGCATACCGGCCCCGGCGCCTCGGCTCTGAAATCAAAATAGAAACCGCGCTCGGCCTCGTAGCGCTCAAGGTCTGGCACCAAGAAAAACACCGGTTTTCCGGTCACGGTGAAATCAAACATCACCGATGAATAGTCAGTGACCAGAGCGTCGGCGGCCAGGTAGAGCTCGGCGACATCGGGGTAATTAGTCACATCAATAGCTTTGCCAGCTACTGCAGAATTGTGAGCGCCGTGGGTGAGGTGGTGGCCACGGAACATCATGCGCACCGCGGCTGGCATTGGGGTGTCTTTGCCCAGGTAGTTAACCGCTTGCCAGTTGCCGGTGGCACTCACTTTGTAGTCGCGCCAAGTTGGGGCATACAACACCAACCACTCGGCCGGGTCTGTCACGCCAAGCTGCTGGCGCACTCGCTCGCGCACGCCTTCAGGCTGCAATGCTAGGCGGTCGTTGCGAGGGTATCCAGCCTCAAGAATGTTGCCCGAGTAGTTGAACGCGCTCGGAAAAATCTGGGTGCAATATGGGCTCGGCGAAATCAGGTAATCCCATGCCGCCGCCTCGCGATCCATGGTGGCTAGGTAGTTCTTTGACGGCCCGTTGCCCTGAATATCGCGGCCCAGCCGCTTGAGCGGGGTGCCGTGCCAGGTCTGCAAATAAACCTGGCCAGAGACCTTGCGAAAGTACCAAGGAAAGTTGTTGTTATTCACCAAATACTTGGCGGTGGCCAAAACCTTGAGCCACTGCGGTGAACCCCAAACCACCCCGATACTCCCCTGCGGCGCTTGGGTCTTTCCCTTGCGAATGGTCCAGTAAAACTTGAGATCTGGGCGCGTGCGCTTTAGCTCATTGAAAATATCTAGCGGGCTGTCGCTGACTGACTCACCCTGAAAAGACTCGAACAAAACCGCATCAAGCAACTGGCGGGTGTCTTGCGGCCGGTAGATGGCTTTTCTAAATAGATCGGCCCGGCGGCGATTTAGTGCCCCAATAATTCGGGCCGGCGAGTACCCCTGAAGCAACGCGCTCATTTGCTGGCTCTGCTCTTGTCGATGTTGGGGGCACCGGCAACACGGCTCTTATCGATCGTTTGACCAGCGCCCTTAAAGAAGCCAACCCAGAAACCCCAACCCCAGCTGAAGTGAATGGTTGGCAACACAATCAGCAGGGCCACTCGTGACTTTAGGCTCAGCCCTTTGGCAGTTGCGGCTAGACCGGCGGCGCCCATTAGGTAGCCAGCCAGAGGCAAGATGCCAATCAGCCAGCCGGCAAGAACCAACCACAGGCCAGCAATGACAGCAGCCACCAAAACCGGTGGTGCAAAGTAGCGGATAGGCGCGTTTTTGAGATCACGCTTGGTGAGGTCTCCGCGCCAAACCCCGGTTGAATAAAACTGTTTGACCAGGCGGTCAAAGCGGCCGCGTGGCCAATAGACCACTCGCAGCTCAGGGCTAAACCAGACCAATCCCCCGGTGGCCTTAATGCGCTGGGCTAGCTCCCAGTCTTCACCGCGAATAATGGTTTCGTCGTAGCCACCAACCCTGGTGAGCGCCGACTTTTGAAAGATGCCCAGGTATGCGCTTTCGGCTTCGCCAGCCTGGCCACCCACGTGAAAGTTAGCGCCGCCTATTCCAAATCGGCTGGTGTAAGCCCAGGCTGTGGCTTTTTGAAAAGCACTGCGCCCGCGGGCATCCATGATGCCACCCAAAAGGTCGGCTTTTTGCTCAATCAAAATGCGCACTCCGTTGGCAAAATACCCCTCGGCTGGCTCTGAGTGGGCATCAATGCGAATGATGATGTCAAAGCGGCTCTGGCGAATGGCCTCGTTCAAACCAACCGTAGTTAGCCCCCGAGGGTTATCAATTAGACGAATTCGAGAATCGGCCGCCGCCAATTCGGCCGCAATGTGATTAGTGCCATCGGTCGAAGGACCAAGCGCCAAAAGTAGTTCGAGTTCGCCTGCGTAGTTTTGCGACAGCACACTCTGAACTGCATCGGCAAGGTGCCCGGCCTCATTCAAGACCGGCATGATCACCGAGATAGGTTGTACTGCCAAGGGTGATGCCCCGCCTGGCTTCGCTGCCTTGCCCGCCACGATTAATCGACCGTGGTTGAGCCGTTTGCCGCGTTGTAGGCCGCAACCACTTCTTCTGGGTTGCCGTCCATGCGCAGCACACCCTTTTCAAGCCAAATCACGCGGGTGCAGGTGTCAATGATCGACTTCATGCTGTGGCTAACCAAAAACACGGTTCCGGCGCTGTCTTTCATTTCGCGCATGCGGGCCTCTGAGCGGTTTCTGAACGCCTGGTCACCCACGGCCAAAGCCTCGTCAATAATCAAAATGTCGTGATCGCGGTGGGCAGCAATCGCAAAGCGCAAACGCGCTGACATGCCAGAAGAATACGTGCGCATTGGCAGCTCGATGAACTGCTCAAGGCCGGCAAACTCGGTAATTGCATCAACTGAGGCATCGGCCTCTTTGCGGTCAAGACCCATGGCCATTCCACCGAGCAAGATGTTTTTCTCGCCCGAAAGATTAGGCAAGAGAGCCGCACCCACACCCAAAAGAGTTGGGCGGGCCGAGGCGTAAATGTTGCCTTGGTCGATTGGGGTTAGGCCAGAAACCGCGCGCATCAATGACGACTTGCCCGAGCCATTGCTGCCGATTAGGCCAACCGACTCACCCTCGTAAACCACAAAGCTAACGCCCTTGACCGCGTGAACCTCGCGCAATTGGGTCTTCTTTTTGAGCAGGCCATTGCGGCCGTTCTCGCCAACGGCACGCTTGCCCGAGGCATAGACCTTATAAATAATGTGAACGTCGTCAACTATGACCACAGGCTTGCGGCCATCCACCGGCTTAATCTCGCCCATAACGTTCCTCGGCTTTCCAGAAGTAAACGGTGCCCAAGATGAACAGGCCAAATGCCCACACCGATGCCCCGATCCACAGCTGAGGTTCCATGCTGTGGCCTGTGACCAATGCGCCACGGCCTAGCTCAATGAAGTCATAGACCGGGTTCCACTTCATGATGGCCATCAAGGTTGGGTACTCATCGAGCAGGCTATCGATGCTGAAGAAAATGCCGCTGGTGTAGAACATGATGCGGGTGATAAAAGGAATGAGGTTTGAGAAGTCACGAACCTGAGTGGTTAGGCGGGCAGAGACCATGGCTAGGCCGGCGCTAAACACAATCATCAGAAGCACTACCGGAATCAGACCAAACCAACTCCAGGTGACCTGGCGCTGAATGATGACTACAAGCACCAGCAAAACCGCGATCTGCGGCAGGAGGTTAATCAGCTGGCGAATAACCGCCGAGATTGGCAACAGAATGCGCGGAAAGCTGAGGCTCTTGACCAACCCGTTGTTGCTGGTCAGTGAGCTAGCACCAGTTGAAAAGCTGGATGAAAAGAACGAGAACAAAAATACGCCGGTAAACAGGAACGGCAAGAAGTTGTCAGGGCGGTTGTCACCCAAGATGATGCCGAAGATTAGGCCGTAGGTTGTGGCCTGAATGGTTGGCAACAGAACCATCCACCAGCGGCCAAGGCGGTTGCGCGCATTTAGGGCATCGTTGGTGAATTTTGAAAGCGCGATGGCAAAGTCGCGGCGGGCCCAGGCGTCTTTTAGATAGGTGCCAAAAGGCGGGCGTGCACCCATGCGCTTTAGCCCATGCTGCGCTGCATATTCTGCGATTTCCATGTGGTTCACCTGCCCAAGTTTATGGCAAAAGGGCCCAGCATTTCTGCTGAGCCCTTTCGCGTTGATACCTAAAAGGTAACTGTCTTTCGACTAGTCCTTCTTTGCGCCGATACCCTTGGCAACTACTACTGCAAGAGCAGTAACAGCGGTACCAATAAGGATTGCTAGCACGTAGGTTAGAGCGTTGCTCACTAGTGGGAACACGAAGATACCACCGTGTGGTGCGCGTAGCTCGTTGCCGAATACAGCAACTAGAGCACCGGTTACACCAGAACCAAGCATGATTGAAGGAATCACGCGGATTGGGTCAGCAGCAGCGAATGGGATTGCACCTTCAGAGATGAATGATGCACCTAGTAGCCATGCAGCCTTACCGTTTTCACGCTCTGACTCGGTGAATAGGCTCTTGCGAAGAGTGGTTGCAAGTGCAAGACCTAGTGGAGGAGTCATACCTGCAGCCATAACGATAGCCATAACCTGGAACTCGGTTGCTGAAGCAACTGCACCAGCAGCAGCAAGACCGGTTACACCGAAGGTGTAAGCAACCTTGTTAACTGGGCCACCCATGTCGAATGCCATCATTAGACCGATAACGATACCTAGAACAACTAGACCTGCAGTTGAGATGCCGTTTAGCCACTCGGTTAGACCGGTAACAAGAGCACCAATTGGGGTCTTTAGAACTAGAACCATTGCAACACCGGCAATGATCGAAGCTAGTAGAGGAATAACAACTACTGGCATAACTGGCTTGATCCAGTTAGCTACTGGCCAACGGCTGATCCATAGAGCAGCAAAACCAGCGATGAAACCACCAGCGATTGCGCCAAGGAAGCCGGTGCCGGTACCCAATGGGTTGCCGTCTAGACCGGTTGCAAGTGCACCAGCAACGAAGCCAGGTGCGATACCAGGACGGTCAGCAATTGCGAATGCAATGTAACCAGCTAGTACTGGCACGAAGAATGCGAATGCAGCCTTACCTAGCCAGAAGATGATGAATGCCCAGTTGCCAACGTTTAGTAGGTCAAATCCGGTAACTGCTCCACCCTCGTTGGTTGGAACACCCATCTTTGCTGCGTCGTAGGCGTGGATACCATCGGTACCTGCAGCAGCTGCTCCAAGAAGGAAGCCAAGAGCGATCAAAATACCGCCGGCTGCTACGAAAGGAATCATGTATGAAACACCGGTCATCAGCCACTGGCGGATGCGGGTTCCGATTGATGCGTTACTCACTATGAGTCTCCTATTAGCTCTCTAGTTTGAGGTTTGGGCCCACGGGGCGTGGTCCCAAATGTTTTGTTTACTTACTTCTTGCCGAAGAGGCCTCCGAGGAAGCCGCCCTTCTTCTCTGAAGATGGCTTCTCTGCCGCCTTCTCCTTCTCTGCTGGTTGAGCAGCAGAAACTTCATTGCCAACACGCTTGGCGGTTCCGTTGGCAGCAGCCTCTAGAACCTCGGTGATTAGCGCAGTTGCACCGCGCATGGCCTTGGCCACTGGAACCTCTACGTATGGCTTGCCGTTGAAACGCTCGCGGCCAACAACCTCTAGGTCAACACCAAAGATCACTGCGTCTGCAGAATCAATGACGTCTTGCTTTAGCGGGTTTGAACCTGCTGAACCCTGGGTCTCAACGATTACCTCGTGACCTAGCTTCTTGCCAGCCTGCTCTAGAGCCTCGGCTGCCATGTAGGTGTGGGCAATGCCGGTGATGCATGATGTGACACAAACGATTTTTGCCATGATTACTGAACCTCTCGGGTAACGGTCTCTGCGATTGACGCAGCACTCTTGTCGGCGCGCAGTGCGTCGCGGAATTCTTCGTGCATGACTTTACGTGCAAGCGAAGCAAGGATTGATAGGTGTGCGCTGTCGCCAGAAGCTGGTGCAGCGATCAAGAAGATAAGGTGCGACAAGCCGTCCTCGGCTCCAAAGTCGATTCCCTTTTCGGTGGTTGCAACAGCAACGGAAGGGGTGACTACAAGGTCGCTCTGTGCGTGAGGAATAGCAATGCCACCCTCGATGCCAGTTGGGAAGTGTTCTTCGCGCTTTGCGACTGCTTCGAGGTAACCCTCGATCTCGGTGATGCGACCTGCAGCTAGCAAACGCTCAGCAAGAAGACGGGTTGCCTCTTCTTTGGTGCTTGCTTCGATATCGATGATTACGATGTCTGCAGTGGTAATAGCTGTACTCAAATTGCTTGCTCCTTTGGAAGCTTTGTTGTTACTAACCCGTGATAACCATACTGAGCATCGCTGTAAGCGCTTGCCCAAAAGTGTTAAAAGATGCGAGAAAGTAACAATTTGTTTTTGTAGAAAAGATACAAATGAAGACTAGCCCCAAAATTGTCCATTTAGACGGATAACTGCGGTGTTGTATCCGTGAGTAAATGTGTGGGAAACTGTACGTTCACCCCACTCACTTATATAAAAACGGAGTATTCAATGTCTGTTATCGCTCTAGAGGTTGAGGTTCTTGACCCAATTGGTCTGCACGCTCGCCCAGCTAGCCAGATTGTGAAGCTAGTAAAAGAGTCAGGCTTGACCATCACCATTGGTCGCCCAGGCGAAGAATTCGTTAAGGCAAACTCAGCGCTAATGCTGATGTCATTGAAGATCAAAACCGGCGAGAAGCTGACCCTTCAGTTTGAGACCGAAGACTCTGCTGTTGCAGCTGACCTGCACAGCCAGATTCAAGAGTTCTTGAAGGGCTAGTAACTTGTCTCTAGCTCAGGGCACCGTTCTATCTGGCCTAGGTGTCGGCCTTAACTCTGCCGTTGGCGAAGTTCACGTTGTAAAGGCTCAGGCACCACTGCCTGAGTGGAGCAAGTCATCTAAGTCTGCCGACGAAGAAAAGGCTGCCCTGAAGCAAGCGATTGCCAACGTTTCAAACACTCTTGACACCCTCGGCGAGCGCGCTGGCGGAACCACCGCCGAGATCTTTGAAGCGCTGAAGTTCTTGCTAGAAGACGAAGAGCTTTTCGAGCTTGCCGAATCAAACATTGAAGACGGCTGGACTGCAGGTGCTGCCTACGGCAAGTCTGTAGACACCTTTGCCGAACTACTTGGCGGCGACCCTGACTTTGACGAGCGCGTAAAGGACCTTCAAGACCTTTCAAAGCGTGTGCAGGCTGACCTTGCCGGCATTGAGATGGCATTGATCTTGCCTGAAACTGGCCGCATTGTGCTGGTTGGCGACGACTTCAGCCCAGCTGACACCGCTCAGTTCACGAAGGCCGTGGTTGGTGTAATCACCATGAAGGGTGGGCCAACCAGCCACACCGCTATCATCTGCCGCTCACGCAGCATTCCAGCTGTGGTTTCTTGTGCCGCTGCCGCCGATCTTGTTAGCGGCGACACCGTATTGGTTGACCCTGTTGGCGACCGCGTGGTGACCACAGCAGACGAAAGCTTGGCCACCAAGGCTATTGAGTTTGTTGCTCTAAACGAGAACCCGGTCATTCCGGTTCGCGCGAACATTGGAACCTTGGCCGATGCCCAGGGCGCTGCAGCAGACACTCTTGCCGAGGGTGTTGGCCTTTTCCGCACCGAGTTGCTTTACCTTTCGGCTAACACTGCCCCGAGCATTGACCAGCAGGTTGCCAGCTACAGCGAGATCTTGGCTGCCGCACCTGAGGGCCCAATCGTGGTTCGCACCATTGATGCCGGTTCAGACAAGCCAGTTCCGTTCTTGCACATGCCTCACGAAGAGAACCCATCGCTGGGTGTTCGTGGCTTCCGCTTGATTCAAGACCACCGCCAGTTCATTGAGGATCAGCTGACCAGCCTTGAGGCTGCACGTTTAGCAACTGGTCGCGAGGTTTGGGTTATGGCCCCGATGATCGCTACCGTTCAAGAAGCCAAGCAGTTTGCAGACCTAGCCCGCAGCATTGGTGGCTACAAGGTTGGCGTAATGGTCGAGACCCCATCGATCGCTGCCATGGTCGACCAGCTTGAAGGCATTGTTGACTTTGTGAGCATTGGCACCAACGACTTGTCTCAGTACCTATTTGCCGCTGACCGCATGAACCCATCGCTGGGTGCACTGCTAAACCACTGGCAGCCTGGCTTGATCAGAACCCTGGCCCGCATTGCCGACGGTGGCAAGAAGGCCGGAATCTCTGTGGGTGTTTGCGGCGAGAGCGCATCTGACCCAGCATTTGCTGTGGTGCTAGCCGGTTTGGGTATTACCTCGGTAAGCGTTTCAAAGTCTCAGGTGACCGTGGTGCGCAACGCACTGGCCTCACTAGACCTAGCCGACTGCAAAGAGGTTGCCAACAAGGTTTTGGCCGCTACCTCGGCAGAAGAAGCCAAGGCTGCAGCACTTAACGCACTAGCCAAGGTCTAAAATGCACTTGCGCGGCTCCAAGGTATCGGTGATTGGTGCCGGGTCTGTTGGCGCTTCTTTGGCCTACGCCATGCTCATTCGTGAATCTGCGCGTGAGGTGGTTTTGTATGACATCAACGAGGCCAAGGTAACCGCTGAGGTTCTTGACCTAGCTCACGGCACCCAGTTCACCGGCGCCTCGTCAATTAGCGGCGGCACTGACATTGCCATGACCGAAAACTCAGACGTAATTGTGATTACCGCGGGAGCCAAGCAAAACCCTGGGCAAACCCGTTTGGAATTGGCCGGAGTGAACTTTGGCATTCTCGAGGGCATGCTGCCAAAGCTACTCGAGCACTCACCTCACGCAATTATTCTGCTGGTAACTAACCCGTGTGATGTGTTGGCTACCGCTGCGCTCAAGCTGACTGGTTTGCCGTCTAATCGAGTGTTTTCATCTGGCACTGTGCTTGACTCGTCACGCCTGCGCTGGTTGCTGGGTTCAAAGCTTGGCGTGAGCACCGACAGCATTCACGCTCTGATTATTGGCGAGCACGGCGACAGCGAATTTGCACTGTGGAGCCAGGCTCACATTGGTCCGGTTCCTTTGGACAAGTGGATTACCGACACCGGTTCTTCGCTGACCCGCACTGACCTTGATGAGTTGGCGCACTCAGTGAAAACCGCCGCCTACCGAGTGATCGAAGGCAAGGGTGCCACCAACTACGCTATTGGTTTGTCTGGTGCTCGAATTGTCGAGGCAATTATTCGTGATGAGAACGCGATCATTCCGGTTAGTGCTGTGCTCGAGAACTATCGGGGTGTCAGCGGCATTGCCATGTCGGTGCCGACTTTAGTGAACCGCCAGGGTGCCGTCAAGGCGATTGATGTGCCAATGGATGCGTCTGAGCAGCTGCTATTTGAGACTTCGGCGAGCGCAATTGCGCACTCTTTGGCCCAGCTAAAACTCTGAATTTTATGTGGTGGCTTTAGCCGGACTGTCTTAGGCGGCAATGCCACGAGCTGACATGGCATCGGCCAGATCATCAGCATGCTTTAGAGAGAGAACCAATACCGGCAACGCCATTCGCATAACTCTTGGGCGTGCTCCTCTGGCAATTTGCGCCTCGCGCACGTTCTTAACAAAGCCAGCCAAAATTGGAATCGTCGTGATTGTGATTGCTAGCAGCAGGCCCAGCCACTCTGGCGCCCATGGTTTGCGACCCAATTTGAAGAGCGCATCGAGCGAGTCAAGAATGTCTGAAGTTCTGGTGGTTAGTGAGAGCAGCGTGCCAAACAGCACGGCCAGCAGCACACGACCGGTGTTAATCAGGGTTAGCTCTGGCGTCAGAAATATCAACTGTGGAATAACCATGAAGAGCACGAGGTAGCGGGTGTGCCAGACATCACCGATTAGGTTCTTGAGGCTGAACCCGGCAAGCAGGTAGACGGCCACGAAAACGGCAGAGCCAATGGCCAAGGCCACTGGGTTTCTAACGACCAACGTAATGGCAAAAACAAACACCATAAATGCCAAAAGTTTGGCACCGGTTGGAATTCGGTGAATCAGGCTATTACCCGCTCGATAAACACTGATCATGGGTGTTTAGACCGCGGCCAAGTAGTTGGCAATAACCCGGTCAGGCTCACCAATCTCTTCAAGTCGGCCATTTTCAAAACGCAAGACCACGTCGCAGCGAGCAGCCAAAGACATGTCGTGGGTAACCAGGACCACCTGTTGCTCAAGTTCATCAAGCAGCAGGTTTGCTACTTGGCGGGCGTTGTAGGCATCTAGCAGAGCGGTTGGCTCATCGGCAACAATTAGCCCTGGGTTTGCGACCCAAATTGCGCAAATTGCTAAGAGTTGCTTTTGGCCACCGCTTAGCGAGTGGGCTGGATCTTCGGCAACCTCAAGCAAGCCAAACTTAATCAGAGCTGCACGGGTGCGCTCTTTGATCTGCTCTTTGCTTAGACCACTGTGACGCAGCGAAAACTTTACGTCTTCAAACACGGTCGGCATGATGATCTGCAGGTCTGGGTTGCTAAAGATAAAGCCAACCTCTTGGCGGGCAGCCTTTGGGTCTTTTGCAGGGTCAATGCCGTGAACCAGCACCTGGCCCTCGCTGACCTTGACAATGCCGTTGAGCAACCGGACCGCCGTAGACTTGCCCGATGCGTTGAGGCCAATCACGCCTATCTTGCGCTGATTGACCGAAAAATTCAGGTTGCGCAAAACCGTCTTTGAGCCGTATTTGACCCAAACCTGGTTGAAGCTGATGGTGTTATTTGACCCCATGCTTAGTTACTGAATGCCTTTGGATAGGCGCGGTAAAGCGCAAGTGTGACAACCGTTGCTACAACGACTTTAATGCCGTCGCCAATCAAGAATACTGATGCCCCTACCAAAGCCTCGGTAAGCGAAATGCCCAAAATCAAAGACATGAATGGAATTCCGAAGGCGTAGATTGCCACGATTCCGCCAAGTACAAAACCGATTACTGAGCGGATAACACCCGGCTTGCGAACGTGGGCCTGAACAACGATACCGATCACGATGACACCAACTACCCAGCCGATTAGGAAACCAACGGTTGGGCCAACAAATACACCAGCACCGCCGCGGCCACCAGCAAGAAGCGGCAAACCAGCTAAGACAAGAAGCTCAAAAACCACGATGGTTATGACACCGCGCCATGGGCCAAGCACTGCACCGGCCAGCATTACGCCAAGAGTCTGTGCCGGAATTGGAACCGAGCCACCAAACAGTGGAATGGTGCCAGGTAGGCCAAGCACAGCAATCAAGGCTGCGAAAACGGCAATACGGGAAAGGTCACGGGCTTGTAGCGGGGTGCGCTTTGACATGGTTGGGGCTCCTTAGGTTGTCAGGCTAGGGGAAACCTGAACACTGTTCAAGAGCATAGTAGACTGATTTAGAAATGAGCAACTTTAACGAATCGGCCGGCAAAACTTTGCGCCACTCACGCGGTGATGTGCTGGCTGCGGCCATGAATATTCTTGATGAATATGGCCTGCCAGACCTAACCATGCGCAGGCTGGCGGCCACCCTTGATGTTCAGCCGAGCGCCTTGTATTGGCACTTTGTAAATAAGCAGACCCTGTTGGCCACGATTGCCGACGAGATCATTGACCGCGCCCGAGAGGTGCCGGCTGACCTCAGCTGGAAGAGCGCGACACGCGCCGAGGCCGAGGCCCTGCGAGATGCACTATTGGCTTTTCGCGATGGCGCCGAGGTGGTTAGCAGCACCTTGGCATTGGGCTTAGGCGCCAATCAGGCTCAAGGGCGTTTGGCCAGGGCCTTGCAATTGGGTGATTTTGAACCGGCAACGGCAG
>JACCDT011477266.1_pt1 | contig 12130 bp, 11 predicted proteins | sample 7446291 | NCBI WGS metagenome assembly JACCDT01 (sample SAMN15323446, study PRJNA562643) | freshwater metagenome | isolation source: river surface water | place: USA:Blue River Watershed | collected 2017-08-17
GTCAGGGGGCACCCTTTGCTGCTGTCGTGGGAACTGGTGATGCAGATCCATGACGCGCCGGAAGAAACCGGTGTTCGCGAATGGCTCACCCAACACCCGGGGACGCTTAACTTCATGCCGTCTTCCTCGGTCGGCTACACAAGCGACATTGATACCCCGGTGGACTTTGCGAAGCTGGAAGCGGCGTTGCATCCAATGCGCTTGACTTGGCCCACCAGCAAGCCGGTCTGAATCAAGCGACATCAACTGGTCAACCTCGATCGGCAGGCCACGATCTCTGCCATGATGGCAACAGCGATCTCCGCAGGTCGCCGAGCACCTATGCTCAGACCCACGGGGCCATGCAGACGCTGCAGCTCGCTATCCAGCATGTTGAAATGCGTTTGCAGACGCTCTTTTCTCAAGCTCTGGTTACGCCTGGACCCCAAGGCTCCGACATAGAAGGCCTTGGAGCGCAACGCCTCCAAAAGGGCCATGTCATCCAGCTTCGGGTCGTGCGTCAAGGCAACGATGGCAGTGTGCTCATCTGGAACAATGGCAGTCACAACGTCGTCAGGCATGCCCTCGACGTAGGTAACAGCGACCTGGTCCAAACCATCCTTATATTCCTGGCGGGGGTCACATACCAGGACCTCAAAATCCAGCATCCTTGCAATGGCCGACACAGCAAGACTCAGTTGACCTGCGCCAACCAGCAGAATCCTCCACCTCGGGCCAAATACCGATTTCAAGCGGCGCCCGTCGAAAACCACCGATAAACCGGGCTCTGCCGGAGTCAAGACAACTTTGCCTGATGACATGCAGAGCGTTCTGGCAACCAGCTCGTGTTTTGCAGTACGTTCCAACAACTCACTGACCCAATTGGTTTCGGCCAATGTTTCGCCCACCAACTTGAGCGTTCCGCCGCACGGCAAACCGAATCTGGCGGCTTCATCCCGGGTAACACCGTAGGTAAGAACCTCGGGAGTCAAGTTATCAGCCTGCGTTGCTTGCGGGTTGCGACGAGCGCGATGAATCAGGTCGTCTTCGACGCAGCCACCAGAAACCGATCCACTCACCACGCCGTCGCCGCGAAGTGCAAGCAGCGCCCCTGGTGGTCTTGGCGCGCTGCCCCAGGTCTGCACCACGGTAAACAGGCGTACCGTGTGCCCAGCACTGTGCCAGGCCAGAGCATCCTTGAGAACTTGAAGGTCCAGGCTGTCCATCGGTCGTGCAATAGCCGCTTGACTTCGACGTCAAACAGTTGAAACGTCACTGGCCAGCCATCGCTTCGCCAGACGAACCCAGTACGTGCCGCCAAGGGCTATGAGTTCGTCGTTGAAGTCGTAGCTCGGGTTGTGCAACGTGCATGGACCTTCTCCATGACCATGCTCCCTGTGAGCTCCATCTCCATTGAAGATAAAGGCATAGGCACCCTGCTTGGCCTGGAGCATGAAGGCAAAGTCTTCTGCTCCCATGGTGGGCTCCTGTGCAAGCACGTTCTCCCGCCCGACGATCTCTTCCATGACAGACTTGGCAAACTCGGCCTCGCGAGTTGCGTTGATGGTTGGAGGGTACTTGCGCCTGAACTCAAATTCGCAGGTTGCATCATGGGCGGCGCAAGTGTGCCGAGCGATTTCCCCCATTCGCTGTTCAATCTGATCAAGCAGCTCCAGCGTGAAGGTTCGAACGGTTCCTTGAATTTCGCAAACATCCGGCACGACGTTTGTCGCCTCACCAGCGTGAATCATGGTGACAGAAAGCACACCCGCTTCAACCGGCTTTTTGTTGCGGCTGATGATGGTCTGAAACGCCTGAATCACCTGGCACGCAACAGGTATGGGGTCCACGCCGTTGTGCGGCATTGCAGCGTGGCTTCCCTTGCCCCGAATGGTCACCTTGAAATCATTGCTTGAAGCCATCACTGGGCCGGGACTCAGGGCAAACGAGCCTACGTTGCCTCCAGGCCAGTTGTGCATGCCAAAGACTGCCTCCATCGGGAACATATCGAACAGCCCGTCGCGAATCATCACATTCGCCCCGCCACCATCTTCTTCCGCCGGTTGAAAGATCAGGTAGACGGTTCCGTCAAAGTCACGGTGCTTCGCCAGGTAGCGAGCGGCTGCAAGAAGCATGGCGGTATGACCGTCATGCCCACAGGCATGCATCTTCCCTGGGTGTTTGCTGGCGTGTTCAAAATGGTTCTGCTCGTGCACAGGTAACGCATCCATGTCTGCACGAAGCCCCAACGCTCGCCCGTTGGAGCCGCCGTCACGGCCATGAACGATCCCCACCACGCCGGTTCCGGCCAAGCCACGGTGGACCGGGATACCCCAATCCGTCAATCGACCCGCCACGAGATCCGCCGTGCGCGTTTCTTCAAAGCACAGCTCTGGGTGAGCGTGGATATCACGACGCAAGGCCGCAATTTCCAGTGCATGCGAGGCGATATCTTCAATCAGCTGCATGGGGTCTGTTCCTTGAATCTATCTTCGCGCTTCAACGCACCACCAGGGCCAGGCAATAGCCCAAGGCCACACCAACAGCCGTACCAAAGACCACGAGCCAAGCAGGCGCTGTTTGCGCAGACGCACCTGGAAACGGCACCAACGCTCCGCCCCCGGCAACGTGCGGAACACCTACGGCCGATGGACCTTGAACGCTGCTCGACGCCGACTCGCTCACACCTTCACCTGTGAGTTGGCGCACAAAGGCAGAGAAAAAATCATCTGCGTTCTTCTTTGCGACCGTCTGAATGAGACGGCTTCCCACGCTGGCCAGCTTGCCCCCAATCTCGGCCCTGGCGGTATATCGCAAAACCGTCGCATCACCGTCCGGACTCAACCCAACGTCAGCAACCATCTTCGCAAAACCTGCCGCGCCCCCCTGGCCACGGCCAGTCAGTCTGTAGCCATTCGGTGGGTCAATCTCCGACAGTTCCAGCGCCCCACGAAAGGTAGCCGAGATAGGCCCGACCTTGGTAGTCACGATAGCGGTGAAGCCGTTGTCCTCATGCTTTTCCAATGATTGACAACCGGCAATGCTCGCCTTCAATACTGCTGGGTCATTCAATGCCTCCCAGACTCGCTGTCTGGGCGCTGTAATACGGTATTCGACGGAAATCTCCATGCTCATTGCTCCTGCACGTAATGGCGGTAAAGGGCTTGGGTACCTTGGCGACCATAGCCCTGAGCGGCAAGCTGGTCGTACAGCTTTTGTGCCAGTGCTGCTCCGGGTAGCGCCAGACCCATGCGCTTCGCCTCTGTCAGAGCTATGCCCAGATCCTTCAGGAAATGTTCAATGAAAAACCCCGGCGCAAAATCGCCTTTGACGATGCGAGCACCCATGACGTTGAGCTGAAAGCCACCCGCTGCACCTGGACCGATGGTCTGCAGGACCTTGTCCAGATCAAGCCCTGCGGCATGGGCGTACGCCAGCCCCTCACAGACGCCCATGATCGTTGACGCAATGACGATCTGGTTGCACATCTTGGTGTGCTGGCCGGCTCCCGGCCCACCTGCCAGAGCGATGTTGGTGCCCATCAGCCGCAGTACTGGCAGCGCCCGCTCAAATGCCTGTTCATCGCCACCGACCATGATGGACAGACGTGCCTCTCGTGCGCCGACATCCCCGCCCGACACGGGCGCATCCAATGCCGCACATCCACGCTGCGCAGCCTCCGTGGCCAGCCGTTGGGCCAGGCCTGGACTGGATGTAGTCATGTCAACCAGTATTGATTTGCGGGCGGTACTCAGAATGCCGTGTGCCCCGAGCCAAACCTGCTCGACGTCGCTGGGGTAGCCAACCATCGAGATGACCATGTCGGCCCCCGCCGCCGCCGCCGCTGGTGTCTCGCACCACAGCGCACCTTTGTCGATAAGGGACTGCGCCTTTTCTCGCGATCGGTTGTAGACGCGCAACTCGTGTCCCGCAGCCAGGACATGTGCGGCCATGCTCTGGCCCATGATGCCCAAGCCGATGAACCCAATACGGCGAATTGAATTGTTTTCTGACATGGTTTTACCTGTTCACACCGGAACTTGAGAGGAGCTGCGCAGCAGCTCCCGGATATGGATGGGAGAAAGAGGCTGCCGCTCGACGACCACCCCAAGGGGATGCAGGGCATCGTTGACTGCATTGGTCAGTGCACCAATAGCACCCATGACACCCCCTTCTGCCATACCTTTCACGCCTGCTGGGGTGTGTCGGTTAGGGGTATGCATGGAAAGCACCTCAAACGCGGGGATTTCGCACGCCGTAGCGACAAGGTAGTCAGCCAAAGAACCCGACAGGTTCTGCCCGGTTGCCGCGTCATACTCGACGTGCTCAAACAGAGAGCCAGACAGCCCCATGGCGATTGCGCCATGTTGCTGCCCTTCGACCACGACCTGACTGAGTACCGTTCCGCAATCCTCGGCGACCACGTAACGCTCAATGCGAATTGCGCCTGTCTGCCTGTCAACTTCCACTACGCAGGCATGACTGGAGTTGGAGTAGGTCATGGGGGGTGGTTCGTAGGTGGTGTGGAACTCCAAGCCCGGCCTCATGCCTGGCGGCAAGGCCAGAGGGTCCAGATATGCAGTTCGCGCAATGTCGACCAACGTCAGTGACGTGTCTTCCCATTCGCCGGAAACCCTGCGCTGGATGCGGCCGTCAACCATTCCAAGTCTTTCGGCATCGCTTTCTCCCAGCATGCCTGCCGCGATTTCAAGCACAGCCGTGCGCGCCTTCTGCGCGCAAAGATAGAGTGTGCCCCCACCCGCCGTGCCGCCCCTCGCGCCTCGACTACCCATCCCATACGGAGCGATATCTGTATGCCCAAGATGCAGTCGGACAACTGCCGGAGCGACGCCTAGGCCCTCCGCCACGGCATTGGCCAGTGACGTTTCGTAACCCTGTCCAGTTGCCCCCAGGCCGACAGACGCATTGACCACGCCAGACGGCTCGATACGCACCCATGCCGCCTCGTGGCCAGAGCCAGGTATGCCTGCCGCCTTGTAAAACTTGGAGCCGTAAGTGGTGGACTCCACAACGTTGCACACTCCCAGTCCAAGGCACCGCCCTTCCTTTAGCGCCTGGCGCTGGCGCTCACGGAAGGCCTCATAGCCAATCGCTTGCAACACCCCTTCCATGGTTTCCCGGGGGGTTACGTCTGCCAATACCTCACCGGTAGGCATGGTGAATGGCATTTCCTCGCGAGTAAGCATATTGACGCGACGCACCTCCATCGGGTCCAGACCCAAGCTCCGTGCAATGGCGTCCATGGTGCCGTCCATGACCCAGCTCGTTACCGACATGGGGGCCCGCATCGGACCATTGCCCACTTTGTTGGACAGCACGACTTTCACGTCATAGCTGTAGTTTGTTATGCGGTAGGGCCCGGTCAGGATCATGGCGACAACGCGCGCCAGGTAATTTCCAGGGTAGAAGCTGTAAGCGCCAAAGTCTTCAACGATCTCCAGCTCCAGCGCCTGCACCCTGCCCTGCGGATCCACTGCCACGCGCGTCCGGCAGTGGTCTTCCCGCGCCTGCGACGACGCCAACAGGTTTTCCATGCGGTCCTCACGCCAACGTACTGGCCTTCCAAGCCGGATCGCCAGTGCAGCAACCGTCAACTCCTCCCGGTACAAGGCGATCTTTTGGCCGAACCCCCCACCCACGTCTGGCGACAACACCGTCACCTGGGTTTCCGAAAGCCGCAATCTGCCTGCCAGCGTTGTACGGTACGGATGAGGAACTTGTGTACCCACGTGGAACGTCAGGTGCTGGCGCCCCTCGTCCCATACCGCAATGCACCCGCGAGTCTCTATCGGCAGGTGTGTCTGCCTGTGCTGGGAAAACGTTGACTCTATGACCTTGAAAGCCGAGCTCATTGCACCAGCAACGTCACCCAATACCGCACTCTGGTGCGACAGGAGATTTGACTGCAAGGCAGCATCGACCAAAGGCGCCCCAGGTTCCAACGCCTGCCACATGGATGTCACCGGCGCCAATGGTTCGTACTCAACCAGAACCTGCTCGACGGCGTCTTCGGCAAGGTAGCGGTCGGTCGCAATCACGCATGCAACAGGGTCACCCTGGAAGCGAACCTTGTCCACGGGCAACGTGTCCATCTCAACGGGCTGCAAGCCCTCAATGGGTGGCGCCATGCGGTGCCTGGTGGTCAATGCCGACAGGTCCTTGCCCGTGAACACCGCTACAACTCCTGGCATTTCCAGTGCGGCCGCCGTTTCGATCGACCGAATGCGTGCGTGTGCGTGTGGGGATCGCACGAAACAGGCATGCAACGCACCATCCACGACGATGTCGTCAACATACCTTCCCCGGCCAGTCAGGAGGCGGGCGTCCTCCTTGCGGGGCTGTTGCCCACCTATGTGGCGAAATTCAGGAGACGTCATTGGACCTGGCCTCCTTCATTCGCCGCGCTGCTTCGACGATTGCAGTCACGATGTTCTGGTAACCAGTGCAGCGGCACAGGTTACCCGACAGTGCCTCCCGAATCTCAGCCTCTGTCGGCTCTGGGTTATCTCGCAGATAGGCTTCAAACGTCATCACGATTCCCGGCGTGCAAAAACCGCACTGGAGGCCATGGGACAAGTGCAATGACTCCTGCAATATTGAAAGGCTTGTGGGTGTGCCAACAGACTCTATGGTCGCAATGTCATGGCCCTCCATCTGAATGGCAAACGCAAGACAAGACCTCTGCGGCCGCCCGTCCACCAACACTGTGCATGCTCCACAAACGCCATGCTCACACCCTACGTGTGTGCCTGTCAGCCTGCAGTCCTCGCGCAGCGCATCGGAAAGCAACTTCCTTGGTTCCGCTTCAAACTCAATGTTCTGACCATTCACAGTCAGCGTTATCTTGGTTTTGTTCACAAAACACCCGCCTTCCGCTCAGTCAGCAATCTGTTGAGCACCTGTCTCGTCAGTTCGCGCGCGAGTTCCTGCCGATAGACAGCGGGCACGCGGCCATCTTCCTCGGGACTGATCGAACCGCCAACGGCTTCGGAAAGTTCGTCCACCCAAGCCGCATCTGGAACCCTGCCCTCAAAGGCATGTGCGACCTGATCCAGCAGATTCGGTACTGGCGATGCACCATTGACGCCGATTCGCAACCCATGTGTCAGCCCATGTCGCAACCCCAACACAACGGCCACAGAGACCAACGCATAGTCGCCGTGACGGCGACTGAAAAGCTGAAAAGCAGACAACTCGCCCGCCCCGAACTTGGGGTATCGCACTCGGACGATCATTTCGTCCGGCCGAAGCGCCGTCGTCATTGCACCTTCAAAGAACTGCGCAGCGCTGACCTCCCTCTCGCCACCAAGGCTGGCAAGAATGACCACGGCGTCCAGTGTGCGAGCAACCAGTGCCATCTGTGCAGCAGGGTCCGCATGGGCCAGGCTACCCCCAAGCGTGCCACGCTGCCTGATGGCGTAGTGCCCTATCGTGGCTGCAGCCTGCGGTAGCAGCGGGCAGTGCTCAGAAAGCACAGACGACTTTTCGACCTCGCAATGCCTGGTCAGAGTACCGACCTCAATGAAGCTGCCTCTGTCTCTGATCCCAGCAAGTTCGGTCAGATCGTTGATGTCAATCAGATGAGCCGGGCTGGCGAGCCGCATGTTCATCATCGGACCCAGGCTTTGCCCACCAGATATCAGCTTCGCCTGGGAGCCGTGAGTTGCAAGCAACTCCAAGACCTCGCGGACAGACGCTGGCCGGTGGTACTGAAAAGGCGCCGGTTTCACTGACGCCTCAATCCCAGATCAGGCTCTGCGTCGTCTGCTTGTCAAACAGATGCAGACGGTTCGGATTCACGTAGAGAGTCGTGCGATCCCCTTCTCGATGGCTGCACTCCTTTCCCAGCCTGACGAACAGCTTGACGCCCTCAACCTCTACCTCGATGAACTGGTCAGAACCCACTGGAAGTACGGAAATCACCTGACTGGGAAGGCTTTCGCCATGGTCAGGGCCGCTCTTCTCCATCACGTCCTCAGCCCGCAGGCCGAGAACCACTTCCTGGCCAACATGGCCTTTCACCCGTTCCGCCACGCGGCCTGGCAATGCAATCCTCAGCTCACCTCGCTGGAAGCTCAGCGCGTCACCGTCTTCAACTATTCGCCCTTCCATGAAGTTGATGGGGGGATTGCCCAGGAATGAAGCAACGAACATGTTGCGCGGTCGCTCGTATATGGCGTCGGGGCTGCCAATTTGCTGCACCACCCCGCCCTTCATCACCACAATGCGGTCTGCCAGAGTAAGTGCTTCAGCCTGATCGTGCGTCACATAGACAAACGTTGTCTGCATCGCCTGATGCAGTTGCTTGATCTCTGCCCGCATGGAAATTCGCAGCGCGGCGTCGAGGTTGGACAAAGGCTCGTCCATCAAGAATACCTGCGGCTGCCGCACCATGGCTCGCCCCAAGGCAACTCGCTGACGTTGCCCACCCGACAGCTGATCCGGACGCCTCTCGAGCAAAGGCACTATCTCCAACCTGCGTGCGGCATCTCGCACACGTCGGTCGATCTCCGCCTTGTCGTACTTGCGCATCTTCAAGCCGAAGGCGATGTTGTCGTAGACCGTCTTGTGCGGATAGAGCGCGTAGCTCTGGAAGACCATTGCCACATCCCGCTTGTGCGGTGGAACGGTGTTCATCACCTCGTCATCGAAATGCAGATTGCCCTCGGTCACATCCTCCAGCCCGGCAATCATGTTGAGCGTGGTCGATTTTCCGCAGCCTGAAGGGCCCAGCAAAACGAGAAACTCTTTGTCAGCGATATCGAGGTTGAGATTCTCGAGCGCAACGTAGCCGTTTGGATAACGCTTACCTACGGCTTCAAATTTGATTCTGGCCAATCTTGTACTCCTGTAGCCCTTGTCAGCCCTTGACCGCACCTGCGGTGAGGCCCGAAACGATGTAGCGCTCAAACACAATGGCAATGAGCACTGGCGGAACAATGGCCAGCACACCGGCCGCGTTGATGAACGAAAAACTGATGTTGAAGTCCGAGGTGAATGACGCGACCACGATAGGCATGGTTTGCGACGCGGGCGTCTGCGTAAACATCAGCGCCAGCAGGAACTCATTCCAACTGGTCAAGAAGGTGAACAAGACCACTGCAACCAGCGAGGGAAGTGCCAGCGGCAAGAACACCAGAACGAGCGTCTGCAGACGAGAACAACCGTCTACCCGCGCGGCCTTGTCCAACTCGTCCGGCAAGGACTCAAAGTACCCTGTGAGAATGAACACACTGAATGGCACGGTAATGGCGAGGTAGGTGATTACCAGGGACGCCAGACTGTCCATCAACCCCAGCTTCTGGACGAACAGGAAGAACGGCACCACCAACGCTATGTCAGGAATGACTCGCGTCGTCAGCATGAAATAGATGGATGTAGAGCGGCCAATGAACCTGATCTTGGCCAGCGCATAGGCTGCTGGTACGGCAACCAGCAGATTGAGAACGACCACGGCGCAAGCCACGATCAGGCTGTTCTTCATCGACGGCAGCAGGTTCCCTGCAGTGGAGGGTATGAATCCGCCGGTGGCCGTATCGCCTTCCTTGCGGGTTTCGTATGTAACCACGGCGTCGCTGGACTTGAAGATGGCAGCGAAGTTCTCTGCTGTCGGCTTCTCGGGCACCCAGTGCGGGGGTACCGAAGTGATTTCCGACTCTGACTGAAAAGAAGACGAAACCAGCCAGGCCACTGGCGCAAGCACGTAAAGTGCGAATAGCACAGAGGCAACGAAGAGCAGCAACTGCTTGGTTGTAGGTAAGTATTTCTTCATGATGAGCCCGTTATGGCATTCGTTGTTTTGCCCGCTCAAAGCTTGCGACTGGTGCTGCGGATAATGAAGAATGCAAGCGTGAAGGTTGCAACGGCCATGATGTAGGCGAGTGCGGAGCCCGTGCCAAAGGCCAGCTTGCGGAACGTCTCGACGTACACCTGCCACGCCACAACATGTGATGCGTCAGCGGGTCCACCTTCGGTAAGAATGAAGAACAGGTCGAAATGCCGTATGGCCATCATCGACTCGTAGATCATCACCAGCGCGAAGCCGGGCACCAACGACGGCAGCGTGATGTGCATGAAACGCTGCCAGGCATTCGCACCATCAACTTTTGCAGCGCTGTACAGATCTGGTCGAATGGATTTCAGCGTCACCAACAGAAGGATGGTTGCCAGCGGCACTTCCTTCCATACGAAGGCATTGGTGATCAGACCCATGGTCTTGTCGGCATCGCCCAGCATCACGATGTACTTGTCTATGAACCCAAGTTGCATCAGAAGACCGTTCAATGCCCCATAGCCCGAGTCGTAGATCCATTTCCACATCAGACCGTTGGCCACGTAGGGAATGGCCCATGGAATCAACAGAATGGCAGACAGAATCCGACGGCCTCGAAATTCCTCGTTGAGCAACATCGCCATCAACGTGGCTATCACCATGATGGCCAGCACCGACATCACGGTGAAACTCGCTGTGCGAAGCACAGACTCCCAGAACAGCTGGTCCTGGAAGATCTTGATGTAGTTGTCGAACCACACGAATGGCACACGGTGTGGCCGTGTGAGCTTCAAGTCATGAAGGCTTATCCAAAACGAATAGATCACAGGAAACACTGCCACCGCCATCAACACGGCCATCATTGGCGCGAGGAACAGCATCGCGCTGTATTGGTCATACCGGCTGGATGGCAGGGTCAGCCATCTGCGTGGCAGTCGTTTGTTCTCGTTCATTGGCGTAGTTGATTGGTCGGTGGGCGGGCCGTGGCGCGCACGGCCCGCTCGGCACCATTTCAGGATTTGCGCATGTCGTTCCAGGCGTCGGACGACTTCTTCAGAGCGTCCGCCACGGACGTTTTTGCAAGCACGGCAGATTGCCAGGCAGAGCCGTTGACCTCATCCCACTCGCCGAACCAGCGTGTGATCACGTCTTTCTTGCGAACGAGCTTTTGCTGAGCCTCGTACATCGCCAAGTCGGAGTATTTGGCGTAGTTGGCCTGCACATCCGGGTCTTTGAAGAGTTCCTTGACACCAAAGCCTGAACCCAGATCGTTGAAAAGCATCTTCTGGAACTGATACTTTCCGTCGGCCTTGCCGCCAAACCACTCGATCAGCTTTACAGCGTTTGCTGCGCGGTTCTTGTCTGCTGCCGCCTGCGCCGTCATGCCATGGAATCGCATCCAACCCACAGTCATGTTTGAACCACCTCGGCCCGCCGGCATGAGCGCCTGCTTGACCCTACCCGCAATCGCCGATTGCTTTGGATCGTTCAAGGTCCTTACGCGGTAACGGCTCAGCAGGGCAAATGCATGGTTGCCTGAGCTGAAGGACTTCAATCCATTGAGCTCGCCTGTTTCCACGCATGCAGGTGAGATGATCTTGTACTTGTTGACGGCGTCGACGATCCATTGGAGTGCCTGCTGCGCCCCCTTCTTGGGATCGGCCATCACCGCAGCTCCGTTGTCGTCGGTGAAGCGTCCACCGTTGGAGTAGACCATCGCAGTCATGAACTCAATGAGCCAACTCTCACGAGCCATCGACAGCATCATCGGATACTCTGACAGGCCAGCACCTTTGATCTTTAGCGACTGCTGCACCAACTCTTCCCACGTTTTGGGCGGCTCTTTGATGCCTGCCTTCTTGAGCATTTCCGCGTCGTAGAAGAAGGCCATGTAATCTGAGTAGTACGTCAGGCCATATTGCTTGCCCTTGTACTGCATCGACTGGGTGCAGAAGTCATCGGCATCCGCGTTGTACTTCATCAGCTGCGGGTAGTCGTTGATGGGTGCGATCCAGCCTGCGTCAGCCCATTCGGGCAACCAGCTGTCGGAAACCCACAGCACATCCAGCGGAGCCTTGCCCACAAACTTTGTGACCATGGCCTCACGGTATTGAGCCCAGGGTGCGTTGTTGTAGTTGACTTTCAGGCCCGTCTTGGATTCGAAGGCCGTGATGTGGCTCTTGACCAGATCCACCGCGGCAGACCATGCGTAAAGATTGATCGGTGCACCTTGCGCCATGGCGTCAAGGGAAAGCGCGCCGGACGTAGCGGCTCCCGCCGCTGCCGCGTACTTGAGGAAATCACGGCGACTCGTGTCGCTGGTCCAAATCTGGCTCATTGATATCGTTCCTTGCTAAA
>JACCDT010212205.1_pt1 | contig 12129 bp, 10 predicted proteins | sample 7446291 | NCBI WGS metagenome assembly JACCDT01 (sample SAMN15323446, study PRJNA562643) | freshwater metagenome | isolation source: river surface water | place: USA:Blue River Watershed | collected 2017-08-17
CCGCAGCCCCCGGGGGACAGGCTCCCGGGGGCGCATCTAGGAGGTAGACAGATGCCCGCAGCCGCTCCCGCCCGCACCGCTCCGACCACGCCGACGCTCAAGTCGTTCCGCTGCATCATCAAGACGGCCCTCGTCAAGCGGCGCAAGCCGAACGGCGAGGAGTTCGAGTTCGACGTCCCGATGGCGCCGTTCCACTTCAAGACGTTCGGCGGCAAGGCGTTCGGCGTCCAGACGTACAAGCGCAAGCGCAACGCCGAGGGCGAGTACGAGAACATCCCGCAGCGAGGCTGCGTCGAGGAGTTCATCGTCGGCGGGCCCGCGTGCGAGCTCGAGCGCGTCAAGGCCGCGATCCGCCGCAAGGTGATCCGCTGGCGCAACCGGGACGCGGGGCGGGGCGACATCCTGTCGGTCCGCAACGCCGTGCGCAAGATGGACCCGGCCACGGGGCACCCGCTCAACGAGTGGGAGGAGGTCCCGAACCCGCACTACATCGCCAGGCCCGGTGACGAGCCGCTGTCGAAGTTCGTGCGCATCGAGGAAGTCGTCGATGGGTCGGACAACGGCCCCGAGATCCCGCTGGAGTAGCGACCCGTGGCAAGCCCGACGTTCGCAGAGTCGCAGGCGCTGATCGGCAAGATCACCTACGCGCTACACTTGGTCCGCGACCGGGCCGAGGTCACGTCCACGACGCTCGCCACGCAGATCGACACGATCCAGCAGGCGGTCGAGGGCGACTTCACGCCCGAACTGCTCGACGCGCTGGAGTCGTTCCGGTCGCGCTACGCCTCGCTGATGACGAGCGAGGTCGTGGCGTCGATGCTGACCCCGCCGCTGCTCCACATCGCCAAGGTGCGGAACTGGCCCGACACCGACCCGCTCACGATCCTGTCGCGGCTGTACGAGTACATGGACGCGAACTCGCTGTCCGTGAACTCGCGCAACATCACGTTCGGGTCGGTCACGGCGGGCGGGTCCAACGTCGGCAACGGGACGGTCAACCGACTGACGAAGGACGAGAACGACTACCCGATCGAGGCCACCACGGTCGAGGTCAAGACGTTCGAGTGCCGACAGGACGCGAACTCGCAGACCGAGAAGGGCGAGGAAGTGTTCGAGGTGCGCGGGCAGACCGCCAACAAGGACGGGCTCGAGACGGCGGGGTCCGGCGTCAGCGGCACCCTCCGCGCCATGTCGTGCAAGGACACGGCGCAGATCCTCCAGAACCCGTCGTTCACGACGTACACCGGGACGACCTCGACCCCCACCGCCATCGCGGGGTGGACGCCGACCGCGTCGTCCTCGGTCTACAGCAACCTCGAGATCGACACGACGAACTACTACCGCCTGTACCCGGGCGAGACGACCGGCGCCGCGCTCAAGATCAAGGCGGCGGACGGCGTGTCGCAGGCGCTCACGGTGCTCGGCGGCAAGATGGACCCGACGCGCCCCTACTACATGCAGGTCGCGTGGAACCGCGCAGTGGGGTCGTTCAGCGGGACGCTCCGCATCAGCATGGGCGGCACCACGAAGTCGGTCGTGATCGCGGCGCAGACCGGGTGGAACGTCCTGCGGCTCGACCTCGACCAGGGCCTGTGGTTCAAGAACTTCAACGAGCAAGACCTCGACATCAAGATCGAGGTGACGTCGTACACCTCGGGCACGCTGCTCGTGGACGACGTGATCCTCGTCCCGATGGCGCAGATCGACGGGTGCTGGTACACGATCGTGGGCGGCTCGACCCCGTTCCTGCGGGCCGACTCGTTCACGTTCACCGACTCGGGCGGCACGGACGCGATCATCCAGTACTGGCTCTGGCGCGGCTACGGGATGTACCTCCCGAGCAACAACAGCGGCTCCGAGACGTGGGCCGATCCGCCGTAGGCGGTGGAGGGGTAGACCATGGCAACCCTCATCGCTGACGTCCAGGCGCGTTACCCCGAGCAGATGCTCGTGGAACTCACCAACCGTCGGGACACGGACACCAGCACGCTCGACACCAGCGGGACGGGCGTGCTCCAGACCGCGTGCGACGACGTCCAGTCCGGCGACTTCCCGATCTACGTCCAGACGACGTACGACGCGACCGACCGGCGCCACGTCGCCGTGGCCGTCGCGGGCGTGCTGGCGAAGTTGAAGGTGTGGGCCCGCGAGGGCGCGGACGGCGGGCAGGGCGAGTGGGACCGATGGGTAACGCGAGCCCAGGCCCTGTCCCGCGTGTCGGGCCGCGACCGGATCCTGCCCGTGACGACGAGCGAACTTACCCCGACGCCCGAGGTGGACGGGGACGAGGTGGTGCGCCCCGGGTTCGACCAAGGCGACTTCGACGACGTACGCCCCGGGCCGTAGGGGGTGACGCCATGGACGGGTCGTTCAGCGTAGAGCGCGACCAGCGGCTACGGGCGTTCGCGGACCGCCTCGCGGACCCCCGTGCTCTGCTGCGCCCCATGGCGGCGCTGATCCTTGCGCGGGCGCAGCAGGCGTTCACGGAGCAGCGGCGCGGGTCGCGGGAGTGGGCTCCTCGCGGGGTGCCCAACGTCATCGGGATCCTCGAGGACTTGAAGCGGGGCAGCACGCCCCCCGAGCGGCGGTTCCAGCCGCGTCCCGCCGGTCAGGACCGGGGCGACCTGTACCGCTCGGTCACGATCCCCACGGCGGCGGCGTTCGTGTCGCTCGACACCGTCGAGGTCGGGTCGCGCCTCCCCTACGCCAACGACGTGCAGAACGGGGGCGAGCGCGACGTCCCGGTCGATGCGGCGCTCAAGGCGAAGATCAAGGCGTACCTCGACAAGCAGACGCGCAAGACCGCCCGGGTGGAGCGGCTGGCGTTCGAGGAGACGGGACCGAAGCAGGTAGACCCGGCGAAGTACGGCGCGGCGGTGGGGCGCGAGAAGATGCTCAAGGCCGCGCTCGGATGGCTTTTAGCCCCCGGCGTGAAGGGGTTTACGGCGAAAATACCGGCCCGCCCGTTCGTCATGGTGACGGACGAGGACGTGTCCGACTTCAACCGGATCATCTTCCGCGAGGCGCTGAGAGCGTAAATGGCGACCGCCGACCTCAACCAGTGCCTACAGGTCCCCGGGCGCCTCGTCATCAACCCGACCGACCTGACGGCGGCGTACCCGTACGGGGGAACCGAACTCGGCGCGGTCCACCAGATCGCGGTCCGGCGCACGGCGGGGTCGTTCGACGTCATGGCGAGCGAGTACGGCGGGGCGGTGGTCGAGACGATCCAGGGCGGGGAGAACTGGGCGCTGGCCGCCTACCTCCGGGGGTTCGACAACGACGCCATCTCCACCGTGTTCCCCAACACCGCGACGGGCACGACGACGAAGCGGCGCGGGGTGAAGCACTGGATGGACGCGGCGTCCCCGGTCCGGCCCGGGTCGCTCGGGTCGGCGCGGTCGGTGAAGTTGCTGTTCGCGCCGTACGACGTGGACCGATGCCGCGCCGTCTACTTCTTCCGCGCCCTGCCCCGGGTCGAGGAGACGTGGGAAATGGCGTTGAGCGTGGACACCCGCGTGGAGGTCCCGGTCGTGTTCGTCGCCATCCCCAACGCCTCGCTCAAGGTCGCCGTGGCCGACTTCCTGCGGGAGATCACGCTGTGAACCTCGCCCGCGCCGCCGGACTGTACGAGGACGTGCCCGAGGCCGCGCTGCCGCAGCTCGTCGCGGAGGGGGTGGACTTCCTCCGCGCCGGGGGCGTGCTGTCCCTCGCGGAGTGGGCCGACCTGTCCCCCGCCGAGAAGTCCGCGATGGTCGAGGCCGGGAACGTGGTTGCGGCGGAACGCGCCGCTGCGATCGGCATCGCCTCGCAGTCCCCCGCCGCCGCCGCACGGGTCGCGGCGGTCGCGGACGGGGGCGAATCGTCCCGCGCCCTGTCCATCGGCGCCGTCCTCGAGCGCATCGCCGCGTCCCGCCCCAACGAGCCCCCGGTGGAGGCGACGGCATGAACCCGTGGCAGCAGGCTCGGCAGATCAAGTGGATCCTCGACTGGGCGCGGTGGCCCGACGGGGCGGCGGGGCGCCTGTTCCCGGCCAACTCCGTCGTCATCGTGTCGGGCGGAGACCCTGCGCTGTCGGACCTTCGCTACCCGATTGCGATGGTCGTGGACGCGGGGCAGGAGTCCGACCCGCAGACGCCCGAGTTGCTGGCGTGCCGTTGGCGCATCCTCCTGTTCGCCCGCGCCGAGGGGCAGGAAGCGTCGATGGCGGCGGCGATGGGCGGTCCGCGCACGAACGGCACCGGGGCGTCCGAGGGGCGCGGCGTGTCGGAGATTGCCGAGGAGGTCGTCCGCAACCTTTCGCTCCTGACCGGCGCGAACGGCATGGCGGCGTCGTGCCGCGTTCGCAGCGGGGCGCAGGGTGCGCAGATCGGCTCGGCCTTCGTCGCGGGCAAGGAGATCGAGTGCGAGACGTGGGCCACGGCCACGCGCCACTACGACTCGCCCCTGTTCCTCGCGGGGACGGGCGGCTCGGGTCAAGTCGCGTTGACGTGGAAGAACCCGCCGACGCGGTGGGATCAGTACATCGGCGCGCAGCACGACGGGACGCGGCTTGCCCCCATCGTGCGCTACGCCTCGGGTGCGACGGCCCCGGCGAGCGCCACGGCGGGTACGGGCGTCACCGGGATCAGCGCGGGCGACACGTCCAAGACGGTCACGGGCCTCGCGGCGGGCACCTACTCGTTCGCCATCTTCCAGCCCTACACCGAGTCGGGCGGGGCGTCGGCTGAACGCTACTCGGCGCAGGAACTGTCCACGACGGCCCTGTCGATCACGGTGACGTAATGGCCGAACAACTCGCCGGTACCGCCGTGATCCGCGTGAAGCTCGCCATCACGCCCGAGGACCGCGCCATCCTTGCCGGTGGTGCGGGCCGCATCCCGGGCGGAGGCGGCGGGTTCATCCCCGGCGGTGGTGGCGGCGGTGGCGGTCGCTACATCCCCGGCATGGCGCCGGGCGGCGGCGGTGCGCCCGGCTCCACGTCGCGGGGCGGCGGGATCCTCTCCACGCTCAAGGGCGCGGGACTCGTCGCGGCGGGCCTCGCCGTGGCGCAGGGTACGCCCATCGGCGCCATCGCAACGAGCGCCGTCGCGGGGTCGTTCGACCGCCTCAAGTCGTTCTCGACCGACGTCATGGAGCAGACCGGCATCGGCGCGTGGGCGCGAGCGGGCACCCGTGGGCAGCGGTCCACCCAGGCACTGATTGCACAACTCGGCGCGGCGGCTGCCCCGGGCGCTGGTGCGAGCGACGAGCAGATCAAGTTGCTGTACCGCATGACCGAGGCGATGGAAGCCCTCAAGGACGAGGGTGAGAGCCGCATCCGCAGCGTGACCGGCGAGCAGCGGATCATGGACTTGGGCGAGCGCCTGTACACGGAACTCGCCAAACTGGTCCGCTTCGTCACCGGGTCCAGCACCCCCAAGGCGGTCGGAGGCATCGGCTAACCCATGGCTCCCGCCGTCACCCGCACGCTCAAGATCACCTACGGCGCCACCTACGTCGGTGGCGACTCCGACTATCTCATCCACGGCCCGGTGCGGTTCGAGAAGAACTACACCGCGTTTCGCGCCTCGTTCCAAGTCCTCGTGCAGAACGACACCGCGTCCACGTTCAAGACGAACTGCGACACGGTCGAAGCGGCGTTCCGCGTCCCGCGTCAGAACCTCAAGATCGAGATGGAGGGGCAGACGTTCGTGGACTACACGAACGCCGCCAACACCGGGTTCCTGGCCGACCCGTCCATCACCAACGCCGCCGAAACCGTGGCCGAGACGGGCCGGTCCCGCCTGTACGACGTGGCCGTGACCGTCGCGCTCCCCGCCGACCTGTCGGGGCAGTCGGGCCGGGCCGATTCGTCCATCGTCCTCGACTACGACGCCTCGCGCCGCCGCACCATTACGATCACGGGGCGCTACACCGCGCTCGGGTCCAACTCGGCCCGTGCGCAGTACAACGCCGCCATCGGCACCTACGCCTCGTCCATCCTCTCGGCGCTCGCCAGCGGGGCGACGTTCGACCTGCTCGTCGAGGACGTGAACCCCGACGACGCCGACAAGAACTGCTCGTTCACCCGCGTCTACCGCGAGGTGCTGTACGCCTCCACGTCGGGCGGCGTCTCGCACGCGAGCATCCGGGGCAGCACGATCGTCTACTCGCGCCGCCGTCCCGCGCCGGGCGACTCGCCCGACCGTGCGGCGAAGCGGTTGGAGGAGGTCACGGTCGGCTTCTCGTGCAGCGTCGATCAGTCCGTCTCGACGTCGCTGGAATCGCTCTACAACGACTCGGTGCGCCCGTGGTTGCTGTCGCAAGCCTCGACGCTGTTCGGGGCGAGCGCGACGGCGGTGGTGGACGAGACGCGGTCGTTCGACAAGACCGCCAACACGATCAGCGCCACCCTCGACCTCCGCATGGTCATCGGTGGCGGAATCACGCTGGAATACTCGCGCACGGTCAGCGTCGAGAACCAGCGCGGCGTGCTGTTGCAGCCGGTGTGGGACAAGTCGTCGAACCTCGCCAAGCACAAGTTCGGCGCCCCGGCCCGTCGGATGCGCACGCTCACCGTCGTCGAGCGGGTCCTCGGGGCCTACGCGGTCGCGGCGGACGGAGGGTCGTTCGTCGGAGGTCAGGCGGGCGCCCCGGCGGCGAACATCGGTCGCGGGGCTGGCGTCGGCGCCAAGTTCAACAGCGGTCGTGCCGCTGCCCCTGCTGCGCCCGGCGGCGGTGCGGGCGGTGGCGGGGCGACCGGCGCCGACCCCATCGGCGGGTCCGGGTGGGACGAGATGAACGTCCGGCGGTCGGCCCACGTCGATCGGCTCGGCATCGACGGGCAGGCCATCACCGTCACCGACCTCGTCACGATCATCGAGGAGGAGTACCACGACGAGCCGAGCGGCGGTGGCGGTGGCGGTGCGCCGACGACGCCGAGCGAGGGCAACGCGCCCGGGTTCTCGTCGCCCGGTGGCGCCATTACCGGCGGGCTCCGGTAAGCCATGGCGACCGGCGCGACCTACGCGGGCGTCCCGATCACCAACGCGACCGACGTGTCGTGGTCGGTGCGGAGCGGCACGACGCCGACCACCACCACCATCGTCGTCGCGGAGAAGTTCGCGGACCGGGTGCGCGGGCAGATGGGCAAGGCCGGGACGCTAGAGGTGTCGGCGGAGGGCGGACTCGGCTACACCGTCCGCGACGTCTACGTCATCGACGAGACGCCGACGGGCCACCCCGAGATGGTCGCGTTCACCCTCGCGGACCGCCGCTACAAGTGGGTGCGCGAACACGTCACGCGGCGCTACAACATCCGCCGCCGCACCGGGGACCGGCGCCTGTTGACCGAGGGGCAGCCGGTGGGCGTCCCGGCGGACGTGCCGGATTATGCATACGAAGCCGCAACGCTGCTCAACGGGCAGCCGTGGACGGCGCGGGACATCGTGCAAGACGTCCTCGCCTCGGTGGACCCCGACGGCGGAGAGGCGTCCCTGTCCGGCCTCCCCTCGCGCACGATCCCGGTGGAGGGGTTGGAGCTCGACGACAGCGGCGCGGCGGCGCTCGACCGGGCGCTCGAACACGTCATCGGTGCGGCGGTCTACCTCGACCTCGACGGCGTCGTGCGGTTCCTCGACGAGACGGACGTCAACACCGCCAACACGCTCCTCAAGCGCCTCGGCCCGCCCGTCGTGGGGCAGGGCATCGCGTCGAAGGTGGACTACGCCGGGTTGCGCCCCGCGTGGGTGGACGTGCTGTTCACGGTCGAGCAGGAACTCAAGTTCACCTCGCTCGACGAGGGCGGGACGTACTCGCAGCGCGGCAACACGACGAAGTACATGGAGAACGTGCTGCCCGTCCCCGACCTGTCCCTCGCGGTCGGCGGGCGCACCGTGGCGCGTGGGACGTGGATCACGGTGGACGAGGCGTTCGCGGCGTGGGGCGTCCCGACCGTCGCGGCGGGCGCCAAGATCCCCGGCGGTGCCGCGCCGCTCGCCTTGACGCACGACCTCGTCCGCACGCTGTGGATGGGCGGTCGGCTCGAGGCTGTGTACGCTGGCGTGGGCGACTTCGTGGCCGACGCAGATTGGGCCGCCAGGATCCGCGCCATCCGGCAGCACTACCGGCAGACGTACCGGATCTCCCCGTACTGGATGAACCGTATCCGGTCGCTGTCGGACGAGCGGGTCGCCATCATCGACCCCGAGAACGGCGTGCGGGCCCCGGCGTTCGTTACGGCGAACTACGCCTACGCGCCGTCGGTGCGCGGGCGGTGGGTCGATCCGAACCGGCAGGGCATCGTCATCAACGTCGATGCCTACTCTGACTCGTTGACCGCCGCGAAGCAAGCGCCCGCGACGGTGTCGATCCTCGACGAGCAGTTGGGGATCCTCCACCTCACCTACATGGGTGACGCGCTCGGGCTCCATCAGGCCGTGTACCCGTGCAAGATGGACAACGCCCCGGGGATGAACTTCGGCAAGGGCGCGGGCGCCATGACCATCGACGGGTGCGTCTACGAAGGCGCCGCCCCGGTCAAGTTGGCCGCAACGCACAAGGTCGCGGTCGTCCTCACCGCCGTCCCGTCCGCGCCGAACAGCAACGACCAACTCTACCGGGTGCGGGTCACGGCGAGCGACGTCAAGGGCAACGGCGTCGTGGTCGGTCCCGCGACCGGCACGGGGTGGACGATCCGCATTGGGCACGGCGTCACCTCGGCCCGGTTCGCGTGGTCCGACGCGCTCGACGCCACCATCGACAAGTTGTTCGGCGCCGCCCGTACCGGCAAGGTCGGGGAGCGCCCCACCTACGCCGCTGGGGACGCCCTCGCCGCGTCGGGCCTCCTCGTGGACCGCAAGGAGGTGGAGAACGTGGCGAAGTCGGCGGCCACGGCGCTGTACGCGCAGATGCTCGACCGCGTCGTCGGGGCCCACGGGGTCAAGATGGATGACAGCCTCGTCCCGGTCGGCAACGCCTCGTCGGTCGAGCACGTCCTCGGCACCGACGGGGCGCTCAACAGCATCGTGCGGTTCGACCGAACGTCGGGCCGCGTCGATATCATGGCCTTCCTCGACAACGCGACCCGGCGCAAGCTCTTCGGGATGGTGAGCCCGTGAAGTTGAACGACCAGTTCGGCGGCGGCCTCGACCCGTTGCAGGATCACTCCGCAGCGGGGCAGACCGAACTTTCGACGCGCCTGACCAGGTACGCGGTCCGCATAAAGGACGTCAACGGCTACACGCAGCCCGTGATCGAAGCGGGCAGCGCGGGCGACGTTCTCGGCGCCACGCTGTGGGATCCCGAAACGCGCCCCATCGCGGGGTGGTCGCACGCTTGGCCGGTCGTGGGCGGGTCGCCCGTTCGCGCCTCGGGCATGTCCTCGTCCAAGGTGGACGGGGCGGTGCTGTCGTCCGTTGAGAACCCGAAGGCCAAGAAGAAGGGCGGCGGCGAGCGGGGGCAGATCCTCCGCATCGGCATCGACGCGGGCGGCGACTTCACCGTCATCGGCGGGCAGGGACTCCCCCGCACGTTCGGGCTCCCCGACGGCGTGTTCCTCGGCATCCAGGCGCAGCCGATCAACTTCGGGTCGTTCGTCGGCAACGGCGCGTTCATCAACGACGCCACGGGGTACTACTCCAACGCCGAGTTGGCCCGCAAGGACGCGATCCGCAACGGGTGGCGCCCTCGTGGGTCGGGCGGCGCAGCGGGTGCGGCGGGCGCTGCGGGTGGCGTCGGAGGCGTCGGCGCGTTCGGTGCGGGGGGCAGCGTCCCGCCCGGCCTTCGTGCGATCACGGGCGAGTCGGGCACGGTCCCGCCCGCGTTCGTCTCGTACCGACCGATCCACGACTCGGGGTACAACCCCGACCGGAAGTTCGTGGAGGATGGGCAGGTGCTTCCGCCCGGCTACCCGTCGCTCCCGGGCGGGACGGTCGGCATCCGCCTGGGCGGGACCTACGCGCACAACCAGCAGTCGGTCTACATCCACGGCGACCCGCGCCTCGTCTCGGTCAACGAGGGGCCCGACCCCGCCGCCGGGTCCATCGTTCTCGACACCAACGCGAAGGGCGAGTACGACCCGTCGCGGTGGGCGCGGCTACAGTCCGCGTGGCGCGTCTCGCCGCAGATCACGGGGTCGATCAACTACGGGCAGGGCGGCACCCTCGCGTGGCAGTTGGCCCGGGGCGAGCGGGACGGGGTGTGCGGTTACGGCACCGTCGTTGACATCGGCTCGCTGCGGCAGAACGGCGGCACGACGCTGCCCGCCCCGACCACGACCCCGGCGGACCGCCCCACGGCGGGCGGGTCGGGTTCGATGCCGGGGCCCATCGCCACGCGGTCGTTCGGGTCGGACGGGGACATGTTCGGCACCATCGCCCGCGCCGGGTCCGAGGCGGCCATCGCGGCGGCGAACATCCTCAAGTCGGGCGCGAAGGCTGCAGCGGCGGCCACCGATGCCCGCCGGGCCGCTGCCGCCGGGCAGGAGCCGCGCCTCACCTACGCCTTCACCTCGTCGCGCATGGGCGGGCCCATCGAGGTCGGGCACGCGCACAAGGACCGGCACGCGGTCGGCAAGGCGGGCGAGTCCAACGTCAACGTCGGGCACCTGTCGGCGCGGGCGAACTTCTACGCCGACCCGGTGCGGGACGGGCCGCTGCTCATCGAACGGCCCTTCTACCCCAAGGTGGAGAACTTCCCGCTTCGCGCCCGCGTCCACTGTCAGTGGTGGCCGGGGCAGCGTCCCGAGTTGAGCGGCGACGGACCCAAGTCGGGGCTCCCCGGCGTCTACGGGTGGTGGGCCGAGGTCCCCACGATGAACGAGGGCGGGGATGACGGGGACAGCCCGCCGCCGACCACGGGACCGCCGACCGCTCCGCCCCCCACCAAGCCGCCCACGACGAAGCCGGATTACCCGTTCGCGCCGCCGGGCCTCCTGTCGCCGCCCCCGCCCGTGCAGGTTCCGACCACACCGCAGGGCCCCAGGTTCCGTAAGCCGTCTGCCCTCGTCGGTGGCGCAGCGGGTGGGGCGGGCGGTAGCGGAAGCGGCGGCGCCATCGGCATCGTCTACCGAAACCCGGGGTTCGCTCGCAACCCTGGGCCGGTCGGTGCGCTTGACGCCGTCGCGCCGATTGAGCAGCCCGCGTCCCGCATCCGAGCCGACTACGTCCGGCAGCGCACGACCGCGTCGGGGCGCCCGGACCACGTTACGGGGTTCGCCACGGCCACGGCGCACACGGTCTTGCTCGGTCGCCCGCAGGAGCTGGAGGCGTCGGCCCCCGACTTCCGCAACGCCAACGACCACGACGGCGACGAGGTGGCCCGCGTCGTCAAGTCCCGCCCCATCGTGGCGCGACTCGAGGCGTGGGGCGCAAGGTCGGGCGGTGCGTGGACCCGCACGACGCGCCCGGGTGCGTCCCGCTTCGTCGGCGGCACCGGGGCGGGCGGGTGGCTGCTGCTCCCGCCCGAACTCGACATGAAGGACGTCGAGGCGGGGTCGTACGTCGTGACCCCGTCGGCGTCGTACCTCGCGGCGTACCCCGGGACGTGGTTCGGCGCGGGCACCCCGGTACTCACCGACGGGTCGCTCAAGACCGGGGCGCGGTGGGGCTTCGACGGCACCTCGTTTGTGCTACAGGGCCTGTCGTCGGCTTCGGCTGCGACGACGGGCATCCGCCTCAAGACCGACGGCACCCCGGGGCTGCGCGAGTCGGGCGGGACGATCCTCGACTTGGCGGGGATCACCGACGGGCAGTACCTCAAGCGGTCCGGGGCCACGATCACCAGCGGCACCCCGTCGTCGTCGCTCGACATCGCGGGCCTCACCGCCGAGACGACCGTGGACCGGGACGCCGACTACGTCCCGATGTACGACGCCTCGGCTGCGGCAAACCGGAAGGTCGCGATCCGAGACCTCGCGTCCGGGGCCATCGCCCGCAGCACGACGCACTACGACGTCGGACCGTCCGACGCTTCGGAGATCACGATCTTCACGGCGACGGTTCCGGCCGGGTCGCTCGGCACGGACCGGATGCTCCGCCTGTCGATCCGTGGCACGGCGAAGAACCAGAGCGGGTCGGGCCGCGCGTTCCAGATCCGAGTCAAATTCGGCGGGACGACCCTCCTCGACTTCAACCTGGCGCTCGCGAG
>JACCDT010360759.1_pt1 | contig 12127 bp, 8 predicted proteins | sample 7446291 | NCBI WGS metagenome assembly JACCDT01 (sample SAMN15323446, study PRJNA562643) | freshwater metagenome | isolation source: river surface water | place: USA:Blue River Watershed | collected 2017-08-17
CTTCAATGTGAATCGACTCAATGGCCAAACGCAATGTTTCGGCCAACTGTTGCGCACCTTGCACCTGCGTATTGGGCAGAAAGACTGAGAACTCTTCCCCACCAATACGACCCACGATATCGCTTCGGCGCACCGCGGTTTGCAGCCTTTCAGCCACCGCACGCAACACATCGTCGCCTACCGAATGGCCATAAGTGTCATTGATGGATTTGAAATGATCGAGGTCAATGAACAAGACGGCAAACGATTGGTTGACCCGCTGGCTGACATGCATTTGCTGGTCGCATGCGCGGTAGTAGGCCCCTGCATTGAATACACGCGTTAGTGGGTCATGGCTGGCCAAGTCTTGTAATTGCATGTTGTAGTCGCGCATACGCTTAAAGTAAGACATAGAGCGATCAACGTACGCATGAAATGACACCGCGAAATACACCATAGCCAACACACCAGTTGCCACCGCGCTGGGCGAATAAGGTTGCTCTAGTTGGGGATTGATCAGCAAGAAGCCCGCGATCGTTAAACCTGTCACAGTCCATCCAGCCCGCTGTCCCAACAGAATAAACACACAAGGAATATTTGTGTAAAACCACAAAATACGCAACTCATCCACCGGCACATACACCAGTGCAGAAATACTCTCAATCAGGCTCAACACCTCATACGTCCAGCCAACTTGCTTAAATCGCTTTGGTGACCCACGCAACAGCAGCCACAGCAACAAGGTGCCTGTGACAAAAGTGATCATCATGCGGCCGTGCGCCCAACCAATCAAATTCATCTGGCTCACTAATCCCAGAATGAACAGCCCTGTCAGCGCCGCTGCAGTAAGCATGAGCACGATAAGGAACTTGTAGCGAAACTCTAGATACTCTTCCTGTTCAGAAAATTGGACCGTACCAAAAGCAAGCCACATCAGGGCTCGCATAGGAACAGAAACTAGGCGCTTGAACATAACAATCCCATCAGAGACAACAGTCTTTATGATTGGAATTGAAACACAAACTCACGACCAAAATGACAAACCACGAGCAAGCCATCAAAAAAGCAAAATTTGCGGACATGAAGTTCCAAGTGGGGCAGCGTGTGCAGCTCATACTGGAAAGCGCGGGGGCTCACAAACAGTACACGAGCGTCATTGGCTGGGTTGAAAACGAGTTCTTAATGCTACGCGTGCCCCAAGAGGATGGCTGGATCGTCCATCTACGCGAAGGCATGAATGTAGAAGTTCGGTTGTTTTCAGGTCTGTCCATCTTCACATTCAAAAGCTGTATCAACACTATGTTGCTTAACCCACGCAATTACATGTTGATGAGCTTTCCTGAGGATATTTTTGAGACGCCCATGCGCGCTCATCTTCGCGTGCGCACAAGTTTGCCAGTGGAAATATTGAACTCATCTCTCGTAAGCCACAACTTGGGAGACTTCCACTTGCACGACATTAGTGGCGGTGGCACATCGGTCGTAGGTCCGCATAAGCTGGGCGAAGTAGATAGCTCAGTCAAACTTAGGTTGCGCTTTGATTTGCAATCCACAGGCAAATCAGAAGATGCTGAAATGACAGGCACTATTCAAAACGTGGAATTAATCCATCGCGCCAATCAAAGCGACTCAAAGCCTGAATATCAACACGGCATCCGTTTTCATGAACCTGATGCTCGTATAGTTTTGTTGGCACATGAACTTAAAGAGCGCACAGATTAATCATCATCACATTGAATTAATTACGTCCGCTTTTCTTAGCACTATACAAAGCTGCGTCTACAGCATGGATCGTTTTCAATCATTTCTGCCCAGATGAATGCTCGCTAACGTCAGCAGAAACGGTTATCGTCACGTCAGCGAATTCAGACAGTCGTTTGACGCATTGTCGAAATATTTCGACAAGGGAATTTTAGAGCTGCAGAGCTTGCTGTTCTTTGCAATGACGAATACCCATTCTTTGCAAGCCAGAAAAGCATGAAAGCTGGATTTAGCGCAAAGCGAAAGTCTAGAGATTACAAAAACGAATCCTTCGATAGAGCAATTAAATTACTCAATCTACTCCGATGCACATCAATTTCAATAAATCATCAGCGGCAATTGGTTTAGTCAGCACGTAATGAAACCCTAACATTCTGAAGTAATCATTATCTCCAAAATTGACATCTGCGGTATAAGCAATCAAAATGGTTTCATTTGACTTTGAGCGAGCCGAGAGTCGCTTTAACAAATCAACACCGCTAATACTTGGCATTGAAATATCAATCAACATATAGTCTACATCATTACTTTCCATGTATTTGAGTGCGTCTGCACCATTATCGCATTCAATCACCGTGACATCATAAGTACGTAACAACATACTTGGCAGCATTCGACTAATTTTGTCATCATCAACTACCAATACCACAATTGGATTTTTACTCATAAGTCACGCATTCTGAAAATTTGATAGGGAAATTAATGTCGATAGAAAAGTGCTTATCATGGAAAAATAAATTAACACAATGTCCTGATAGCATTTTAATAAACTCTTTTGCGAATAAAGCTCGCACGCCAGGCCCCTCCTGTTTTTCAAAAGAATAATTACCACCCTTCCAAAAATCATGACATAGCGAAATACGCCTTGCATCAACAACATTAGTAATTATTAAAAAACGTATTTGGAAATGATCCAATATATCGCCCCTAAGGACTTCGATCTGAATCAAATCGCCTTTATTGGCGAAGCTGACAAAATCTTTTAAAACCAAATCAATCATCCTACGAAAGAAGGCAAAGTCTGAAACTATGCGAATCGCCCAAGCGTCACCATCGCAATTTAGAACCAACTTTATGCCTGACACGTTAGCAATTTCGCGAACTTGGTGCATCACCTCAGTAATCACCTCAACTGCACTGAACGTCGAGAGCTGAATTTTTACTTCCCCAGACTTGAATCGTAAAAAATCAAAATATGCACTCGTCATACTTAGAACTTCTTTACCGCTGTTATGAATTGCTTGCGCAGCAAATTTCATCATCGGATCATTGATAGAGTTTTCAACATACTCTGAGAATCCGAGGACTCCAGTCAAGGCTGTTCGTAACTCATGAGAAAACCGCTCATAAAAGCTAACGTCATCCTTACCTTTTAAAAGCTTGTTTTCCATATGAGCACACGGCAAAAATTTCCAATAAATTGATAGCCTAACTTTTTTGGATGGAGTCACTCTCAAAAAAGAAGCATAAGAAGGAAACCAATTCCGGCAATTGAACTAAAAAAAAACCATTGCCTTTTTTTCCACCTAGCATATAAATATGCTCTATTCGCTTCTTCAACATCACTCCGCAACAGCGACAATTTGTGTATTGCTAACTCTAGCCAACACTGCTTCTCATGCGCAGGAAGATTGGCAACTCCAAGCAGGAATCAGCCTAGCCACAGGCAGATATACCAACTCATCGCTTCTCAAAAACCAAATCACCAAAGGCATACGCGCAGACCTGCAGAGCTCAACGCAAGGTGCATCGGTCGGATATCAAAACACGTACATCAATTTCCAAGAAGCAATCAAGCAACCTCAACAAATTCAAGAAAGTTGGATGCTTTCAACTTATATAAGTCAAGTATCTCCAGAGCTACAAGGTCAAATCACATACAAAATCGATACTCATCACGTATCAGATAAAAGTGCGAAGCAAACAGATATTTTCATCTTAGCTCCTCAAGTATCGTGGACTTCATATGAACACCCACTTTCATTGAGCATCAGTACTGCACACTCGAAGTATCAAAATATGTCCACCATTCGACAATATGGTGCAGCAATTGGCTTGGGATTTAATAACCACCAAGATTGGATAGAGCTTCGAGAATATCTAATTGCTAACTTGCCGTCAGAAAAAGCCGAGCAACACACTCACACAATCGGTAAAGAAATTCGACTAACGCATATCACTAACGAAATATCAAGTTGGCGCCCAAGTCGCATCACATTAGCTATTGAATTTGGAGAAAAAATCTATTATGTCGACATGACAACGCAGTCAGTATTCAACATACCAATGTTAAATCGAGGTGGCCAAAGCATTACAGCCATGTGGCAACTAAACTCTCGGATAAATTTCACTACTCAACTTAATCAAAATCGATATAGCTCATCACTAAACGGCTCTCATAACAACACTCGGCTAACGACCGCATCAATCCAAACAGCATACGCTTGGTAAGGATTATAAATGCCAACAGATTGTAAGCGACATATATATACCTTAGCCAGACGAAAATTACCGCGGCATCTGCGCAATAGCGAAAATTTTTATTTCTTCAGCTTTTGCGTTCTCTCAATACTCTTCTTATTTCCACTCGCCCCTTTCCTTTTCTCAATCAATCAGGATCAATCAGCGTGGTCAGCCATAATTGCTGGAACTTTGATATCAGTAGTCCTAACTTTATGGCGCATGGGTTTGCCAATTGTTTGGGCTCAACTCAGCTATCAAGGAGTAGTTCTTTGGGTCATTATCTTTAGTGCCTATTACTCTGGCGGGGTAACTTCACCAACTCTTGTATGGTTAGGCATTGTTCCTATCCTTCCATTATTCACAGTATCAAGAGTTTGGTGTTACTTATCTCTTTTCATATCTATTGTACTTGTTGGCTTTTTGTACTTGGGTCAAAGCAATGGTTGGATATCTTCAACTCGTCAAGAAAGTCCGCAAGAACTTGCGCTAGCTGCAAGCATGATCGGCCTGCTTAGCGTTACACAGCTGCTACTAATTGCCACTTACGATACAACTCGTGGGCATGATATCCGCTTCATGCAACGTCAGAACCAAAAACTCAAGCAACTCTCTGACGACTTGCAACAAACTGGAAAATATAAAGATCGTTTTTTAAATACAGTCAGCCATGAGATGCGTACACCACTCAACGCCGTTAATGGCTACCTAGGTCTGCTTGCAACTCAAGTGAACATGCCAACAGCTGCAATTAGTTTTGTACAAGGAGCACAAAATTCTGCAGCCCACCTTTTAACAGTTATAAATGATTTACTTGATTTCTCTCAAATTAAACAAGGTCGCCTTGCACTAAATCCACAAACAATTGATTTACATAAAGTAATCACCGAAACGCATCAAACACTAGCGCCAAAAGCAGCAGCGCAAGGGCTAGATTACGTACTAAAACTTGCACAAGATCTTCCAATATGGGTTGTAGTAGATCCACATCGTTTGGCGCAAATTGTCTTAAACCTACATGGCAATGCACTCAAGTTCACTCGCACTGGCTATATTCTTACGCATGTTCATTTCAAAAAAGGCACATCAAATAATGACACAGGCATGATTGAAGTTGAGGTGCAAGACACGGGAATAGGCATTCCTACGGACTCAATTCAACAAATATTTGAGCCATTTATACAACTCAACATACAAGATAACCCATATCAAGATCATGCTTTGAAGGGTAATGGACTTGGATTATCGATAACCCAAAGCTTGCTAAAAAATATGAATGGAGATATTGAAGTTGAAAGTCAACTAGGTATAGGTACGATTTTCAGAGCAAAAATCCCAATCACACTCGCTAAAGAACCCATTACCTATTTGGAAAATAAAATAGGAGAAGTCCATGCCGAACAGATAAATCTTTTACTGGTGGATGATCACGCAATCAATCGCCTCGTCGCTTCGGCAACTATTAAACGCGAGATTCCTAACGCACAAATTGATGAAGCACGAAACGGTACAGAGGCAATTGAAAAAATGAAATCCAAACTATATGACTTAGTTCTCATGGACTTAGTTATGCCAGACTACTCTGGCATAGAAGTCACTCGGATTATTCGCACACAATGCTCTTCACCTCATTCAAATGTCAACATTGTTGCTCTTACAGCCAATCTGGCAGAAGATGCTTTAAATCAATGCAAAAGCCTACAAATAAATGATGTGTTGCCAAAACCTTTTGATCGTGAAGTACTCACTCGAACCATTTTAAAATACGCAAAACACATCTCAAACTAGTCATCGGAAATTCCCTATTTTCTAACTAAGCATCTCCGATAACGCTAATTAATTTTTATATTACGCTCATTCACCAGCATAGGTGTGGCCCTCTAGCATCGGCTTAACGTCCACATCTCAAAGTACTCTTTACATTCGCTCATGGCGGATGTCAACGCTGGATGCTAGATACAAACAGCAAAAATATGCTCACAGGTCACAGGCTCAAGCCTGCAACCTGTGAGCACAGAGGCATCAAAGCACCAACTGTCCATGGGTGATCATGGCCATACGCAGCGCATCCACATCAGTGGCCCCGGTATTGGACAAGGTCACCCCGCTCAGTTGCACCTCCATGTAAGACTGGAAAACCGATCCATCCGCTTTGCCGTTGAAGTCAACCTTCACACTCACGGAAGTACCGTTATCCACCAATCGTACATAGTCGTTCGAGTCAGACGTGCCAGAGACATAACCCTTCAACAGGTCGTGAATATTGATCACGTCTTCGTTGGCGGTGAGTATGCCGGCGACGCCACGAACACCGAAGTCTGTGATCACGTCTTTGCCCACGTTGGCCATGCGGTAGACAAACGTGTCTGCTCCACCGCCGCCGGTCAAGGTGTCGCCGGTAGCATTGCTTGTACCGGCATTGCCCACAGGTCCACCATAGCCAACAAAGGTCTCGTCTGCCACTGAGCCACTCAAAGTGTTTGCCTCCGTTGTGCCAGTGATCGTGCGCACGCCACCCAGAACCTCTGTGTCTGTCACGGGTGTCACCGTCAACAGCGTGGCATCTACGGCCGTAGCCGATCCGTCGCTCACCGTCAGCTTGACGGCACGGGCATAGTCAGGTGGTGTGCTGCCAGCGTTGGTGTAGTCAATGGCGTGCGCCACCCGCTCCACCACTGCCGCCTGCTGGGCAGCCGTCAGGCTGCTGCCACTGAAGTTGAAGGACAACAGCAAATCGGTGCCTTGGCCATTGGCCGTGGCATCTACCGTGGCCACCGCTGTGCCATCAACCGACACCGTAGTGCCTGCAACCGTCACGCCATTGCGAGCCGACACCGCCCAGTGGTCCTCGGCATAAGCCCTGTCTAAACTCACCCGCAAGCTGCCACCATGGAAGCCTTGGGCATACACACCGCCCTCTGCACTCAATGCCACCGAGCCAAACAAGCCCAAACCGCCCAACTGTGCTGTGTTCTCATCCACTGTGAGCGAACTGATACCGCTCAACCCAATGCCGCCCAAGCGCAGATGACCCGATGACACCAAATTGGCCAGCGTCAGGCCAGAGATGTCGCCGCCTGTGGGTGGCTGCACATGGGCCAAGTCTTGGAAGCCCACACCCGGCTTGTTGGCTTGCAGCTTCAACCCAGTTCCATCGGCCACCACTCGCAGCACAGAGGCCACATCAGTGGCGTTGCGCTGACCGGTATAGCCGATGGCCGTGAGCAAGCCTGCCACATCGATCACATCGCCACCGGCAGACAATGCCGCGGTCAGATTCGCACCCAACACCGTCGCTGCCGTGTTTAGGTTGGCCACTTGCTGGAAGACGATGGTGTCAGAGCCCCCATTGCGCAGATCAATGGTGTCACCCACCTCACCCAAGGGCACACCGTTGGGAGTGAAGACATCATTGCCTGCGTCACCGACCATGTAATCGGCGTACTGGCTGCCAATATGCTTGCCACCCGTCGTGGCCGTGGTCACGCTCTCTGGGGCCACATAAATCACATCTTTGCCCGCTGGGGAAACCGCTTGCAAGTTGCTGTCGACAATGTTTCGCAATACCCCGGGGTTGATGCCATCAGCGCCCAGATTGGCACGACCACTGACCACAATCACCCCTTGGTCGTTGCCAGGGCTCAGTGGCTGTCAGCCGATTTTGCTGTGCAAGTGGCAGATTGGGTGTTTGACTGGATGTCTGGAGCAAAGGTCTCGTCCAAGCTTCCGTACCACCTTGAACGACACATGCTGAACCTCAGCAAAATTCCAACTGGATATTTTTCTGTGTTGCAAGAGATGACCAACGTCTTAGTTGCGCCAATGGAAGCCCAAGGCTATCGTTTGCCGCAAGAAATGATGCCCGACATCTCTCATGGCCGTATGTTTTGCAAACACCTTCGCGAGAAGATGCAAATTGACACAGACACGCTGCCAACGTACACGCATTCATTCCCAGACGGTCGCGAAGTTGAAGCAAAGCTTTATCCAGTCGATCTGTTGGGGGTATTTCGTACGCTCTTGGCAGAGGATTGGCTTCCAAATAAAGCTGCCAAATATTTCAAAACGCGTGATGCAGCAGCTGCACTCGCATTAGACAAAATTTTGATGATCACGCACGTCAAACCTACCGTCGCAACAAACAAGCCCGTGTTCCGAAAACGCGCTTAATCATTTAACGAAAGGTAAAAGCCCGCTTATGCGGGCTTTTTTAATGCCGTGATACGTCCCAGCCCCTACAACGCTAAAAGTTACAAGTGTGCAGCAGGCTTAGCAACGCTGGTGGGCAAAGTAAATAGCAAGGCCTAGCATGCTGGACCCACGCTGCTACACCCTGCCGCATGTGCAACCCACCCTTAGCTCACCGCAGAAACTGTGCGAAAGTGTGTAGACGAAAAAAAAGCAACTGCCCTGAGACAGTTGCTTTGATTTACTGGAGGCGCGACCCAGAGTCGAACTGGGCTAAACGGATTTGCAATCCGGTGCATAACCGCTTTGCTATCGCGCCATTCACTTTGACGAAAAAGGGAAGCATGGTGTGCTTCCCTGATCGAATTTGGAGCGGGAAACGAGGCTCGAACTCGCGACCTCAACCTTGGCAAGGTTGCGCTCTACCAACTGAGCTATTCCCGCATAAGACGCATATTCTAGCGCATTTTTTGCCATGTTCTGGCGTGCGCTAGAAAAAACTCAATGCTTCACGGCTTCTGTTTTACCTGCGGCATCAACTAAGGGTGCAGCAGCAACAGCAGGCACGTCGTCTGACAACGGTGTTGGCATTTTTTCAAGCGCAATTTCTAGCACCTTGTCGATCCAGCGCACCGGCACGATTTCCAAACCGTTCTTCACGTTTTCTGGAATTTCTTGCAAATCTTTCACGTTTTCTTCGGGAATCAACACGGTCTTGATACCACCGCGCAATGCCGCCAACAGCTTCTCTTTCAAGCCGCCGATGGCTGTGACTTCACCACGCAAAGTGATTTCGCCCGTCATGGCCACATCTGCGCGCACAGGAATACCTGTGAGTGCCGAAACCAACGCGGTGGTCATGGCTGCACCCGCGCTTGGGCCGTCTTTAGGCGTTGCACCATCTGGCACGTGAATGTGGATGTCACGCTTCTCTAGCAACTCTTCCGAGATGCCCAAGCGACGTGCGCGGCTGCGCACCACTGTGCGTGCAGCTTCGACAGATTCTTTCATCACATCGCCCAGCGAACCTGTACGTGTGATGGTGCCCTTGCCAATCATGATGGCGGCTTCGATGGTCAGCAAATCGCCGCCCACTTCGGTCCACGCCAAGCCGACCACTTGGCCAACTTGGTTGTCAGCCTCAGCACGGCCATAGGTGTACTTGCGCACACCTAGGAAGTCGGGCAAATTGTCAGCGGTCACTTTGACCTGCGGCGTCATTTGCTTGAGCAACAAAGCCTTGACCACCTTGCGGCAGATCTTGGACATTTCGCGCTCGAGCGAGCGCACACCCGCTTCACGGGTGTAGTAGCGAACGATATCGCGCACAGCAGATTCGTCGACCGACAATTCTTCGGTTTTGACGCCATTGTTCTTCATTTGCTTAGGAAGCAAATACTTGATAGCGATGTGCGTTTTTTCGTCCTCGGTGTAGCCCGACAAACGAATCACTTCCATACGGTCCAGCAAGGCTGGTGGAATGTTCATTGAGTTAGAGGTCGCCACAAACATGACGTCGCTCAAGTCGTAATCAACTTCCACGTAGTGGTCGGCAAACTTGTTGTTTTGCTCGGGGTCCAACACCTCTAACAAGGCGCTGGAAGGATCGCCACGCGAGTCCATGCCGAGCTTGTCGATCTCGTCGAGCAAGAACAACGGGTTGCGTGTGCCGACCTTGGTCAAGCTTTGCAGCACCTTGCCTGGCATTGCACCAATGTAGGTGCGACGGTGACCACGAATTTCGGCCTCGTCACGCATGCCACCCAAAGCCATGCGCACATACTTGCGGCCTGTGGCTTTGGCGATGGACTGACCGAGCGAGGTTTTACCCACGCCAGGTGGACCGACCAAACAAAGAATGGGGGCCTTGACCTTGTCCACGCGCTGTTGCACCGCAAGATATTCCAAAATACGGTCTTTGACTTTGTCGAGGCCGTAATGATCTTCATTCAACACGTCTTCAGCATTACCGAGGTCGTGTTTGATTTTTGTTTTCTTGTTCCAAGGCAGGCCTACCAATACGTCAAGGAAGTTGCGCACCACGGTGGCTTCGGCTGACATGGGGGACATGAGCTTGAGCTTCTTCAGCTCAGACTCTGCCTTCTTGCGTGCCTCTTGAGGCATGCGCGCGGCCTTGATCTTTTTCTCGATCTCTTCAATGTCTGCACCCTCTTCGCCTTCGCCCAGTTCTTTCTGGATGGCTTTGACCTGCTCGTTGAGGTAGAAATCGCGTTGGTTTTTCTCCATTTGGCGCTTAACACGGCCACGGATTTTCTTGTCAACGTTGAGAATTTCAACTTCGCGTTCGATTTGTTCAAACAAGTTAGACAAGCGCTCGCGCACAGGCGACAAATCTAGCACCACTTGTTTGCTCTCAAGCTTCAAAGGCAAATGGGCGGCAATGGTGTCAGCCAAGCGCCCTGCATCGTCAATGCTAGAAATCGACGTCAAGATTTCTGGTGGAATTTTTTTGTTCAGTTTGACGTATTGGTCAAACTGCTGCATCACAGCGCGGCGCAAGGCCTCGACTTCGCTGCCTGTTTCAGCAGGCAACACTTCAATGGGCGTGACGTGAGCGGTGAAATGTGATTCACCATCTTCAATACCGTCCACCTTGGCGCGTTGCTGGCCTTCGACCAACACCTTGACCGTGCCATCTGGCAGCTTGAGCATTTGCAAAATGGTGGATACACAACCCACTTCGAACATGTCAGCCACAGAAGGCTCATCTTTAGCAGCGGCTTTTTGAGCCACCAACATGATGCGGCGTTCTGCGGCCATCGCGGCTTCAAGGGCTTTGATGCTCTTAGGACGTCCCACAAACAAGGGAATGACCATGTGAGGAAACACAACCACGTCACGCAAAGGCAACAGTGGCAGTTCAAGAGGGGTAGCGGGCAGCGGGGGTTGTCCAGACATGGTCAGCCTTCCTGTAAAAAAGGGACGCGTGCTAGGCACCGTCCCCGAGTGAATCTTTAAGCTTTCTTGGCAGCTTCTCGGTACACCAACAAAGGTGGCTTGTTCTCATCAATAGTGGCCTCTTCGACCACCACTTTCTCGACATTCGATGAATTGGGCAATTCATACATGGTGTCGATCAAGGATTGTTCAAGGATAGAGCGTAAACCACGCGCGCCTGTTTTGCGGGCCAAGGCTTTTTTGGCAATAGCACGTAACGCGGCTGGGCGAATTTCGAGTTCAGCGCCTTCCATGGCCAGCAGTTTGCTGTATTGCTTGACCAAAGCGTTCTTTGGTTCGGTCAAGATCTGCACCAAGGCATCCTCAGTCAGCTCGGCCAAAGCGGCGATCACGGGCATACGGCCGACCAGCTCGGGAATCAAACCGAACTTGATGATGTCTTGTGGCTCCACTTCGCCAAACACTTCGGTCAAGCTACGTGACTCTTTGCTCTTGACGGTGGCGCCAAAGCCAATACCAGAAGCTTCGGTGCGGTTCTCAATGACTTTTTCAAGCCCTGCAAACGCGCCACCACAAATAAACAAGATGTTCGTCGTGTCGATTTGCAAGAAGTCTTGGTTGGGATGCTTGCGACCACCTTGAGGCGGAATGCTAGCCATCGTGCCTTCAATCAGCTTGAGCAAGGCTTGTTGCACGCCCTCACCCGACACATCACGTGTGATGGAGGGGTTGTCAGACTTGCGAGAAATCTTGTCGATCTCGTCGATGTAGACGATGCCGCGCTGCGCGCGTTCCACGTCGTAATCGCAGGTTTGCAACA
>JACCDT011259244.1_pt1 | contig 12127 bp, 10 predicted proteins | sample 7446291 | NCBI WGS metagenome assembly JACCDT01 (sample SAMN15323446, study PRJNA562643) | freshwater metagenome | isolation source: river surface water | place: USA:Blue River Watershed | collected 2017-08-17
CCGGGCGGTTTATCTTGGGCCACCTCTAACTTCGCTTGGGGCTCGGGTGGGGTGGTGGTTTTTTTGGATGACCCTTGAAAGTCCATGAGTGCAGAAACCTCATGGATGACCTGATCGGTCATTTCTGGATGCAATTTGGCCACAACGCCCAATGAAATCAAAAGCAAACTGCTCAGCCCTAAAGCCCAAGGCCACACTTTGGCAGAGGATGTTTTGGGGGGCTTGGCGGCTCTGGGGCTACTTTGGCCTGAAGCAGTGGCAGACGCGGCTTTGGCCGATGGCGTGGCTGGCGTCTTTTTGACAGCCGCTTTGGTGAGCCGATTGAAAAATTCCAGCGCCTGTTCTTCTTGACCGTTTTTGCGAGCTTGCTGAACCGTACTCAGCTTTTGCTCAGGGGTTGGCAACTCAAGTACCCAAGACACAAATTGCTTGTGTTGGTTTGCAAAATCTTCGCGTGAGTTTGGCTGGGTTTGGAACATCAACACAACACTCACACCTGCACCTGGAAACTGCTGTATCAAGCGCGTTAAAAGCTGTAACTCATGCGCACCCATGGCATTGGCATCATGCACCACCCATACTTTTTCGGGGGCTCGGCCAATTCGAGATTTAGTGGCAACATCTAAGGACAAGGTGTTCAACAACTGGTTGAACCGCTCGAGCATTGCTTCGGTATCTCGAGGTAAAAAAACCTCGATCAGGGTGGTGTTGAGTTTTTGCCGGAGGCGCCTGACAAATGCAGTGCCAAAGTGGTCAATCAACTCATTGGATTCACTGGAAATAACCACGCTTTTGCTGTCTTGCACCAGCGCTGTGAGGCAACTTTCCATTTGGAGTCGGTCGGTCACTCTGAAAAAAAATTCAGAGCTATTCTCCTGGCCGCGAACTCCGAACTCACTCATAACTTGCAAACAGTCTCATGGGGCTTGTGTCTGGCGTATCTCAATGATACTCAAAATTGGCCCATTGTAGGCTGGCTGGCAAGCAGCTCAGAAATTGAGGCTTAGCCGGTGTTTTTGGTGGACTGGGCGCTTTGGATGGCCGCTTGCGCACCCGAAGCCGAGGCAGATTCGTCTAAGGATTTGTTTTGAAGAATGAGCCCAGACAGCTTGGCACCGTGCTCTACGGCAATAGACCCATAGGAAATATCGCCTTGAACCCAAGAGTCTTTTTGAAATTCAACCCGATCGACCGCATGAATGTGACCAAAGACTTTGCCCGCCACCATCACCCTGTGCGCTTTGATATCACCCGTCACTTCACCCGTGGGGCCAATGGCCACCGCAATTTTGCAGTCTGGCGCCGACTCAATGTTGCCCACCACTCGGCCATCAATGCGCACGCTGTCCAACAGCATCAAGTTGCCTTGAATGGTGGTGGTTCGGCCAACGATGGTGTCAAATTTTTCAGAACTGGCGGCCATTGACTGGCGGTTGAATTTTTCGAACATGGTGCCTGCTAAGTTGGGGGTGGAGGGGTTGGGTGAACGGCTGATTGAGTCAAGCGTTCAACGGGATGTGGCCGGCAAAACGGTGAGCGGGTTGAGAACTCGGCCGTTTTGAAAAATTTCGTAATGCAAGTGAGGGCCCGTTGATCTGCCGGTGTTACCCACATTGCCAATGAGTGCACCGCCTTGTACCTTTGCATTGACTGTCACCAAGCGTTTGCTGAGGTGTGCATAACGGGTGATGAAATTTTCTGCGTGTCTAATTTCAATCACATTGCCATAGGTGGGGTCCCATTCCGATCGAACCACTTGACCTTGGGCCGGTGCCACAACGGGGGTGCCAACTTCGGCCGCAAAATCAATGCCTTCGTGCATGGCCAGACTGCCTGTGAACGGATCGTTTCGCACGCCATAGCCACTGGTCAATTTAAACTCACCTTGAATGGGCAAAGCAATGGGCAAAGCCTCAAGCCAAGTCAAATGGTGTTGCCAATCTTGTTGTTGCAGTGCCAGCAATTGATTGACGGAATGAACGTGCTCAGCCGTTTGTTGCAATTCAGTTTGCAAGGGCTGCTTGAAAAGTTGACCCATCCAATTTTGCGTCGGATTGGGCAGCACAAAGGGGCCCCCTTTGGCGTTTTGCAGAGCAGGCGCTTTATCCTTCAGACCCGCCGGCGTGGCCAAGTTCATGAATCTGTTTTTGAGGGCCTCCAGTTTCTTCACATCTTGAACCGTTTGATCCAAGGATGACTGCAGTTGCCTCAGGTTTTGTCTGTAAACAGATTCCATTCTCAACTGCTCGGCCTCTGTGGTCACGCCGCCCAAACTTCGAGCAAGGTCTGGGTTGTACTCAACCGCCACCCGCAAGCCAACCCAGTTGAGCACAAAGCCCAAAAGCAGCAAGGCCATGGCCAAAGCACCTGCCGCCATCAAAATGTTGCGCGCAGTGATAGAGACAGATTTAACCTGGCCGGTGGGGCCAGAGAGCCACATGAGTTGCATAGGATTAGACAGCTGGGGAAGCGGATTCTAGGCAGTCCAAATCAAGCCGTCTAGGGCGTTAGTTGAGGTTTTTCTTGTACAAAAATTGCTAACTTGCTGATTTATAAGTTAATCACTAGAATTCACAATTGCAAAATATTCCAACCCACCCTTGGTAGGCCCCATGAACAAGCCCCAATGGACCCATGAACATGGTGTACTGTTAGAAAGTTTGCGCAAGCGTGCGGGGATGGACCGCGCCACCTTGGCTCGTCGCAACATGCTTTCGGTGCTGCAGGTGGAGCAACTGGAAACCAGTGGCGACTCTGGGTTTTACAACGCCGACATTAAGTTTTCCACGGGCAAAAAACTTTTGCAATTTTTTGGACACACGCTTCAAATTAAAGTTGAAGTTGCAGCTGAGGGCGCTAGCAGCATTTCAAACACGCCGTCACCGCCTCTAGAAGTTCCGCCCCAACAAGCTGCTGCCGCAAAGCCTGCCTTCAAAATTTCGGGGCTGGGTGGTGCACTGATAGTGATGACCGTTTTGATGGCTGTATTTTTCCTGGTGCAACAATCTTCCAATTCTGTCAGCAAGCCTTCCACTGAAGCCGCTATTCAAACGACTCAGCCGGAGCCCAAACAAGATGCGTTGCTGGCTACCCCCTCTCCTTCACCCTCGCCTTCACCCTCGCCTGCACCTTTGACCGACCCAGACAAACAGCCTTTGCCCGCGCTTCCCGAGACTGAGAAAAAAGAAGCCCCTTCAAAACCACAAGCCCTCAATGCAGCATGCGCATGGGAGCCCACTGACACTGAAATTCAACCGACGTCTGCACGCAAAAAAGGCGAGTATGTGCATGTGGTGGCTTCAGACAATGTCAACCTTTGCATCATGGATGGCAACCAACGCGTGGCCAGCTTGTCATTGACGCCGGGTCAGGAAAGAAGCATTTATGGGCCAGGGCCGTTCAAGGTTTACAGCCAGCAACTGCCTTTGGTGAAAATCTATTTCCAAGGTCAAGCCATCAAATTGCCGAGCCCTGAAATTCGGCAAATCACACTCAAACCAGTGGCGCTGCCTTAACGCGCTTACATGCTTCGAAACAACTGAGCGGCACTTCGACTCACCTGCAGTTTTTCAGATCGCCCTTTCACCAGCACCTCCTGGCGACCTCGCTCATCTCGCAGCACGCCGGCAATGGCCCGCACATTGACCAAGGTGCTTCTGTGAATTTGCCAAAAAATAGAAGGGTCAAGCGCTTCCACCAATTCTTTGATGGGCTTGCGTATCAAAAACTCTTGCTTGGCTGTTTGCACGCGCGTGTATTTTTCATCGCTCACACAATAAAGCACCTCCTCCACGGGCACCAACTGAAGGGTTTGCCCCACCGAGGCTTGCAGCCACGACAAATACTGTGCCGGGCGCCCTGACACTTGCGCCGACAGCACATGCAGCAATTGCTGAACTGAATGAGCTCCAAGTCCACTCTCTTTCTCAGGGCCATCCAACTCATGCATGCGCTGCATCAACCGTGTCTTCAAGCGTTCTGTCGTCAGCCTCAGCCTCTCGGGCTCTGCAGGTTTTAAAACATAGTCCACCACGCCTTGCTCAAACGCATCAATGGCGTATTGATCGTAGGCTGTGATGAAAACCATTTCCGGCAACAAGGCGTCGTCGCTGAACTCAAGTTGCGCAATTTCTTTGGCCGCCTCAATGCCAGTGAGGCCAGGCATGCGAATGTCCAAAAAAATCACGTCGGGTTGGTGCTCTTGAACGGCTTGAACCGCTTCGAGTCCGTTCTTGGCTTCTGCCACGATTTCCAACTCGGGCCACACTTGGTGCAGCCTGGCGCGAAGCTGGTCGCGCATGAGTCGCTCATCGTCGGCAATCACGGCGCGGGGGTTCTTTGACATGTTGAGGGTCTTGGTCAAATGAATTTCAAAGCTTGGCAGTGGCCTCGATGGGCGCAATCTTGTAGGGAAAGGACAAAATGGCCAAGGTGCCAGAGCCCTCATAGGGCTCTAAAGCGCGGATGCTGAAGCTGGCTTGGTCGCCATAAATGAGCGCCAGTCTGTCGCGAATATTTTTCAAACCAAAACCACCACCAACACTCCCACTGCCCTCAACACCTTGCGGGCTGACAGCTTGTCCATTGGCGCTCATGTTGGCATCTGCTGGGAAATAGCCCACGCCAGAATCTTTCACAGTGACCACCAATTTGCCGTGGGAAACTTCAACACGCAAGACCAATGTGCCCCCTTCAGCCTTGGGCTCTAGGCCATGTTTGAAGGCGTTTTCAACCAGGCTGAGCATCATCATGGGGGGCATCTCAGCAGAATAAAGTCCCTCTGGAATATCCCATTGAATTTGCAGGCGATCTTCCATGCGCATTTTTTGAATGTCGAGGTAAGGGCGAATGACGCTCAACTCTTGGCCCAAGTACCTGACCTTGTTGGGCGTTTGCTCGCGCATATTGGGCAATGTGGCACGCAACAAAGCGATCAAACTTTTTTGCATCAAACTGGCGCGCGGTGGATCAGTTTCAATCAAATGATCGATGGAAGCCAAGGTGTTGAACAAGAAGTGAGGTTCTACTTGGGCCTGCATGGCGGCCATGCGCGCCTCCACCAACTGACGCTTGAGTTGCTCGGCTTCTGCCAAGTAGGTGGCAGCAGAGGCTTTTGCTTCGGCTTGAATTTGTTGCTTGAAAATGACCTTGATCACCATCGAAATGAGGATGATCACGACGCCCAGTTGCGGCACCGTGAGAACGCCGAAGACCGTGAGCACAACAATGGATAAACCCAAAAAAAGCATCCAATTGATGCCGGCCAGCCACGTGGCATAGGCATGGAATGTGTCTTTGGCAGCCTGCCAATTCGCAGACTTGGGAGGAGAAGAAGATGGTGTTGTCATAAGGCCTCGTTGTTTAGAAAGGGCCTAATGTAGACAGCTGTCTTGGGGAATGCATTCGATTTGCGACGAACTGTCGAAACCGTGGATTGAACGGTAAAAATCAAGCGCTTGCGCGCTTGCCCTTGGTGAGGTCAACGCCCAACTGCTTCAACTTGCGATACAGGTGAGTGCGCTCCAAACCTGTTTTGTCGGCCACGCGGGTCATGGAGCCCCCTTCATTGGCCAAGTGAAATTCAAAGTAGGCTTTTTCAAACGCATCACGGGCGTCGCGCAGTGGCAAGTCAAGGTCAAAGGTTTGAGACACTTGAAGCACGTTGTCTTGGCTGCTGGCAACACCCAAGGGAGCGGGTACCGTATTGCCTGCAGGGGCTTGAGAGGCTTGATAAGCCGCAGCCGCTTGGCGCACTTGCTCGCGCGCCAAACCTTGCTCAACCGTTTTCAAAAGTTTTTGCAGTGTGATGGGTTTTTCTAAAAACGCCTGAGCGCCAATTTTAATAGCGTCGACTGCGGTGTCGATGGTGGCGTGGCCACTCATCATGATGACCGGCATGTTCAAAAGACCACCGGTAGACCATTCTTTGAGCAAGGTCACACCATCGGTGTCGGGCATCCAAATGTCGAGCAACACCAAATCGGGCCGCATGCGAAGACGTATCTCTCGCGCTTGCGCTGCGTTCTCGGCCAGCTCTACGTTGTGTCCTTCATCGTTGAGGATTTCGGAGAGCAAATCGCGAATGCCCAACTCGTCATCGACCACCAATATATTTGCCATGTTGCGCTTAGTTGCCTCTAATATGCATCGACTGTGCTGCTTCATTGGACACTTGAAGTCCTTCTCAAAACTGACGCAAGCTTTAAATCTGCGCCAGCTTCTCGACCGTGAATGATAACGACACTTGGGCACCTTTGACCACCCCATCTTCAACTCGGTTGGCAATATCCAATCGGGCCCCGTGCTCATCGGCAATTTTCTTCACCACCGCCAGCCCCAAACCGGTGCCTTTGGCCTTGGTGGTGACGTAGGGCTCGAAGGCCCGCTGCAAGATATTGGGGGAAAAACCAGGGCCATCGTCTAGAACGGTGAATTTGACGCGCTTGCGCGCAGGGCTCCAACGGGTCACCACACTCACGTGCGATTGAGGATCGCTGGCATCCTGTGCGTTTTGAATCAGGTTGTGAACCACTTGCCTGAGTTGCTGTGCATCGCCCTCTATGAGTGGCAAGGTGGGGTCAAGGTCAGCCTTGACCTGGGGTCGCGATGCGCTTTCGAGTGACTCAGGCGCATACAGGGCCATCACATCGCTAATCAAGCTGTTGAGATCGAGTGGTTTGAGGTCGGCCGAGGGCAGACGGGCATAGTCTCGAAACTCGTCCACCAAACGTTTCATGGCAGCCACTTGATCGACGATGGTTTTCACCGACTTGGACAAAACCGTCTGGTCTGTTTCCTCTAACTTGCCATCGAGTTTGCGCTCTAAGCGCTCGGCTGACAATTGAATGGGCGTCAGGGGGTTCTTGATTTCGTGGGCCAAGCGGCGGGCCACCTCGCCCCAAGCCTGAGAACGTTGGGCCGACACAATTTCAGAAATATCGTCAAACACCAACAGCCGCATGCCGTCAGGCAAGATCGCGCCGCGAGCCACCAGAGTCACGGAGGTGGCCTCCAAGCCTTGGCCGGACGCATGAATTTCAAAGGACTTTTGCCAGTGGTCAAGCTCATGCCGGTCCTTGTCGGAAGACAACAGTTCAAACTGTTCTTGCACGCCGGCCGCAAAGTTTTGCAAATTGGGCAAACTCAGGAAAGACGCCTTTTGATGCGCCGCCAAAGGCACTTTCAAAATGCGCGTTGCACCCGGGTTGGAAGATTGAATCACACCTCGTGCGTTGAACACAATGACGCCGGCGGTCAGGTTGTCCAAAATGGTTTGCAAGTTGCCTCGGGCGGCATCGAGTTGCATCAAGCTGCGCTCGACGGCGCTTCTGGCATCCGACAATTGCTGGGTCATTTCAGCGAAGGAGCGGGTTAAGCCTCCCAGCTCGTCTTTGCCTTGCAAGGCGTATTTGGGGGTCAGGTCACCCGCAGCAACCTGGCGCATACCGAGCGCCAACAACAGCAAAGGCCGGGCAATTTGGTTGCCCAATACAACCGCCAGCAGCACCGCGGCCAACACGGCCATGATCAGGCTCAGTGTGAGCGTGCCGATGTACATTTTGCGAAGCCCGTCTCGCGCCAGTGCTCGCTCTTGGTATTCCCGATTGGCCAGCTGAACATCCAAGGCATTGGCCACCAAGGTGGTGGGGAGCTCCTGAGAAATTTGCAAAACCCAAGTATCGTCACGCAAGCTGAGGCTGTTTTGTGGCACCAGCGTGAGCACTTTGATGCGCCCGCTTGGCGCGCCCACCGCTTCGTCCAGCCCTTCCACAATTTCCACACTGAGTTTGCTGCGCACTTGCTTGAACTGGGCTGCTGTGGGCCGCTCTGGCCGAATGGCAAAACGCGACTGCCCCGCTGTGGCAATGAGTCGACCATCAAGGGACCACAACACGGCATCGTTGGCATCCATTTGCCTGCGAACTCGGTCTAGCGTGAGTGCTGCAGTGGCTTCTTGCACATCCACCAACTGCTGCGCTGCCACTCGAGATTGCTTGGCCAAATCACCCGACAAAGTGTCCAAAGTGGCGCGGCCTAAATTCAAGCCCGCCACCAAGGCGCCCTCCACCTTCACATCAAACCAGCTCTCTATAGAGCGCGACACAAACTGATAAGACACCACATAAATCAAAACGCCAGGTATCACGCCCACAAGGGCAAAAATAGCGGCCAACTTAACCAACAGGCGCGATCCAAATTGCCCCTGTCGCAAGCGAATGATCAGACGAGTCAGGCCCCAAAGCAGCCCGGTCAACAAGAGCAAGGCGACTGCGGTATTGATCCAGTACAAGCGATCGTAGTTGCGGTCATACAGCTCGCGGTTGCTGGTGGCCTGTGTGAGAAGTATCAAAAGCACAAGGCCAATGATGAATAAAACTGTCACCCCAATACTAACCATCCAGCGCACTGTTTTGGAGGCTTGTGCGCCTGTGGCGATTCGATCTTTGGGGTTCCGATTCATCACAAAAGTCTGCTTTGACGGATCTGCTTAGCGCCCGGGTTCAGAGCTGAAGCGCAAGGTTTTTTGGGTGCTCAAATTCCATTCTGATTGGCTACCCGCCATCATCTGAAAAGGTCTTGGCAATTGCGACACGTCCAAACGAAACTTGAAAATGAGGGTGTATTTGTTGTCGCTCCCAAGCTCGGACACATCGGTCAATTTCCAATTGACCGTTCTTCGAATGGCCGCCAGAGCTTCTGGCAAGGTTTCGAAGGTTTGCGACAAACTGCTGGCCAAGCCCACGGCCCCAATGGGTTCGCGCGATACATTCAAACGCCACATGCGGGTGAGGGGCTGGTAGGCCAGTCGGTAATGGCGGGCAATGGTGTTCATTTTCTTGTCGTACCAATACCAACGGTCGCGCACCAACTCGGCCTCGGTGACAAAATAAAGGGGCATGCCTTTTTGCAAGGCTTCTTCCACCGCCTGGCTCAGTTCTAGACGCAAAGTACTTTGCAACAGCAAAGCACCCTCCGAACGCTCAAGGCGCAGTTCTGAGACCTCAACCTGGGAAACTGCTGGTGGTTGGGCATGGCTAGGCGCTGTGAACGCGCAGACTGACCACACGCACCAACAGAGCACACGAAGCCAAAGGCTTGTGCGCTCCATGCCATTCAACTTAAATTGAACGCTTTTCCAGCAGTGCGTAATAAAAACCGTCATGTTCACCCATGACATTGTCGCGGAGACTGGTCTCAGATGTGGCACTTGAGGGTGTTAAATGGCCTGGAGAAGGCAAGATCTGGGCATCAGTGTTGTGTTGAACAAACGTTTGGATTTGAGATTCGCCCTCGGCCTTGAAGACCGAACATGTGCAGTAAAGCAATCTGCCCCCGGGTTTAACCAAGGGCCACAGTGCCTTCAGGAGCTTGGCTTGAATGGCGGCCAACTGCGCCACATCTGATTCGCGCCTGAGCCACCTCACATCGGGGTGTCTTCTGCCAATGCCAGACGCGGTACAAGGCGCATCGAGCAAAATGCCGTCAAAGCTTTGGCCGTCCCACCAATCGGCAGGCTTGGCCGCATCGGCAGCCACAATTTGGGCTTTCACCTTGAGTCGGTCTAAGTTTTGTTGAATGCGCTCACAGCGCACGGGATCGACATCCAAAGCCAAGACTTGCGCCTCAGGATGGCATTCCAACAAATGGCCCGTTTTGCCGCCTGGCGCTGCACAAGCGTCGAGCAAACGCAAAGCTTGTTGGGATGGTTTTAAGCCATTGAGCAACAAAGGCGCAGCCAACTGCGCCGCTGCGTCTTGCACCGACACATGGCCTTCAGAAAATCCGGGCAGCTGATGAACGGGTACCGCCTTGAGCAACTGAACGCCAAACTCGGCCACCGCTTTGGCAGCAATTCCTTGAGCCTCCAAAGTCTGCAAATAAGCCTGCACCGTGCTGTGCTTGGAGCTGACGCGCAGTGTCATAGGCGCCGCCGACTGCGCCGCCTGCAAAATGGTTTGCCACTCTTGAGGGTGGTCTGTCTGCAAGCGCTTGACCCACCAAGCTGGATGGTTCCAAAGTGCAGTGATGTCGGTATCGGTTTGCGCTATCAAGGCCTCCCGTTCTCGCAAGAAGCGGCGCAAACACGCGTTGACAAATGGTGCTTGCGCCCGCATGTCTTTGTGCCTGCGTGCCGCCTCAACGGCTTGGTTGACCAAGGTGTGAACCGGATAGGGCGCCAACTCGTCTTGCCAAGACAAGGCCAGTGCTGTGCAGAGCAAGGCATCTGCTTGTGCGGGCGGTGCTTTGCGCGCCAAGCATTTTCGAAGTGCCAAGGCACGTCCCCACCAACGCATGGTTTGAAACGACAGTGCTTGAACACCAGGTCGCAAATCTTTGGGAACGGTTTCTATCGCAGCGGTCATAGAGCGGCCGTTTTGAACGGCCAATGCCACCTGTGCCGCAGCTTGCAACAATTGCCAAAGCGGTGCTTGTAAATTGGGCTGCAATGCGGGCCTTCAGGAAAAGCAGTACTTCATGCCAACAAATCGGCAATGTCCAGCGTTTGAGCCGGTACAAATTTGACTTGTTTGGCCAGCACGCTAGCTGGAAATTGACTCACCGCTTCGTTGTATTTGGCAGCGGCTTGGTTGTAGGCGTCCATGAGAGGCCAGGCCTGGGCTTTCAATCGGTCAAATTTGTAAGGCAGTGGATCGATGAACCAAGTGGCTTCTCCGCTTTGACCCGCGCGCACTTCGGCTTTGGCCCAAGCGGCCAAGGCCAAGCGATTTTGATTGACCTGTTGCATGACCACGGGAGACAAGGGCTGCGTCCGCGCAGCGTCCAGGCTGTCTGACAGCGCTTCCAGAATATCCAACAAGCTCAAGTCACGCTCATTTTTGAGCAAGGCCTCTGGCAATGCCGCCTCTTCCATTTCGCTCAACATGTCGCGCATGGAGGCTGGCAGGTTGCCTTGCAACCAAACCAGCACACGCAGCAACTGGGCATCCACTGCCGCAAATTGTTTGGCCACATTGGCGCGCAACACCACCAGGCGGTTGTAAGCACCAACCGCCCAGAAAAAAAGTGTTGCCAAGATGGCGCAAAAAATCAGCAGTGACATGTTGCCGTTATTTTGAATCAAAACAGTTGCAAAAACAAAACGCCTCTGGCCGAGTGATCGGATCAGAGGCGCTGTTCATTCCGGCCGAAGCCGGAAGTCGATCAGGAGTTCGAATCGGCAGCGTTGGCTGCGTCTTCGGTCAACTGTTGAGCTTCGGCCAATTCAACGGCTTCAGCTTCTGTGATGGCGCGGCGCTCTGCCTCGTCCATCGCATCTTTGGCGGCACGGGCTTTGTGATAAGCCAAGCCGGTACCGGCAGGGATCAAACGACCCACAATGACGTTCTCTTTCAAACCACGCAACTCGTCGCGCTTGCCCATGATGGCAGCTTCGGTGAGCACGCGGGTGGTTTCCTGGAAGGAAGCCGCAGAGATGAACGAGTCGGTCGACAAAGAAGCCTTGGTGATACCGAGCAACAAGTTGCTGAAGGTTGCAGGGATTTTGCCTTCGGCGCGCAATGCGTCGTTGGTGTTCAAAATCTCTGAACGCTCCACTTGTTCGCCCGCAATGTAAGTGGAGTCACCCACATTCTCAACCACCACGCGGCGCAGCATCTGACGCACGATCACTTCAATGTGCTTGTCATTGATCTTCACGCCTTGCAAGCGGTAAACGTCTTGCACTTCGTCGACGATGTAGCGAGCCAACTCTTCCATACCGAGCAAACGCAAGATGTCTTGTGGGTCGGCTGGGCCGTCCACAATGCTCTCGCCCTTATTGACCACCTGGCCTTCGTGGACCATGATGTTTTTCTCTTTGGGGATGAGTTCGTCCCACACTTTGCCGTCTGGATCGGTGATCTGCAAACGAACCTTGCCTTTGGTTTCCTTACCAAACGACATCGTACCGGTCATCTCGGCCAACATACCCTTGTCTTTGGGTGAGCGAGCTTCGAACAATTCAGCCACGCGTGGCAAACCGCCGGTAATGTCGCGGGTCTTTTGACCTTCCACAGGGATACGTGCCAAGACTTCGCCTGGGCCCACATCTTGACCATCGCGCACTTGGCTCAACGCGCCGATTTGGAAGCCAATCGTCACCGCGTGGTCTGTGCCAGGGATCTTC
>JACCDT010076702.1_pt1 | contig 12123 bp, 12 predicted proteins | sample 7446291 | NCBI WGS metagenome assembly JACCDT01 (sample SAMN15323446, study PRJNA562643) | freshwater metagenome | isolation source: river surface water | place: USA:Blue River Watershed | collected 2017-08-17
CCCCGAGCACGTTGCCGGCGCCGTTCTGCCAGGCCAGGCCGGGCATGAGCTCACGCGCCACGTCGCCCCGGGCGGCCAGGGCCGGGTGCCGGGCGGTCTGGCCGTGGTGGATCTCGTAGCCCGACACGGCGAGTTGCGAGAGCGCGGCCCAGGGGCCGGTCACGGCATCAAAGCGGGGCTGCGTGCGTTGCACGGTCTTGACGGGTTCGAAGGCCGTGACCAGGGGCAGCAGACCGACGCCGGGGGCATTGCCATCGATGCCGTGGGGATCGATCAGCGCCTCGCCCAGCATCTGCAGGCCGCCACAGATGCCCAGCACCGCCCTGCCCTGCGCCGCGTGCGCGGCGATGGCGCGATCCAGGCCCTGCGTGCGCAGCCAGGCCAGGTCGCCGCTCGTGTGCTTGGAGCCGGGCAGGATGACCCAGTCCACGCCCACGAGATCGGCCGGGCTGCGGGCCCAGCGCAGGCTCACGCCGGGCACGTTCTTGAGCGGCTGGAATTCGTCGAGATTGCTGATGCGCGGGTAGGCCACGACCGCGATGCGGGTGTGGATCTGGCCGCTGGCCGTGGCGCGATCGTCGAACACACCATCCTCTTCGGGCAGGCCGTGTTGCCACCACATGGGCAAGGTGGCGACCACGGGCACGCCCGTGAGGTCCTGCAACTGCTGCGGCCCCGGGGCCAGCAGACGGGCATCGCCCCGGAACTTGTTGAGCACAAAACCGCGGATCAGGGCCCGGTCGGCCTCGGGCAGCAAGGCCCAGGTGCCGTAGAGATGGGCGAAGGCGCCACCGCGGTCGATGTCGGTGACCAGCAGGCAGCGCGCCCGGGCATGCCGGGCCACGCGCAGGTTCACGATGTCGCTGCCCATGAGGTTGATTTCGGCCGGCGAGCCCGCGCCCTCGATGACCACGACGTCGTTGTCGGCCATGAGCTCGTCGAGGGCACGCGCCACGGTGGGCCAGACCTTTTCGCTGCGACCGCGCCAGTCCATGCGCGTGAGCGTCTCGTCCACCTGGCCCAGCAGCACGACCTGGCTGTGCGTGTCGCGCTCGGGCTTGAGCAGCAGCGGATTCATGCGCACCTCGGGTTCGGCACGCGCGGCCAGGGCCTGGAAATACTGGGCGCTGCCGATCTCGCCACCGGCCACCACGCGCGCGTTGTTGCTCATGTTCTGCGCCTTGTAGGGCGCGACCCTGAGCCACTGCCGCGCGTAGTGGCGGCACAGGGCCGTGGTGAGCCAGCTCTTGCCGGCGCCACTGGTGGTACCCAGCACCATGACGGCGCGCGCGCTCATGCCGGCACCTCGCCCATCTGCATCAGATCCTGCCAGGCCTCGCGCAGCGCATCCTGCGAGGCCGGCGGCAGCACGCCCAGGCGCACCTGCCCCGGCAGGCCGAAGGAGCTCGCCGCACGCAGCTTGACGCCGCGCAGTCGCAGGGCCAGCAGGGCCTGCGCCAGGGCCGGGCCCTGCAGTGGCGTGCGGGCGCAGAAGAAGTTCGCCAGGCTGGGCGCGCAGTCCCAGCCCAGGGCCGTGCAGAGCGCGAGCTGGCGGGCTTTCCACAGCCGCAGGATGTCCCGGCTGTCCTGCAGCCAGGCCTGCACGTCGGGGCGGACCCAGGCCTGCAGCAGGGCCACACCCTGGGCGCCCAGGGGCCAGGAGGGGCAGCGGGCCTCGAGTTCGGCCACGGCCTCCCCGGCCTCCAGCGGCGCGATGACATAGGCCGCCCGCACCCCCGTCAGACCCAGGGCCTTGTTCGGGCTCCAGAGTTGCCACACCCGCTGCAGGGCCTGCGCGTCCAGAGTCGATGCGCCTTCGAGGCGCAGCGGCTCATAGGCGCGGTCGAGCACGCACATGGGCGCCGTACCCACCAGGGCCGCCAGCGCTTCATGGACCTGGCCCAGCGGGCTCGAGGGCTCGCAGGCCCAGGCCAGGCCGGCGTCGGCGGCCGAGGGCACGGTGCGCAGGCCCCAGGCCAGCGCGGCGGCGCCGTATTCGCCATAAGCGTGCCGGGGCAGCCACACGGCACGCGGGCCGCGCTGCGCCACCCAGGCGCTGATGCGGTGGATGAACTCGCTGGCACTGGCGGCCAGCAGCACCCGGCCCGGGTCCACCCCGTGCCAGTCGGCCAGCTGGGTGCGCAGGCCGGTGTAGGTCGGGTCCGGGTAATGCGTGGCATCGGCCGCGGACACGGCCGCCAGGGCCTGGGGGCAGGGACCGTGGGCGTTGCCGTTGGTGGAGAAGTCGTGTGCGGGCACCCCGAGGGCGTCGGGGCCGCCATGGGCCTGGATCAGGTTCATGGCCGTCCTCCCGCCAGAGACAGCAGGGCCACGCACAGGACCAGCGCCAGCAGCAGGACCACCCGCTCGCCCAGCTGCACGGCACGCGCGGTGTCCGCCGGCTCCGGAGGACGGCCGGTCTCGTGCAGCACGTAGACCCCGGGCTTGGCCAGTCGCACGTCCAGGGCCAGGGCCATGGCGGCCATGGGCCAGCCGCTGTTGGGCGAGGGCGTCCGGGGCGCCTGCGTGCGCAGCGCACGCCAGGACAGGCCGCCGCGCGCGAGCATCAGCAGCAGCGCCGTGAGGCGGGCTGGCAGCCAGGACAGCACATCGTCCGCCCGCGCGGCCCACTTGCCGGCCCAGGTCCAGTCGCGGCCCGCACGCAGGCCGCGGTAGCCCCACATGGCGTCGGCCGTGTTGGCGTAGCGGTAGAGGGCCGCACCGGGCAGGCCCAGCAGGGCAAACCAGAACAGCGGCGCGACCAGGGAATCGTTGAGGTTCTCGGCCAGGGATTCGATGGCGCTTTCTCGGACCTGGCTGGTGTCGAGGGCCTGCACGTCGCGGCTGACCAGGCGTGCGAGCTGTTCACGCCCTGCCGGCAGGCTGGACGACAAGGCCGATTCGACGCCCTGCACTTCCTCGCGCAACATGCGCCAGGCCAGCAGGGGCTTGAGCAGCAGGCCCAGCACCAGCATGCCGGCCAGCGCGTGCCAGGCCAGCAGCCAGTGCTGGACGAGCACGGCCAGGACGACGACCACCACGGCACCCAGGCCCCAGGCCAGCGCACCGAGCACGAAGCGCGGGATGTCGGCGCCCTGCCCCGCGGATGGCACTTGCGGCGCGATGTGTCGTCCCGTCCAGCCCAGGTAGGAGCCCATCCACACCACCGGGTGCCAGCGCGCGGGCGGTTCACCCAGCCAGCGATCGACGAGCAGGGCCAGCCAGAGCGCAGCGGCGAGCTGCAGGCTCGGGGACACGGGATGGGGCCAGACGTCCATCAGTCTTCGATGCCTCGCTGGGCCGGGATGCCGGCGTTGAAGGCGTGCTTGATCTTGCTCATCTCGGTCACGGTGTCGGCCAGTTCGATGATCTCGGGCGGGCAACGCCGACCCGTGAGCACCACATGCACCTCCTTGGGCCGTTCGCGCAGGGTCGCGAGGACCTCGTCGAGCGGCAACCAGCCGTAGATCAGCGGATAGGTGATCTCGTCGAGCACGACGAGGAAATAGTCGCCCGAGAGGATGGCCGCCCTTGCCCGGGCCCAGCCGTCGCGCGCCAGCTGGGCGGAATGCTCCAGGTCCTGGCTCTTCCATGAGAAGCCGTCGCCCAGGCCTTCGATGGGGATGCCGATCTGTTCGAACATGCGGTGTTCGCCGAAACGCGCCGTCGGCACCTTCATGAACTGGTAGATCTTCACGGCCTTGCCGCGGCCGTGCGCGCGCAGGGCCAGGCCAAAGGCGGCCGTGCTCTTGCCCTTGCCGTCGCCGGTGTTGACGATGACCAGGCCGCGGCGCTCGCCCTCGGGTTTTTCGTAGGGTTTTTCGCTGGGGGGTGTCTCGATTTTCATGGTTCAGATTTTCGGCAGAGACAGCCACTGGCCCGCCACCTGCTGGATGTGGATACGTTCGTCGAACACGGCTTCGAGCGCGCGATGGGTGTCCGCTGCATCGCAGGCACCGTGGTGGGTGATGCGGCCGGCGGCCATGATGAGCAGGTCGTCGGACTGCAGGGCCAGCGGCAGCTCGTGCAGCACGCTGACCACGGTGCAGCCCTGACGCACGAGCTCGCGCACCAGCAGCAGCCAGTCCACCTGGTGCGGCGGGTCGAGGTTGGCCAGGGGTTCGTCCATCAGGAGGACCTGGGCCTCGACGGCCAGCGCACGCGCCAGCAGCACACGCTGGCGCTCGCCGCCCGAGAGCTGGCCCAGCGGTCGCGCGCGCCAGTCCCAGGCCTGGGTGGCGCGCAGCGCACGCTCCACGGCCGCATGGTCCGCCGCGCTGGGCGGCGCCAGCCAGGCCTGGTGCGGCAGACGGCCGAGCATGGCCACGTCATAGGCCAGCAGGTCGTCGGTCGCGCCTTCGTTCTGGCCCAGCCAGGCCAGGCGCTGGGCGCGCTGGCGGCTGGGCACGGCGGACAGGACCTCGCCCTGCAGCCTCACCTCGCCACGCGCCTGCGGCAGCAGGCCGGCCAGGGCCTTGAGCAGGGTGGACTTGCCCGCGCCGTTGGGGCCGACGATGCTGGTCCAGCGCGCGGCCGGCAAGTCCAGTGTGATGCCGTGCAGGACTTCGGCCTGGCCCAGGGTGGCGCTGAGGCCGCGGGCGCTCAGCGCCGGCAGGTTCTGGTCGGGTGTCATACCACCCCTCCACCGCCGCTCGTGCGCCGGTGCATGAGCCACAGCAGGTAGCTGCCGCCGAGCACGGCCGTGAGCACGCCCACCGGCAGTTCCTGCGGCGCGATGAACCAGCGCGCCAGGATGTCGGCCGCCATGAGCAGCAGGCCGCCCATGAAGGCCGACAGCAGCACGAGACGGCCATGGGTGGTCTTGACGATGGAGCGCACGAGATGCGGCGCGGCCAGGCCGACAAAGGCGATGAGCCCGGTCTGCGCCACGGCCGTGCCCGTGGCGAGCGCGAGCACGGCCACCAGCACCACCCGCATGGGCGCCAGCGGCAGGCCCAGGCTGGCGGCCGTGGCCTCGCCCAGGCTCAGGCCGTCGAGCGCGCGGGCGCAGGCCCAGGCGGCCAGCGCGCACAGCACGCCCACAGCGGCCATGAGCGCACAGGCCGACCAGCCCACGAAACTCGCGCTGCCCAGGTTGAAGCCCAGCATGGCAGGCACGATGTCGGGCGCGGCCAGCGTCACCAGGTCCTTGGCGGCACCGAGCACCACGCCGACGATGACACCGGCCAGCAGCAGGCGCAGCGTGTGCTGCACGCCGCGCGCGAGCTGCAGCGTGAGCAGCACGGCCAGCACCGCGCCGAGGAAGGCCGCGCCCGTGAGCCCCAGGCGCGTGACCCAGGCCACGGCCGAGGGCGAGACACCGAGCAGGGCCATGGCCGAGGCCACGCCCAGCGAGGCGCCCGAGGCGCTGCCCAGCAGAAAGGGATCGGCCAGCGGGTTGCGAAACAGGCCCTGCGCCACGGCACCGGCCAGGCCGAGCAGCGCGCCCGCGAGCCAGGCGCCCAGGGTGCGCGGCAGGCGGATCTCCCAGACGATCTGCGCCGACACCGGGTCCTGCGCGGCGCGCAGCACGCTCTCGAAACCCGTGCTGCCCACGCTGGCGCCCAGCGCCAGCAGCAGCGCCGAGAGCAGCAGCAGACCGAGGCCGAGTGCGGAGGCCGGGTGCTTCACGGGCGGACTCCTGAGGGGATCGGCAACGCCAGCTTCTCGCGGATGCAGCGCGCCATGATCTGCGCGGCCTCGGCCATGCGCGGGCCGGGACGCACCACCACGTCCGAATCACCGATGCCGTAGACGCAGAGGCGCTGCGCACGCACGGCCTTCATCTGGTCCCAGCCCGGATAGGGCACGCGCGACTGCATGCTGCGGTTGCCGATCATGATGAGGTCGGGGTCGGCGCGCACCACGAACTCGGGGTTGAGCCGCGGGAAGGGACCGAGCTCGGCCGGAATCACGTTCTTCACGCCCAGGCGTGTGAGTGTCTCGCCGATGAACGAGGCCTCGCCTGCGCCGTAGGGGCCGCGGCTGACCTCAAAGTAGACGCGCAGACCGCGTGCGGCGGGCGGCAGGCTGCGTGCGGCGGCGTCCACACTGTCCTGAATCTCGCGCCAGATCCGCTCGGGCTCGCTTGCGGGCACGTCGAGCAGCACACCCAGGGCCTGCAGCACGCGCCGCACGTCGGCATGGGTCTTGGGTTCGAGCGCCACGACCTTGAGCCCCAGGGCTTCCAGGCGCTCGCCGGCGCGCGAGGACAGCGAGATCAGCACCACGTCGGGCCGCAGCGCGACCACGGCCTCGATGCTCGGGTCCAGCCCGCCCCCCAGGCGTGGCAGGCGCGCGATGCTCTCCGGGTGGTTGGAGTAGCGGTCCACGCCGACCAGACGCTGGCACTGGCCGAGCGCACAGACGCTTTCGGTCAGCGAGGGCAGCAGGCTCACGATGCGCTGCGGTGTCTGTGCCAGGCGCACGGTGACGCCACGTTGATCGGTGATCTCCAGCGCCTGCGTGGGCCCGGCCAGGGCCAGCAGCAAGGCAGCGATGAAGTGGAATCTCATGCCTGTCCTTTCAGCGTGAGCGGCAGGCCGGCGGCCATGAAGGTGACACGCTCGCAGACGCCGGCCACCTCCTGGTTGAGCCGGCCCAGCGTGTCGACGAAATGGCGCACCTCGCGGCCCATGGGGATGACGCCCAGGCCGATCTCGTTGCCCACGAGCACCACGGGCCCGGGTGCGGTGCGCAAGGCCTGGAGCAGCGCGTCGATGGGCGCTTCGCCTGCGGGGCCATCCGCAGGCATCAGGTGGTTGGTGAGCCAGAGGGTCAGGCAGTCCACCACCAGCAGGGTGCCGGGGCGGCTGTGTGTGGTGACCGCAGCGGCGAGCTGCAGCGGCTCTTCCGCTGTCTGCAGGCCGGGCACGCGTTCTGCGCGGTCGCGCTGGTGCCGGGCGATGCGTTCGCGCATCTCGGCGTCATGGGCCTGAGCGGTGGCGATCAACACCGCCTGGTGCCCGGATGACGGCACCAGCCACGCACGGGCCAGCAGCTCGGCCCGGCGGGACTTGCCGCTGCGCTGGCCGCCGAGGATGAGTTCGCAACGCGCGACGGTCCCTACCTCAGCCATGCTGACGGCTCCAGTCCATGATGAGGCGGTGCAGCCGGGCCACACCATCGGTGAGCGCAGCCGGCCCGGGCTGCAGGATGTCGGCCGACTTGATCTCGAAGAGCTGCTGGTGCCTCACCGCCGGCACGTCCTGCCAGCCCGCACGGGCCGCCACCTTCTCGGGCCGGAACTTCTTGCCGCACCAGGAGCCGATGATGAGATCGGGCGCACGGCGCACGATCTCGGCGCCGTCGGCAATGATGCGCTGCTTGCCCATGGGCTGGGCCGCCAGCTCGGGGAAGATGTCGTCACCGCCCGCGATGCCGATCAGTTCGGACACCCAGCGGATGGCGCTGATGGGGGGCTCGTCCCACTCCTCGAAGTACACGCGGGGTCGGCGCGGCAAGGCGGCTGCCGCAACCCGTATCTCATCGAGACTCTGGCGCAAAGCCGCGATGCGCTGCGCGCCCTGCTCCGCCTGGCCCACCATGGCCGCCACCTGGTACATCATGGAGAAGATTTCTTCCACGCTGCGCTGGTTGAAGACCGTGACCTGGATGCCCCGGCGGATCAGCTCGCTGGCGATCTCGGCCTGCAGGTCCGAGAAGCCGAAGACGCAGTCGGGCTGCAAGGCGACGATCTGCTCGATCTTCGCGCTGAGGAAGGCGCTGATCTTGGGCTTGTCTTCGCGTGCGCGACGCGGCCGCACGGTGTAGCCCGAGATGCCCACGATGCGCCGCTCCTCGCCCAGCAGGTAGAGCCATTCGGTCGTCTCCTCGGTGAGGCAGACGATACGTTGCGGTCCGAGCGTGGGCATCGCGTTCATGCCGCCTGCTCCTGTGCCTGCAGCAGGCCGGTGCTGAACAGGCGCGCCACCAGCGCGGGGTCAGAAGGGAACCAGGCATGGAAGTAACTCGCCGCGATGGAACCTTGCAGGTACACCGCTTCGCCCGCCCCGTCGGCAGCGGCCGGGCGTGTCGTGCGCAGGGCCGGCTGCAGGGGCGTGTCGCAGGTGGAGTAATGGAAGGTGTGGCCGCGCAGCTCGCCGCCAGCGACCCGCAGGGCCTGCGGGCCCAGGGCGGCCAGGCGCTTTTGCAAGGTGACGCCGCCCGGCAACAGCCCCCAGAGCGCATGGGCGACGCCCGCGCCATCGGTGAGCCGCTCGAACAGGGCCATCATGCCACCGCACTCGGCCCACAACGGCTTGCCCGCCGCCACATGGGCGCGCAGGCTGTCGCGCAAGCCCAGGTTGGCGGCCAGGCGCGCGGCATGCAGCTCGGGGTAGCCGCCGGGCAGCCAGACGGCATCGCAAGCGGGCAAGGCGCTGTCTTTCAGCGGTGAGAAAAAGACCACGCGCGCGCCCAGTCGCTGCAGGCACTCGATATTGGCCGCGTAGATGAAACAGAAGGCCGCGTCCGAGGCCACGGCCACGGTGCGGCCCTGCAGGGGGGCGGGCATGGGCGCCGATGCGGCAGGGCTGGGGAAATCCACGCCCCAGCGGGCGCGCAGTTCCTCCAGCGTCATGCGCCCGAGCGGCGTGTCGGCCAGGGCATCGGCCGCGGCGTCGAGTCGCTGCTGCGCATCGTTCAGTTCGGTGGCGGCCACCAGGCCCAGATGGCGTTCCGGCAGGACCAGGGCCGCATCGCGCTGCAGGCCGCCCAGCCAGGCCTGCGGATCACGCAGGCCCTGCTGCAGCATCCCGGCATGTCGCGCGCTGCCCACCCGGTTGGCCAGCACACCGGCCCAGCGCAGGCCGGGCTGGTAATGCTGCAAGCCATAGGCCAGCGCCCCGAAGGTGCCGGCCATGGCCGAGGCGTCGATCACGGCCAGCACCGGCAGGCCGAAATGCTGGGCCAGGTCGGCCGCGCTGGGTTGGCCGTCGTACAGGCCCATGACCCCTTCGACGAGGATGAGATCGGCCTCTTGCGCTGCCGCGTGCAGCCGCGCGCGGCAGTCGGCCTCGCCCGTCATCCACAGATCGAGCTGGTGCACGGGCGCGCCGGTGGCCAGCGTGTGCCAGAACGGGTCCAGGAAATCGGGCCCGCACTTGAAGACACGGACCCGACGCCCCTGGCGCGTGTGCAGGCGCGCCAGGGCGGCGGTGACCGTGGTCTTGCCCTGGCCGGAGGCCGGGGCAGCGATCAGCAGGGCGGGACAGCGGGATGGACTCAAGGGTTTCACGGGGTGCTGCGAGCCGAAGGCTCCCATTTCAGGGTCAGGAAGACGCTACGGCCTGCCGTGGCATAGGTGTTGACCAGCTGGTAGCGCGCGTCGGTGGCATTGTCCATCCTGACGAGCAGGCTCCAGTCGGCGCTCAGGCGTGTCTGGGCGTGCAGGCCCAGCAGGGCGTAACCCGGCAGCACGATGGTGTTGGCGGCGTTGTCATAGCGTGGGCCGCTCAGGCGCAGATCGCCGCCCAGGCTCCAGCGCTCCACGCGGGTATCGGCACCCAGGTTGAGGTAACGCTGGGCCCGCCGCGGCAGCTTGTTGCCGGTCTGGCGATCATGCGGATCCTGCAGGTCGAAGGAGGCACGCACACGGACGTCCCCCAGCATCTGCTGGCCCGCGACGGTCATGCCCAGGTACTCGGCTTCGGCCGTGTTGCCGTAACAGCCGTTGGGGCTGTTGACACAACCCGTGTTGCCGTTGGAATAGGTGATCAGGTTCTCCACCCGGTTGCGGTACAGCACCACCCCCCAGGTCGACGAGCCCTGGCTGCGACGTGCGCCGACCTCGATGTTGCGGCTGTATTCGGGCTGCAGGGTGGCCACGCCGTACTGGCTGCTGAAACGCTGGAACAGCGTGGGCGCCCGGAAGGCCGTCGCGGCCGAAGCGGTCAGGCGCCAACGGGGCGTGAGCGCGTAGCCGTAGCCGATGCTGCCGGTGTTGTGGGTCCCGAACTCGCTGTCGTCGTCCTGACGCGCGTAAAGCTGCCAGGTGTGGCTCGTCCCGGTCCAGCCGTACCCCAGGGCCAGGCCGTTCTGCGAACGGGCGGTCGTCGTGGGCGCGGTACTGCTGTTGTCCAGCGCGTCCTCGCGTCGTTCGACCGTGGCGGTCAGGAGACGGGGGCCCTGGCGGAACTCGTTCTGCCACAGGTAGCCGCGCAGACGGGTCTGGGTGAGATAGAGGGAAGGCAGGGTTTCGTAGCGGGTGTCCGAGTCCGTCACGCTGACCTTGCTGCTGTAGGTCTCGTTCCAGCGGGCCAGCCAGTTCAGGCCCGCCGTCTGCAGGCGGTGCAGGTTGCGGTAGTCGCTGCTGGCGCCGCTGTCGTAGCGCGAGTCCGTTTCGCCCGTGAGCGCGCTGGCCTCCAGCCGATGGGCTGCATTGAGCTGCCAACCCAGGCGTGCATGGGCCGAAGTCTGCTGGTAACCGTCCAGGTCGGGGTTCTGGCCTGCGACGGGCCGGGCGTTGAATCCCCGGCTGGTCTCGCGCGACACGCCCACGCTGTAGTCCAGCGCCTCTTGCGCACCACGGAACCCCGCCTGCACACGACCGCTGTGCCTGTTGCCAACGCCGATACTGGCGTTCGGCGTGAAGGCGCCCTCCCCCTTGCGGGTATAGATATGGACCACGCCGCCGATGGCGTCGGAACCGTAGATGGCACTGGCCGGGCCCCGCAGGACCTCGACCCGCTCGATCTGCACCAGGGGGATCCCCTCCCAGGTCGCACCACCGGTGGACTGGGAGTCGATGCGCACGCCGTCGACAAAAACGGCCGTGAAACGGGTCTCGGCGCCGCGCAGGTAGACGCTGGTGGTGTTGCCTGGCCCGCCGTTGCGGGTCATCTCGACCCCGGGCAGGCGCATGAGCAGATCGGACAGGCCGATGGCGCCACTGCGCTCGATCTCGGCACGGTCGATCACGCTGACGTCGGCCACCAGGTCGGCCAGGGACTGGGCGGTCCGGGTGGCCGTGACGATGGTCGGGCCGAGTTCACCGGTCTGGGCGTGAGGGGATGAATAAAACAAAGCGGCCACCAGCGCGACGGCGGCCTGGCGCTTGCACGGGACAAGAGTAGACATGTTGAAGAACGGATACGTGTCCTCCCCGGCTTCCCCGCCAGGGCATGGACGGCACGGCTGCGCGCAGGCGCACAACCACCTCGTTGGCCGGTATCCGGGCTGGTGGAAACAACCTCCATCGCCTTCCCGGCTGCTTGTTCAGGGCAGCCAGTGGCCGATTGATGGAAGCGGCGCCTTGCGGCACGTCCACTTACCGTTGCGGGGGCAGCGCAGGTTGGGCTGACCAAGGGATGGTCCGGCCTTCCTGCTTCCCGTTGAACTGCGGCGTGTGAACCACACCGCGAGCACCAACGCCGGAGATTTTACTTTCGAAATCTTGCGTAAACCCTACAATTGCTTGATCTATGTCGAATCCGAGCCCCATTGAACTGCTGGTCGAACGCGTCGAGCGCCTGCTGGTGCGCTACGAGGAATTGCAGCGCACCAACGAGCTGCTGAGCGACCAGATCGAGGAGCTCAGCACCGAGCGCGACCAGCTCAAGCAGCGCCTGGCCGCCGCCCGCACCCGGGTGGATGCCCTGCTCGAACGCATCTCGGAGCCGGCGGATGCCGAGCCCCACAAGGACGCCGCATGAAACAGCTCGAAGTGCAGATCATGGGCCAGAGTTATCTGCTGGGCGCGCCCGAAGGCGGTGAATCGCGCCTGCTGGAAGCGGTGGAGCGCGTGGACACGGCCATGTGCAAGATCCGCGACGCCGGCAAGGTCAAGGCCCGCGACCGCATCGCGGTGCTGGCGGCCCTGAACCTGGCTTTCGACCTCGGCGAACGCGCAGGCGCCCCTGCGCCCGCTCCGGCGCGCGCCAGCGTGGCCTCCGCCACCGGCAGCAGCACGGCCGAGGCCGACGCGGTGCTGGGGGCGCTGATCCAGCGCCTGGACACTGCCCTGGGCGAAGACGGCCGCCTCATTTGAGCGCCCCGTGGGCAACGCCCACGGCGTGCGCCGTCGAGCCCGGCAACACCCGGAACCGCTGCACACTACAATGCACCCGTCTGCAATGCCATCGGGCTTTATATTTCCTTGAACCAATGCTCATTGAGCCCGGG
>JACCDT010904901.1_pt1 | contig 12119 bp, 12 predicted proteins | sample 7446291 | NCBI WGS metagenome assembly JACCDT01 (sample SAMN15323446, study PRJNA562643) | freshwater metagenome | isolation source: river surface water | place: USA:Blue River Watershed | collected 2017-08-17
GAGATTTTATTATTGAATATGTTGGTAATAATTTAACAGCAGATCAAGCAAATGAAGTTGGTGGTATGTATCTTTTTGAGATTAGTAATAAGCTTACAATAGACGGCAAGAGTAGAAAAAATAAAGCACGATATATAAATCATAATTGTAAACCAAATTGTGAAGTTGAAATAAAGAAAAATAGAATTTTTATTTTTGCTATAAAAAATATAGAAAAAGGTGAAGAACTCGGTTATGATTACGGTAAAGATTTCTTTAAAGAATATATTAAACCAAAAGGTTGCAAATGTGGTGCAATAAAACATCTCTATAAATAACATGATAGATAAAAAGATTATTAAAATCTTACAAAGTGATGGAGTCGGTATTTTACCGACAGATACTCTCTATGGAATCGTCGGAAATGCTTTTTCAAAAAAAATAGTAGAGAGGATTTATAAAATAAAAGGCCGTGATGAGAATAAGCCATTTATAATTTTGATTTCTAGTATTAAAGATTTAGAAAAATTCGATATTGATTTTAATGTCCCTCTTTTAGAAAAATTCTGGCCTGGTAAATTTTCTATTTTACTTCCTTTTAAAAATAAACTTTCAATAAATAAATTTAAATATCTTCATAGAGGAACAAATGAATTAGCTTTCAGGTTACCAAACAAAAAAGTTTTAAGGGAATTATTAAAGAAAACTGGCCCACTAGTAGCACCAAGTGCTAATCCACAAGGACTTGAGCCTGCTTCAAATATAAAAGAAGCTAAAACATACTTCAATGATAAGGTTGATTTCTATATCGCAGGGGGAACTTTAAAATCAGCACCTTCTACATTACTTCGAATAAATAAAAATGGCGAAATGCAAGTACTTCGTGGTACACTAAAAAATAATGAAAAATAATACTATAAAAATATTTTCGTCTGAGGGTTTTAAAGATTATGAACTTTTAGATACAGGTGAAGGGGAGAAATTAGAACGTTTCGGCAAATACACTTTCGTTCGTCCTTTTGAAGATGCTGTTTGGAAAAAAAGTTTGACGAAAGATATTTGGCTGAAAGCTGATGGAAGATTTGTCGCTTCAAAAAAAGGTAGCAAAGCTGGCTGGGTAATGAATAATAAAAACATAGAAAAGAAATGGGTAATGTCATATAAAGATTTGAAATTTAATGCATCACCGACTTCTTTTCGTCATTTAAGTTTCTTCCCAGAACAAGCAAGTCATTGGGATTTTATAAATGAAAAAATAAAAAATGCTGGTAAACATATAAAATTTTTGAATCTTTTTGGCTACACTGGTGTAGCGAGCCTTTCTGCTTTGTCTGCTGGCGCAGATGTCACACACGTAGATGCATCTAAAGAATCTTTGACTAAACTAAAAGAAAATCAAGAACTTTCAAATTTATCTGACAAACCTTTGCGTATTATGCTCGATGATGTTTTGAAATTTGTTGAAAAAGAAGCCAAGAGAGGAAATAAATATGATGCCATAATTATGGATCCACCTAAATTCGGTCGTGGTCCAAAAGGAGAAACTTGGAAGATACAAGAATCATTACCGAGACTTTTAAATGCTGTAAAAAATATTCTTTCAGATAAACCACTTTTTGTAATCATAACTTCATATTCCACTGATTCTTCATCTCTTGATTTGGGTTATGCACTACAAGATGTGATGAAAGACCTAAATGGCTCTGTAGAGCAAGGTGAGCTTTGTGTGATAGAGCAATCAAACAAAAGAGCTATATCTATGGCTCACAGCGCCATCTGGTTTGCAAATTAGCTTTTAAATATTCAATTTTATAGTTTTATTGACAAATCTGTGTAATATGCTATATTTGTATATGGAAATAGTTCCATAATCTAAAACTTAATAAATTTATGCGCAAAAAACAAGCAACCCTTTTGTTAATTACAGAGACAATGATTAACAATTTTTTTGAGATTGAAATTACTGAAACTAATTCAGGTACATTAACCCCTAAAAAATCCTTACCGGTTTTTGGTAAAATTATTGGCATGGACAAAGAGAAAATTACTTTAACTTGTTTTAAGACAAGTAGTAATCAATCATTTCAAATGGCTATTTTTAAAAGTGATCATACACAGGTAAGGCTAATTAACAAAAAAATTTTTCATGTAGAATTTTTGCATGAAATAGGAAACAAAAAAGATTTTTCAAGGTTTTATTCCATGAATGCTTACCGTATTCCTTCGAATGCAAGAAAAGATTTTTTTGAATGGGGAACAGGAATTAAACTTAAGGAACTTAATTTTAATATGAGTTCACTTGAGATGAAAGAAGAAGCATTAGCTGCATAAATTTAAGTAAACAACAAAAAACACCCAGAATATCCGGGTGTTTTTTTATTTCTTATTTACAACTTCACCTTCGATTTCTTCCACATCTTCCTGAATCTCATCCACGTCTTTTTGAATCTCATCCACGTCTTCTTGGATTTCGTCGACATCTTTTTCAATATTTTCCACATCCTCCTGAATCTCATCAACATCTTTTTGAATTTCTCCAACATCAACTTGAATCTCTTCAATATCTTCAGAAACTTCTTCGAGTTCTTTTGTGTGTCTGTTTATAGTCATTTGTATAAATATAGAAAGATAAATAGCTTCTAGGGATACAACAGTAGTAAGCACAAGCATTACTCTATCAAAATCTGCACCTAGTACTATAGAAATAAAACACATAGAAAAAAGTAAAGTATGTACTACTAAAGAACCAGCAGAGCCGATCCACTTTGTTACTTTATCTGCTCCTTGTTCTATTTTTTCTTTTCTATTTTCTCTACGATTCATATACTTGAATATAGCACAAAAAAGGTTTATTATAAAGATTATGCAAAATAAATTTTCAAAATGGGCACTTATTATTGGTATTGTAATTGTTTTTAATTTATTTATTAATTATGCAATCTCTCTAGTTTATAAAGCACCAGATTGGAATTCATATTTTACTCAACCACAAGTTGTCGAAGCGATAAATACAAAGGATGAATGTTTGAAAGTTGGTGGACAATGGACTGAAAATAATTTTACTTACGACAAAACTACTCCTATCCAAATAGATGCTAACGGCAAAAAAATAACTGGTTACTGTAATCCTGATTTTACAAAACAACAAGAATTCACTAGTGCACAAAAAGTTTATAATAGAAATATTTTTATAGCACTCTCAGTACTCGGTGTTATTGCTCTTATATTTGGAATTTTTTCTGTAAATATTATTTTGTCTAATGGTTTTGCTTGGGGTGGAGTTTTGTCTATTATTATTGCGTCTTTACGTTATTGGTCTGATGCTGATAATTTAGTAAAAGTCCTTATTCTTGCAGTTGCTCTCGGTGCTCTTATTTGGCTTGCAGTTAAAAAATTTAGTACTGATAAATAAAATATGAAAGAATACGATCACAATAAAATTGAAAAAAAGTGGCAAAAGGAATGGGAAACAAAAAAAGTTTACAAAACACAAAACACTACTAAAAAGAAAAAACATTATGTCCTAGATATGTTCCCGTATCCTTCAGGTGCAGGGCTACACGTCGGACACCCTCGTGGATACATAGGAAGTGATGTATATGCTCGTATGAAGCGTATGCAAGGCTATAATGTGCTTCACCCTATGGGTTATGATGCTTTTGGTCTTCCAGCAGAACAATATGCCATAGAGCACAAAATTCATCCTCGCAAAGCCGTAGAAAAAAATATCAAAACTTTTCGTGGTCAGCTCGATAAGATAGGTTTTTCTTATGATTGGTCACGACAAGTAAATACTACTGATCCTGAATATTATAAATGGACACAATGGATTTTTCTTCAGATTTATAATTCATATTATGATGAGCAAAAAAACAAAGCTCGACCTATTTCAGAATTGATTAAAAAACTTTCCAAAGAAAATAAAGATTGGAAAAAACTCACAGAGAATGAAAAAGAAAAAATATTAATGAATTATCGACTAGCTTATGAAGGCTATAGTGAAGTGAATTGGTGTCCAAAACTCGGCACAGTTCTCGCCAATGATGAAATAGTTGATGATAAAGACGGTAATCCTGTTTCAGAACGTGGAGGATATCCTGTAGAGAAAAAATCAATGCGCCAATGGTTTATGCGTATCACTGCGTATGCTGACCGCCTTGTTTCAGATTTGGAAGATTTAAATTGGTCAGCACATATAAAAGAAATTCAAAAGAATTGGATTGGAGTGAGTGAGGGAAGTGAAATTGAATTTAAAACTTCAATAAATAGAAATATAAAAGTATTCACTACTCGTGCTGATACTTTGTTCGGTGTTACATATGTTGTGCTTTCACCTGAACATACAAATATCGGAGAATTTCTTGTACAAGCAAAAAATATGGCAGAAGTTTCAGAATATATTCGTGAAGCAAAAGAGCGGGCAAAAAAGGAAGATATGACAATAGAAAAAGAAAAGACAGGAGTAGAACTCAAAGGTGTCAAAGCTATTAATCCTGCAAACGGTGAAGAAGTTCCTGTTTGGGTTGCAGACTATGTACTCGCTTCATATGGCACTGGTGCTGTGATGGCTGTACCTTTGCATGATGAAAGAGATAGAGAATTTGCTGAGAAATACAATTTACCAATTATTGATAGACCTTTTGTTGATGCAAAAGAAATTACAAAAAAAGTTAATGGTAAATTAGTAAAGAAATATAAAATTCGTGATGCGGTTTTTGCACGACAAAGATATTGGGGAGAGCCGATTCCGTTGATACATAATGCAGATGGAACCATAAAACAAGTTATAGATAAAAAACTTCCACTTGTTTTGCCAAATGTAACTTCATATGAACCGACAGGTACAGGAGAAAGTCCTTTAGCTGGAGTTGCATCTTGGGCGAAAGCAGGATATGAGACAAACACAATGCCGGGATGGGCGGGAAGTTCTTGGTATTTCTTGCGCTATATGGATCCCAAAAACAAAAAAGCTTTTGCTGATAAAAAAATGTTGAAGTATTGGAAAGAAGTCGATATGTATGTCGGTGGTTCAGAACATGCAACAGGGCATTTGTTATATTCTCGTTTCTGGCATAAATTCCTTTTTGATATGGGTCATGTTCCTACAGCAGAACCATTTAAAACTTTGAAAAATCAAGGAATGATTCTTGCGAGTGATGGAAGAAAGATGAGTAAGAGATGGGGAAATGTCATTAATCCAGATGATATCGTAAAGACATATGGTGCAGATACACTTCGTGTATATGAAATGTTTATGGGCCCATTTGAAGCCAGTCAGCCATGGAATACTGATAGTATTATCGGTTCTCGAAGATTTATTGAGAGAGTTTGGAAAGTCGCTTCACGTATCAATGATTTTAAAAGTCCTCGGTTCTCCTCGATTTTGTCTCGGCCAGACTTTAAAAATCATCAATACGCTTCATTTATAAAGACCCTTCACAAAACAGTTAAAAAAGTAAATGACGATATATCAAATTTTGCTTTTAATACAGCTATTTCTTCAATGATGGTGTTGGTAAATGAGATGGATAAAGTTGAAAATATTTCCGTGAAAGATTTCAAAATGTTTTTACAAATTCTTGCACCATTTGCTCCACATATCACGGAAGAACTTTGGAAAGAATTTGGTGAGAAAAAATCTATACACCTTGCACCTTGGCCAAAACACAATCTAAAGTTTTTAGTTGAAGATACTTTGAAAATAGTTGTACAAGTAAATGGCAAGGTCCGTGCCGAAATAGATATTTCTGCTAATGCAGACGAAGAAAGTATTTTTGCGCAAGCATTTGAAGATGAAAATATAAAAAAATGGATTCCAAATATCTCTGATATAAAAAAGAAAATTTATGTAAAAGGTAGATTAATTAATTTTGTTGTATAAATGAACAGAATAATAAAAATTATAAACAAAGAATTTGGAAACCTAGGTCAAGCAGCGCTTATGCTCGGCCTTTTCAATTTGTTATCTCAGCTTTTAGGCCTTTTCCGTGATAGATCTATAGCTCACTATATAGGTCCATCACCAATGCTCGATGCATATTATTCAGCTTTTAGAATTCCAGATTTTATTTTTGTTTCCATTTCTTCACTTGTGTCTATAACAGTCATAATTCCGTTTCTTTTAGAACAAATGAAGGGTGGGGGTAATGAAGAAGCAAAGAAGTTTATTTCTGAAATTTTCTCTGTTTTTCTTTTTGCTATAGTTTTTGTTTCTATTATTGTTTTTATCTTACTTCCTTATATAGTACATTTTACGGCCGGAGGTTTTAATTCAGATATGCAACATAAAGTAGTATTACTTTCTCGTATCATGCTTCTTTCTCCAATACTTCTTGGTCTTTCAAATCTTTTTGGCACTATTACTCAGCTTTTTCAAAGATTTTTCATTTATTCTTTAAGTCCTATATTTTATAATTTTGGAATAATATTTGGTGTTATTTGTTTATATCCAAGATTTGGAATAACTGGTTTGGCTATCGGTGTGGTTTTTGGTGCGTTTATGCATTTTTTAATACAAGCTATTGCTTCCACAAAGCTCGGTTTCCGTCCATATCTGACAAGTAAAATAGATTTTTCTAATATTAAAAGGGTCCTTAAAACTTCACTTCCTCGCACTCTTGGACTTTCTGCAAACTCACTTGCTCTTATATCAATAGTTTCTTTTGCTTCATTTCTTACTGTCGGCTCTATTTCAATATTTACTTTTGCAAATAATTTACAAACTATTCCTCAAGGGCTTATTGGTATTTCATACGCTGTAGCAGCATTTCCACTCCTTGCTCGTGCTTATGCAAGTGAAAATAAAAGTGAATTTAAAAAACATTTGCGTACTTCTGCCCGTGCGATTATTTTTTGGACTTTACCTATTACATTCCTATTCATAGTTCTTCGTGCACAGATCGTGCGTGTCGTTCTCGGTACAGGATCTTTTTCTTGGGAGAGCACTCGTCTTGTAGCTGCTTCACTCGCTATTTTTTCTATATCTATTCTTGCACAAAGTATGGTTTCACTTTTGTCTCGTGCGTATTATGCGACAGGTGATACAAAACGTCCTCTTATAATCAACGTATCTTGCTCGATGTTTATTATTTTGTTGGCATATTTTTTAATTAATTTTTTCAACAATGTTCCTTTCTTTAAAGATTTTATTGAGTCATTGCTCAAAGTCACAGATATTCCAGGTACTGCAATACTAATGCTTCCACTTGCGTATTCTATTGGTACTATTTTAAATTTTGTTTTACATTGGGTTTCTGTAAGGAAAGATTTTATGGAAGGTGAACAATTTATTTTCAAATCTTTTTTTCAAAGTCTTGGAGCTTCGTTTTTCCTTGGTGTTACTGCATATGGAACACTTAATTTTCTTTCTCCTGTTTTTGGTACAACTACATTTTTTGGAATTTTCTTTCAAGGTTTGATTGCAGGATTTTCTGGAATTTTGGTTGGAGGTTTCGTGCTTTTTATTTTGAAAAATGAAGAAATAGAAGAACTTGTAACAAATTTAAAAACAAAATTCTGGAAAGCAGAACGTATCGCTCCTCCTCAAGAAGGTCTTTAGAATTAAAATTTATTTTGATAATATAAAAAATATATGAAAACAGCGATAATTATTCATGGGATGTCAGATGATAAGGAAGAGTATTTTGAAATACTTGAATCAATAAATAAAGAATGTTGGCATTGGCTATTATGGTTGAAAGATGAATTAGTAAAGAAAAATATTATAAGCGAAGTTCCTATAATGCCAGAAGCTTATAATCCTGAATATAAAGCTTGGAAAGAAATCTTTGAGAGATTTCCACTTAATGAAGAAACTATATTAGTAGGACATTCTTGTGGCGGGGGATTTATTGTTCGCTATTTAAGTGAGAATGATATAAAAGTTGGCAAAGTTGTACTTGTTGCTCCTTGGATAGATCCTGATAAATATTTAAAAACAGGAATGTTTGATTTTGAAATTGATGAAAATATTGTATCTAAAACAAAAGGTATTACAATTTTCTCTTCTACTGACTATATGAAAGAAGTGCAAGATAGTATAAAAATCTTAAAAGAAAAAATAAAAGATATAAAAGTTGTTGAATTTCAAAATTATGGTCATTTTTGCTATGGTGATATGAAAACTCACGAATTCCCAGAACTTTTAGAAGAAGCTTTAAATTAAAATTACTTAGTTTATTTTATTGACTTTTAATTATATATATGTTATACTTTAATTAGTATAAGTTCTTTTATATATATTATTGATTATTTTTTTTGTGTATTGCTCTTTGGATGTCAAATATTGGTTTCTAGGGAGCGATATCGCAAACAACTTAATAAATAAAAAAATGAAACAAACTAAATTTTTTCTGCACGGATTACTAATTCTTGTTACATTTGTAATAACAAATGTTAGAGCACAGCAAAACAACAGTAGTAAGGATCCTGGTGTTTCTAATGTTAATACTGCTATTGTCACTCCTCCTGATAGTATTTTAATGAAAATGAATATCATTGAATTTTGCCAGGCACTCAAAATACCGTCTGAGTATAATAAACGATACGAATCGATCATACTGCCTTTATGTGAAGCCGGAGTATATTTATTCACCGCTGAAAATAACAAATATTGCAGAGGTATTGATAAAAATACAATGATGGGTGAGAAACACCAAATCTGTTATTGTTATGTTGGTAATTCAATTCAAAACGAACTTTTGAAAAGAAATATATTAGCCAACAGGCAATTGATAGGGAAAACAGGAATACTTTCTACGGTACATGCAAAAAAATGGAAAGTTGTTAAATAATTTGTATTTATTTACAAATAAAAGCTGACATATCTTATATGCCAGCTTTTTTATTTGAGATTTTAAATTGCAATTTGAACGGCGTTATCTGTAGAGTATTGACTTTTATAATTATTAATGCTATCATTTATCCAGTAATACTTCTTTGAAATTGAGTTTAATTGTTAAATTTGTTGAGTTCTCCTAGTTTCTTTACAGATATTAAGAGAACTTAATAAATAAATTACTAACAACTAAAACTAAATAAAATGCCACAACTATTTATTGCCCAACCCTTGCAAAAACTTTTGCAATATTGGGAAGACACTAACTTGTCTGGAGAATTTAATTTCTTACTAAGTCAAATTATTAAAAAAGATGGGAAAACACCACCCAAGGAAGCCAAAATAGATGCACTTATTGGCTCAGAGTTAAATGGAATCGGGTTGCTTGCTCGATCTATTCCAGATTATCAAAACTTACGGAAAATTCTTGAAGGTCACTCACTTACACATTCCACAAATTTTCTTCCTCGTATTCCAAAGGATTTTAGAATAGTATTTGATGATTATCAAATGTTTGTTGATCATCAGTTTGTTCAAACTCCAATAAATATTCCAACATTTTTTCTAAAATGGAATGAAACGAAAAGAATTTGTATTGTGGAAGATAGTATTCCTATGCCATTAATTGATATGCGAAAAGAAAATTGGTTAGAAAAAATCCCTTACCATTCTTTCTTTTTGCAAATTAAATCACCACTTGTTTTTTTGGACACTGAAGGGAGGGAATGGTCTGTAAAAGATATGTTAGTTTATGATGATGGAGAATATATAAGAGTTTTAGCTTGGCCTGAGGAAATTGAAAAATTTACTCTTACAACAGAATTAAGAAAGGAGCTTGCTAATGCTATTCCAGTGTTAAAAAAAGGTAAAACAGTTGATCCAAAAGCATTAAATCATTTAATGATAGTTAATGATTGGTTCATGCTTCCTTTTATAATTCAAAAACAAACTGGTCTTCTTAAAGATATACATAGTTTAGCTGAGGTAAAACATATTGATATTTATGATGAAAATTTACCCAAGAAAGACGATGAAAATTCAACACCTTTGTATTTACAGATGAGGGTTCTTCTCGAAACGGTAAATGGTTTTTGTAAATTAATGGCCACGCTTCCTCCTAAGTTATCTGTAACTGTAATTGATTCCAATACTCAAATTCAAAATTTTAATCCGCCACGCCAGTGGTTTGAGTTACCACTTCAGGTTGTTGAATATTTTCATACTGAAATTGAAAATGAATTACTTGTAATTAAGAGAGGTAATGGTTCAGAAAAGTCACCCCACATTCGTCGTGGTCATACACGAAGATGCGTTAGAAAAGATGGTACTATAAATGAAGTATGGATTGAAGAAACTACTATTAGAGCTGATAAGTTAGTAACTCAATCATTACAAGGTGGTGCTTTGAAAGTTCAATAGAAAATTTTTTAAAAGTCCGACGATATCGTCGGACTTTTTTATTTATGAATCTCCTTCCATATAATTTTTATTATCGTTAATAATATTTTCTATTTTATATCAAAACTTGCTTTAACTGTGACCATGATTTCTTTTTCTATTTTTGAAGTGTCGTATGAGCCGTAATCTGATATTTCTACTGAGTTTGGAGCAAGTACTTGTACGACTCCACTAGATGCAGATTTGATAGCTCCTATTTTTTTACCTCCAGCAGTAGCTATTTGTTCTGCGCGAGCTTTTGCATCAGCAATAGCATTTGGTAGAAGTTTTACACGTGACTCTGGAAGCTTTGAGTAGTAGTATTCCAAACTTGTTGTAGAGAATATAACTCCTTTACTAACTACGAGCGAAGATGAATTTTTTGCTAGTTCAGTTATTTTTTGAATATCGTTTGATTGTATTTCGATATTTTGTACAAGGTTATAACTTTTATCAGGTTGAGAATATTGTTCATATACTTCATTCATAAATACAGGAGTAATGTTTATATCTTTTTCATCAATACCATTTGAAGCTAAGAATGCTTTTACTTCTTTTATATCAGTATCGATTTTCGCATATCCGTCTTTCAAAGCGCTTAATTTGACTGTACGAGTGATCATTGAGTTCCATTTCACTTTATCAGAAGTCACTTGTTCTTTTGCAGAGCCTGTTACAGAGATACTTTCTTGTGTGCGAGATTTATAAAATACAAAAGAAACGAGACCAAAACTTATAATAATAGATAGTCCTAAAATAAGACCGAAACTTACGAAACTTTGTTTTTGATTTTCCATATATTATAATACTACCATGTCTCAATTTTTTATACAAAACAGTGATATTATTATAAAACTTGCTTTAGCAATGCTTTTAGGGATGATTATCGGTATCGAAAGATACCTAGCTCACAAAACAGCAGGTATGCGTACATATTCGCTTGTAGCTATGGGTTCTTGTATGCTCATTATTATTTCAGAAACAATTTCTGCTTCTTATATGCCTTTGTTGAATGTTAGCATTAACCCTTTTCAAGTCGCTGCTGCTATAATCACTGGTATTGGTTTCCTTGGTGCTGGAGTTATTCTTCATCAAGAGTCTAGAATAATAGGTATTACTTCTGCTTCAGGTCTTTGGGTTGCATCTGGTATAGGTATTGCAGTCGGTTTTGAACTTTATAATTTAGCAATAATTGCAACAATATTAACTCTTTTCATTTTCGTCGTACTTTGGTTTTTGGAAAAGAAAATAATCGATAGACTTTTTTCAGGAAAATAATTTTATGCAGTCAAGCGAAATACGAACACGATTTTTAAAATTTTTTGAAAATAGGGGACATAAAATAATCCCTTCGGCTTCGCTCGTACCTGAAAATGATCCTTCAGTTCTTTTTAATACTGCAGGAATGCAACCACTTGTGCCTTATCTTTTAGGACAAGAACATCCTATGGGTAAAAGAATTGCAGATGTGCAGAAATGTGTACGCACTGGTGACCTAGATGACATAGGAGACAATCGTCACTTTTCATTTTTTGAAATGATGGGTAATTGGTCTTTGGGAGATTATTTTAAAAAAGAAGCTATCTCTTGGAGTTATGAATTTCTTACTAGTAAAGAAGAAGGTCTTGGTCTTGATGTCTCACGACTTTATGTAACTATTTTCGAAGGTGATGAAAATGCACCATATGATCAAGAATCCAAAGATATTTGGATGAGTCTTGGAATTCCAGAAGATAGAATTTATGCACTACCTGCAGAAGATAACTGGTGGAGTCCTGGTGACAATGGCCCATGTGGTCCTTGTAGTGAAATGTTTTATGATATGAGTGGAACTATTGGTGACCTTACTAAAGAAGGATTTATTGAA
>JACCDT010591243.1_pt1 | contig 12118 bp, 12 predicted proteins | sample 7446291 | NCBI WGS metagenome assembly JACCDT01 (sample SAMN15323446, study PRJNA562643) | freshwater metagenome | isolation source: river surface water | place: USA:Blue River Watershed | collected 2017-08-17
CATGCAAAAGTAATGTCCTGCCGCCATGGTCTGCTAAAAGCTTCATCCGCTTTTGAAGTTTCTCAAAGGCTTTTTCTTCGATCTGGCGCACCCTTTCCCGCGATACACCGAATTTTTGGCTTAGGTCATCCAGCGTCAAGGGTTGCTCTTGCAAGCGTCGTGAAAAAATAATTTCCCGCTCACGCTCGTTTAAGACACCCATTGCCTGTTGCAACATGTTGTGGCGGGCGTCTTCTTCTTGGCGGTCGGAAAGATTTTCTTCTTGTGATGATGTCTCGTCGACCAGCCAGTCTTGCCATTCCCCGCTGCCTTCTTCGGAATTTAGCGGCGCGTTCAGGGAATGGTCGGCCCCCGCTAGCCTGCGGTTCATATGCGTGACTTCGCTTTCGCTGACGTCAAGTTTTTTGGCGATGGCCTGGACTTGTTCTGGCGAAAGGTCCCCCTGGTTGATGGCGTGCATCTGATTTTTTAGCTTGCGCAGATTGAAGAAAAGGCGTTTTTGTGCGGCTGTTGTTCCCAATTTGACTAAGGACCAAGAGCGTAGAATATATTCCTGCATCGACGCCCTGATCCACCACATGGCGTATGTGGCAAGGCGGAATCCACGGTCGGGGTCAAATTTCTTGACCGCTTGCATCATGCCGATATTGCCCTCGGCGATCAGCTCGGCCAAAGGCAGCCCATAACCGCGATAGCCCATAGCGATTTTGGCGACCAGGCGCAAATGGCTTGTCACCAGCCTGTGCGCCGCCTCTACGTCGCCTTGGTCGCGCCATTGCTTGGCCAACATGAATTCTTCCTTGGCGTCTAGCATGGGAATGCGGCGGATCTGATCCAAATAACGGCTTAAGCCGCCTTCGCTGGAAAGCACAGGAATGTTGCGCAAATTGCTCATTGTTATAATTTAGGTGTTTTGTTCTAAAATTGCGAGCAGCTTTTGCATATCTTCCGGTAAAGGACTGTCAAACTGCATGGTTTTTCCATCTTTAGGATGGGTGAAACCAAGATGGGCCGCATGCAACGCTTGGCGAGAAAACTGCCAAAGTGGTGCAAGAGATTCCGCCAAAACCTTGCCGCGCGGCTTTCTGCCATAAGTTGCGTCTCCTATCAACCCATGGCCCAAATGCGTCATATGCACGCGGATCTGGTGTGTGCGCCCTGTATGCAAGCGGCATTCTATATGCGAAGCCAATGTGCCGAAATTCTGCAATACTTTGTACTCGGTTATGGCTTGCCTGCCGCCGCTGCGCAGCACCGCCATTTTTTTGCGGTTTGCGGCGCTGCGCCCGATCCTGGTGTCCAGTTTTCCAGATGCTGGTTTCGGCACGCCCCAGACCAAAGCCTGATAGCGGCGGGAAATGCTGTGCGCCGCGAATTGCTGCGATAAATGCCCATGCGTGGCATCGTTTTTGGCGACTACCATGACGCCGCTTGTGTCTTTGTCCAGGCGATGTACGATTCCGGGGCGTTTTTCTCCGCCGATTCCGCTTAGGCTTGTGCCGCAATGGGCCAAAAGCGCATTGACCAGGGTCCGATCATGGTTACCTGCCGCAGGATGCACCACAAGCCCCGCCGGCTTGTTCAAAACCACAAGATCGGAATCTTCGAAGATTATTTCAAGCGGAATATCTTGCGCTTCGACATTCACCGGACGCGCCTTTGGGATATGAACATAATATTCTTCGCCCGGTTTGGTTTTCCGCGCCGCGTCATCGACCGGCCGGCCATTCGACGTCACATGGCCTTGTTTAATTAAACTTTGCAGCCTTGCGCGGGAAAGGCCGCCGCAATGCAACGCTAATAACTTGTCCAGCCGCAAGCCCGCATCGGGCGGTTGAACGATAATATTTTTTTTAGTCATGTCAAAGTTGGAAATAGGTGGCTAACGATAAAGCGCGCCGGTCAGAACCATCAAGCCGTACAAGAAAAACCCGCAAAGCAGCAAGCCGATAATCAGTTTCTTTAGCATGGCTATTCGAGCATATTCAACATATCAAGCCCGCCACCCAAGAACAGCCATAATACAATTACCGCCAAAGGAAAGATGACGATAAACCAGACCAGCATAGCGATGCGTGCGTTATTTGAACTCATAACTATACTCCAGTGATGGCAATTTAATCCTATTCTTTATAAGTATAATTATATATCAAAAGTGCCGCTTAAGGCAAAAAAAAGCCGGCACGAGGCCGGCTTTATACAGCACACCCCAAAATTCTTATCCGATAATGTTAACTTTGGGCCCTTTAGAGTGAGGGATTTCATCCTTACAGCTCCAAGCGCCGCCGGACATTTCACAGTCTTTCTCTTCTTCCGGCGGGGGATCGTCCTCATCGGCCAAAATTAGGTTTTGTGTAGGCGGCAAATAAGTGGCTTGCTGCAGGGTATTGCCCAAGGCAAATACAGATAGCAATAAAATTACAAAAAATAGATTCTTCGTTACCATAGCACTATACCTCTTTTCCAGGGTGAGAGGACATAGGAGTAAATCACTTGAATTTCATGCCTATGCCGTCCGTCGATAACTATATTCTGCCAAAGAAAGCCTAAATATCCATTGAAAATAGATAAAATCACCGATTTTAAATGCGCGTCCGTGTCTACGATGCTTTAACAAAATGGGTAATAAAATTTTGCAGCCGCGCCGTTTTAGGCGTTTGCAAAATAGACGCATTGCCGTGTTCGGTAATGTTGCCGTTCTCCATGAACAAAATTTGATCGGCGGCGCGCTTGGCGAAATTAAGATGATGTGTAACAAGAAAAATACCCGTGCCCCGATCACGCAGGTTTTGCAAATACTCCAAAATCTTGCTGATCTGCTCGACATCCAAAGCCGAAGTGATTTCATCCAGCAGCAAATAACGCGGCTGCAATAAAATCGCCCGTGCCAGGGCAATGCGTTGTTTTTGCCCCCCGGAAGTTTCCGCCGGGTAGCGGTCTATAAATTCTGCTAAAGAAAAACTTTCTATCAACTCGGCGAACAAAGCCTGTCTGCTTGCAGAAAAGTTATTTTGCACCGGCAGCAGCATATTCTGCCGCAACGTCAAATGCGGCCATAAGAACAATTGCTGGAACACCACGGATAGTTTTGGCCATGGCGGCGGGTTTAGCGGCCCGGACAGAGGGAATCCATAATCCTGGCCATCGATGGATATGGCGCCGCTTTCCGGCGGTTCCAAGAGCGATAACGCGCGCAGCAGCGTGGTTTTTCCGCCGCCGGAAGGCCCGATCACGGCGGTAATGCTCTGCGGAGTGAATTGTAGGCTTAGGCCGTCAATCAATTTCTGGCCTGCTATGGACTTGGCAATATTGCGCACGATGAACATAATTAGCGATCCGACAGGTTGCGGGTGTATTTATTCTTGATCCAAATCGCGATGCCGTTGACCGGCAAACATACGGCCAGGAAAAATACGCCTAAAGCGGTATAAATTTCCACGGGTTTGTATATCTGGGCGTTGATGCGTTGCGCCACTCGGAAAATTTCTTCGACCGATATCAAGCTTGCGAAAAGAGTTACATGCAGCATCGTTACCTGCAGGATAAGCAGCCCCGGCAGTATTTGCCGGAAAAGAATAGGCAGCACGATGGAAAATAACGTTTGTCTCTGGCTAAGCCCGCAAACCTTAGCCGCGCTTAGATACTGATCCGGAAAATCGTCAAGGCTGGCGCGTACTAGGTCGGCGATGCCAAAGATATTGACGATGCTAAAGGTGAAAGCGGCCGTATAGAATGGATCAATCACAACGCTGAAAATCGCTTGCACCGGATAATGCAGCCAGAATAAGAATACCAGGATGGGTATGCCGGATAAAAAGAAAGAAATGCCGCGCGACGGCCAGCCTATATGTTTTGGGAAGCGCCATCCCAGAAAGCCGGCAAAAGCGCCAATAACGATCCCGCTTGTCCAAATAATCAGGCAAAGCTGCAAAGTAACGGCAAGCCCGCTTAAAAACCCTTGCCGGTAGTTCCAAAGAATATCCAAAACCGTTGAGAGCATGAAGTTACACTACAGTGTCTGGCGCAAGAGGTAAAGCCGCGCTAAGCACTAACGATAGGGCTTGGCGAGGCGGTAAAAGCTGTTTGGGTAATCGGCTTCCCATTTATCCAGGATCGCGTCGATTTCGCCACCGTTCAACATATCGGACAGGGCCGCGTCAATCATGGTCTTGAAGCGCAAATCGCCTTGTGGGATCGCGATAACGTTCGGATATACGGAAATAGGCTTGGGCGACGGGCAAAGCGGCATATCCGGATTGCTTTTGTTCCAAAGGCTGAATTGGTAATATTCGGCAAAAGTAACATCGGCTTTTCCGGTAGCCACATTCATCAAAAGCTGGGTGACGTCGGAAAGATTGGGCAGGGTAATAACCCCGGCCTTAGGAAAGCGCGCGGCGATGACGCGGGATTCAACCGACCCGTCAATTGAGGCAATTTTAGATTCGGGATCGTCCAGCGATTCTAAATCCGGGCCGGGATTCTCCCCAGGCAACTGACCTTCCGGACATTTATGCGCGCCGACAAGTCCGCTATAATAAAACGGGGTCGAAAAGCCCACGAACTTTCCTTCGGCGGCATTCTGCCAATAAGTGACGCAAACGGCGTCATAACGTCCTTGGGCCAGCCCTTCGACATTGGTGGCAAAGCTGGTTTCTTCGGTCCATTCGACTTTTATATTCAGCCTCGTTGCGATTTTGTCCATGATTTCGACGGCTATGCCGGAAAACGAACCGTCATTGGGGTCTTTGATCACGGCGGGCGGGTAAAGCACATAGCCGCAGCGCAGCACGCCATTTTTAAGGACGCGGTCATAAGTTGAGGTGGACGCGGACTGGGCGGGCGCTGCGGGGCCCTTGATGGTTTCGACCAGGGCTTTTGCGGCGATTATCACCAGCCACAATACCCCAAGAACTAATAAGATTCTATGGAAAGTAAGCTTGTCTAGCATGGACAGGACCTGAAATTGCAATTAAGGATGGATAATATTTCTATCATAATTCAGGCCCAATCGCACGCAAATGTTGACCCTTCTAAAAAGACTTGTCTGTCCGGGTATTTTCGCCTTGCTTGCGCTGGCGGTTGCCGTAACGGCCGAAGCGGGGCAGAGTTTCTTCCAAGCAAGCCCTGCAGGACATATGCTGCAATTCAACTATCGTTATAAGAATTACAATGACGGAATTGAGGAGCTGTTTTTCCTGCTTAACCGCAAAGCGGTCAATTTTGCGCAGACCCAATTCTATCCGTTCGACAACGGGGAAATGCAAGACTATGTAATCGAATATTTGCGCGGGCAGGCGAACGGCATTCCCGGCGTCGAGATAGAAATCCGTCATAATGGCGGCGATATCTCTTTTCATGCCCAAGGCCGCAGCCAGGAGCAAGTCCAGGCGGCATTAGACAAAATGCGGCTATATAGCGAGAACGCACAAGATCAATATATCGCCTCGCGCTATTTCATTAAGGACACCAGCGGCAAATACGTCCTGCCGGATCATTTGCGGATAGCGCAGGAATCGGCTGCGTCCATGCGTCCTGTCGGCAAGGCATTGACGCAGAATATGACAGGCCGCGCACCGCGCGACTATGTCAACGCGGCTTTGAATTTTTTGCAGTCCATACCTTATGATACGCTGCAGGATCGGGCCTATTCCAATGGGGCGGGATTCGCGCCGCCGCTTGCCATGCTGGCAATTAACCGTGGCGATTGCGATACCAAAAGCGTTGCCTTAATTGCACTTATGAAAACCATGCAGCCCCAGATCCCAGCGGTTCTGGTCTATACCACCAATCATGCTTTTGTCGGTTTTGCGCTGGCGACGGAATCCGGCGACAGGATATTGACCATCGAAGGGCGGGTTTACGTTTTGGCCGAGCCGGCCGGGCCAGGGCTATATCCGCTTGGCAAGATCGCGCGCGAGTCTATCGCCGACTTGGACAAAGGCAATTTTTCTTACGTGCTGATCCGCTAGAAAACAAAAGCCAATAAAAACCCCCACAGGGCGCAACCCTGCGAGGGCTTAGAAAATAAATTTATACTATATACTAGACTATTTCCAGCGTGTCGGCTTCGGCCCCTTTGTTGCCCTGCACAACGCGCATGCGTACGGCCTGGCCCTCGTCAAGGGTATGCAAACCGGAACGGCGCAGCGCGGACATATGGACGAATACATCCCGGCCGCCGCCGTCAGGGATGATGAAACCAAACCCTTTTTGGCTATTGTACCATTTTACGATGCCGCTGGCTTCTTCGCCCGCGCCTGCCGATTGATGCCTTGATCCGCCGTCGTCTTCAAAGCGGCGTTTTCCCATGCGTGGGCCGCCGCCGAAATCCCGGGATGGCTGTGCAGTGCTGGTATCGACGGATAAAATTTGCTTTACCTCGGCGCCCTTCGGGCCTTGGCCCAAAACACAGGTAATGGTGGTGCCATCGGGCAGCCGGTCGTGGCCGGATTGCATGACAACAGAATTGTGCAAGAAAATATCCCGCCCGCCTTGCGGATCGACCACAAAGCCGAAACCTTTTTGCGGATTAAACCATTTTATCGTTGTTTTGATTGAGGAATGAGAAGAAGAACCGTAATCACCATGCGAATTATTCATAGTAAAAAACCCATGCAGAAAGTTACTAACGATTGCTGCATAAAAGCTTAGTGCCTAAAACGGCTTAACCCCTGCAGCATAGCCAAGTATGCGGCCTTGTCCTTGGGAGTTCCTTTGGGACAAGATCCGCATATTTTATACTATAACGCGACCGGGTAAATTTTGCTTTAATAAAATTTGCTTAAAAATCAGTGACTTTTTTTGGCTGGCTTGGCCACTGTATCTGCCGCCACATGCATTTCTATGATGCGGTCAGGGTTTTCGACTGCGCCGTTTTTATTGCGGTCGCCCTTTTTGATTTGATCGACAAATTCCATGCCTTCGACGACACGGCCCCAAATCGTATATTGCCCATCCAAATAAGAGGCGGGGGCGTAACAGATAAAGAACTGGCTGTCGCCGCTGTTAACGTCATCCGATCGGCGAGCCATGGAGACCGTGCCGCGAACGTGTTTTTCGCTGCTGAATTCTGCAGGTAGTTTTTTACCCGATCCGCCGCTGCCATCGCCACGGGGATCACCTGCTTGGGCCATGAAACCTTCTAATACCCGGTGAAAAGCAAGACCGTCATAAAACCCCTCGCGGACCAGTTCTTTGATCCGTGCAGTGTGTCTTGGGGCAAGGTCCGAGCGAAGTTCGATCACAACCCTGCCGGATTTCAATTCTAGATATAAGGTATTTTCAAGATCCATGGCATGTCCTTTGGTTGTGAGGGATAAAACGAACATTAAAGCTAGAAAAAAACGCATTTAGGATACCTCCGAATGGTAAGGGAAATGAATGGCTGATTTAAAATTTGGAATTAGGTTGTCGATTTTTTGAAGGCGCCTGCGATCACGCGCAAATTATTGCCATGATCTGGGTCGGCGTCCTTTTTGTTGATGGCCGCGCTTGCGGCTTGAGGGGTTGCTTGCGGTGTAAATGGGTTGGCGTTCCGGCCCATTTTTGTTTGTAATTGCGCCACCATGGCGGAAAAGGCGGAATCGTCGATCGCGTTGTCCGCTCCACCGCCTTGAGATGCGGTCTTGTGGTCTTCCTTATGAACGAAACGCTGAACGTGATAAAAAGTTGCGGCTTCGCGGAAATGGGCGAAAAGCCCGTCCTCAAGCAGCTTGTCCTGCACCGAGCGTGCCATCAAAATACGCGTGGCTTGCTGCTTGTTGCCTTTGGCTTCGGCCAAGGCTTCTTCAATGCATTGATCTATATAATTTTTGTTCATAGGGATACCCCGGAATGTGAACGTCTGGCATTATGCTACAGCACTTAGGGCCATCTATCAATATAGTAAATAACCGGGCGATCCCAAGGCTGCGTATATCAAACCTGCCGCGACAATAAAACTAATAATAGAAACCATATCTAGCCTTATATCGGTATAAGACGCGGGGGCCGGGCCGTCGGTTTTGCGAATATCATAAAATACTCTTGCCGAGGCCAAAAATCCAGAAAGGCCGATGACGATCCCGCCAATCCATATCCATACAGCAAGCGGTCTTATCGAAAGATAGATAACTGCGCTTTTCCCTTCTTTGTCTATATCGTGGATAGAAGAATAAACGTCGCGCCATAAATCGGTATTCCGGCCAGTTTCGGTTGTTGCGGCATCCGCGATTGGGTAATAGCGCTTTTCCGGGAACAATAGAAAGCTGTCGCCTTTTTCATTTTGCAGCAATATTTCTGCCCGGACAAAACCATAATTTTCCCGCGCACTTTGATGCAGGTTCTGCAAGGTAATGCTGTATCCTGCAATGTTAAAGCCATTCTTAACGGTAACGCGCGCCGTAATTTCGCTTTGCCAAAACACGCTTGCCGAAATCCCGATCGTAAGAATGCCGATACCGGCATGGGCTAGCAGCATGTTGTATTGTCCAGACGAAATACGGCGCATTTTTTCGATAAGTCCCTGAGCCGCGGGCTGCGCCTTTAATGTACGAAGGACAGGAAAAAGGCTGCCCAATAAAATCCAAATACCCGCGCCAATGCCGGTCAACCCTTGCCAGGGCCGATTTTGCGCAAAAACATAAATCAACGTGCAGAGAAAAATCGTAGCGCAACATAATTTTATAAAATCCCGGACCAGTCTTTTGCTCGCGCTTTGTCCCCAGGATAAAGATCCAGCCATGCCCATTGCGGCAAACATCATCAGAGCGATAGGAATGAAAACCCGTTCATAATAAGGTGCCCCGACCGACATGCGGCCCAATCCCAGAGCTTCTAGGATAAGGGGGTATAGCGTGCCGAGTATTACCGTCGCACATAGCACCAGCAGTAAAAGATTGTTCCACAATATCGCCGATTCCCGCGATAGCGGCATAGCCGCAAAATCGCGCCTTAAAGGCCCGATCCGCATTGCCATATAGGCAAAGCCGATTCCCCAGCAAGCCGCGCTGATTAAAAGCAAAAACATTCCGCGTGACGGGTCGTTGGCAAAGGCGTGCACCGATGTCAAAACACCGGAACGCACCAAGAATACTCCCAGCAGGCAAAGACTAAACGATAACAGCGCCAAAAAAACGCTGGATGCCAAAAGTGTTTTACGTTTGGCATAAACCATAAGCCCATGCAGCAGGGCAGTCGCGGAAAGCCACGGCAATAGCGATGCGTTTTCAACCGGGTCCCAAAACCAAAACCCGCCCCAACCCAGTTCGTAATAGGCCCAATAACTTCCAAGCGTGATGCCGCAAGTCAGAAATCCCCAAGCCAAGGCGGTCCAAGCGCGCATTTGCTGTGTCGCTTGGTCGGCGAGAGCCGGGCGTCTTAGCAAAGCCAAGGCAATACTGAAAGGCAAAGACAGCCCGACATAGCCCGCATAAAGCAATGGCGGATGAAATGTCAGGCCTGGATCTTGCAGCACGGGATTAAGATCCAGCCCATCTATCGGCGCGGGATCAAGCCGCAAAAAAGGATTCGATGTCAAAAGCAAATAGGCGCAGAAACCGAACCCGATGGCCGATTGAATGGCGAAAACGGCTTTCTGCAAGGCGGGGTTGCGGTTGCAAGAAAGCACAAAGAGAAAATTATAGACGGAGAATATCCATAACCAGAATAGGATCGAACCTTCGTGATTTCCCCAAACCCCGCTCCACTTATACAGCAGGGGCTTTAAACTGTGCGAATTCTGAAAAACATTCAGCACACTAAAATCGGACAGCACATAAGCCGATGTCAGGCTCGCCATTGCGGCGGTCAAAAAAACAAGCTGCAGTCCCGCCGTCAGGACGGGCGAAAGTGGCGCTGAGGATTTACCGGGTATCGCGGCAACAGCGTAAAGGCACAACGCCAATATGGCGCAGAAATGACCGGCTTCGATGACCATAAAGGCTTTTAGCTTATTTTAAAGCCTTCCGGCAAGTGGGCGTCTGTTAGCTTTGCATTGGTAAAGCAGGTATCGGACAAATTGGCCCCTCGCAGATCGGCGCCGGTTAAATCCGCCGATTCGAAATTCGCGCCGGAAAGATTTGCCCCGGTCAGGCAGGTATTGGTTAAGTTCGCTTTAAACAGATTCGCCCCGACAAGATTGGCCGGCCATTGGCGGCCGGTATGGATGCCATCCGGGCCTTTAAGGTCTACGGCATTGATTTTTGCGCCGGATAAATTGGCTTGGACCATGTCCGCGCCGCTGAGGTTTATGCCCTCTAATATGGCATTTTGCAGATTGCCTTGGCGTAAAAGACTATTGGCAAGGTTGGTCATTACCATAATGGCGTTTTCCAGATTGATGTTTTGCATGGCGCACCTGTTTAAATCCGCCCCGCTTAGATTGCAGCCGGACAAATCCAGCCCCGCCAGATCTTCTCCGGGAAGATTGGCGCGCGCGCCTTGCGAGCCGGATTCCCTTATCCATAAGAAATGATCATTTAGAACTTGTTGAATAGACGGTTTGGCCACAAGCGTGGGGCGCGGCAGATTTGCGCCCGTTATATCGGCGTCCGCGAGATCCAACCCCGCCAAATCGGCATCGTTCATGTCGGCGTGGCGAAAACAAGTATTCTTGATGATGGCCCCTTTCATGTTGGCTTTCACCAGGGATGCGCTGGTCAAATTCGCGCCGGTCAGATTGGCGCCGGTCATATCTGCTTTTTCCAGTACCGCTTCTTGCAGATCGGCGTCAGAAAAATCGGCATCGGTCAGTTGCGCTCCGATCAAGATGGTTCTAGCTAACCGAGCGCCGGTGAGCGAGACTTTGGACATATTGCTTTCTTTGGAGCTTTGGTACAAGTCGGCGGTGGATACGGGGTCTTTACCCGGCTGGCCTTTAGAAATTATCAACCTACCCGAGCGCATGTCGACGCCAGTTAAATTGGCGCCGGACATGTTCGCGGATTCGAGGCAGGATCCGCGCAAATCGGCGCGGGTTAAAATGGCTTTTTGGAAATTCGTACCGCGCAGATTGGCCCCGTAAAGATCGGCTTCGCTAAGATCGGATTCGCTAAAGTCGCAAAAGCGCAGATCCGCACCGGTAAATTGCGCCAGCTTCAGGTTCATTTTCTTAAAAGACATGCCGGCGAGGTTTTGATGGGAAAAATTGGCGCGTTTGCCTTTGTTCGCTCCTTTAAGCCAGTTTTCATGCACTTTGAGTATTTTTAAAAGTAAATCTGGGGTCATGACTAGTCATCCTTGTCAGGTAAAATGGCGTCCGAAAGATTTGCGCCTTCGAACACGGCGTCCTGAAAATTGCTATGGATAAGGTTTGCGTTGCGCAGCCGCGCTTTGGAAAAGTTGGTATTGTCCAATATGGCATAGCGCAGGTTAGCGCCCTCCAAATTGGCATCTTCGAAAACCGCTTTGCGCAAATCCGATGCGATAGGATCGTGCTTGTCCAGTTCTGCCGACGGGTACAGTCTATCCAGATCAGCGCTGGATAAATCCGCGCCGCGTAATGACGCTTGATGCAGGTTGACACCATTCATGATCGTTTTCTGCAAGTTGGCAGCGTCCAGATTAGACCAGCTAAGATCCGCCAAAGACAGAATGCACCCCGCAAGGTTGGCGCCGCGCAAGTTTACGTTAGATAAGATTGCGCCGAAAAGATTGAAGCCGCTTAAATCTGTGTCGGGCAGTTGCGCTCCGCTTAGATTCGCGGGGCTTCCTATTGTGCCCTTGCTTCGAATCCAAGTCAGATGCTCGGACAGCGATTGCCTTACTTTGGACGGCAGGTGGGTTCCAACCTCGTCATAAAGCATCCCGGTTGTATGTGCGCCGTTAAAATCTATTTCGTGCAACATAGCGCCGTCCAAGTCGGCGTGCTGCAAATCTGCGCTGGCTATGTCGGCGGATGTCAGGTCTGCGCCCCTTAATGACGCCAGCGCCAAATTGGCCTTTTGCAAATTGGTGCGGTTTAAATTCGCGCCGTCCAAATTGGCCCTGGCAAGATTGGCGGACATTAGATTTGCGCCGGAAAGCTGGGCGTCCGCTAGGTTTGCGCTGAACAAGGTCGCGCCGAATAGATTCGCACCGGTATTGACGGGGGTTTTGGCCTGAATTTCGATCATGTCGGCGACGGTTGCGCGCCTTTTTC
>JACCDT010963876.1_pt1 | contig 12118 bp, 15 predicted proteins | sample 7446291 | NCBI WGS metagenome assembly JACCDT01 (sample SAMN15323446, study PRJNA562643) | freshwater metagenome | isolation source: river surface water | place: USA:Blue River Watershed | collected 2017-08-17
ATCTTCAACAATACGAACCTGGCCAACGTAGGCGATGCAACTGGTTTGCGCGGCTCAACGACGGCGGGTTCATTCTATATCGGCCTGCATACCGCCGACCCCGGCGAGGCGGGCACGGTCACTACGAGCGAGGCAACCTATACCGGCTATGCGCGGGTTGCTGTTGCGCGTTCGGCTGGCGGCTTCACTATTTCGGGCAACAGCGTTTCGAATGCGGCATTGGTGACGTTTGGCGCGTGTTCGTCCGGCAGCAATACGATTACGCATTTCTCAATCGGCTCAAGTTCAAGCGGCGCGGGGGATCTGTTCCTTTCGGGTGCACTTACGGCTTCGCTTGCGGTATCGGCGGGCATAACCCCGTCGTTCGCAATCGGCGCGCTGACAACGACGGCGGACTGATGATCGGCATCGGCTCAACCGTTCGGGTTCTGGAACCATTTTCGGAGAGTTTTCCGGGCGAATATACCGTTATCGCGCGCAATGATGCTGCGAACGGATGGACGCTCGATCTTGACGGCGTGTTGAGCGACTTAGACGAAACCTATCTTGAAGAGGCCGCCTGATGGCTATCACAACCCTTGACGGCGCGATTGCGGGGATGCAGCCGCCACGGCCCTTTGCAAAGGCTATCACCCCGACGCTGGTTGCGGGCAAGCCCCAATCACTCTGGGGGCTAGGCGGTAATCCGGGCGCCGGTTCGTGGGATACCACGCTCAACGGCGTTGTTCTTTCAAGCACCTCGGCAATGGTCAACGGCCAACTCTACCATACGAACCCCGGTTCCGGTAACGCGCATCTTGCGGGCCTGACGGCAATGGCCAATCAGGCGGGCATGTTGCTCCTGTGCGATAGGCTTTGGCACAACGGCGGCTTTACAATCACTTCGACGGGTTCGCAGAGCATCACGTCACCGACTTTTCCGGCGCGCGACATTGCCGGTTCGACGAATGGCGATGGTGTTTACTTGGGGCTTGAGGTCAGCGCGGCTTGCGGCGCGGCGGCCCCGACAATTACCATCGGGTATACCAATCAGGCTGGCACAGCGTCTCGCACGGCCACCAACAGCTTCGCTACGGCAAACAGCCCTGCGGCGGGTTCGTTCTTCCCTATCGGGCAGCAGGCGGGCGACACGGGGGTGCGCTCGGTCCAGTCGCTGACGCTTTCTGTGTCTTGGGTATCGGGCACGATCAACCTCGTAGCCTATCGGGTGCTTGCGGCTATCCCGTTGCTGGCGTTGATCCCGAACGACCTTGACCCGCTGACGAGCCGTTTACCGCGTCTTTACGATGGGGTTGTCCCGTTCCTGATATTTGTGCCTAATACAACGACGGCATCGAATATCACGGGGGTCTATACCGAAACGCAAGGCTGATGGCGACCGGCTTCGCGCTTGAAACCGCTTGGGCACGGCGGCGGAACAAGCGACAGGGCTATTACCGCCAGCTCGTAAAGGCCGATGCGGACGGCACAGCCGCGACGATCTGGGAAACATGGTATTTCGGCGCGACTGTCGGTTCGGGCGATATGGTCGCGTCGGCGGCAATTACATTCACTCCATCCGCCACACTTGCTGGCGCGGGCGCTTTGGCTGGGGCGTCCGCTCTCACATTCACACCTTCGGCAACCTTGGCGGGGCGCGGTGATATTGTCGGCGCGTCGAGCGTCTCATTTACACCGTCGGGAACTTTGGCCGGTAGCGGGGCTTTAGCGGGCGCGACGGCCCTTGTTTTAACGCCTTCAGGGACGATTGCGGGGCAAGGGGCACTCGTTGGTAGCGCAACGGTCACATTCGCGCTGACGGGCACCGCTGACATTCCTGTTGTCTTGACGTTCATCGAAGGCACGGCGGCATTCAGTTTCACGCTTTCCGGCACGTTGCGGACATATCAATACCTGCACGTCATTATCGAAAGCCCTGGCACGGTTACGCCTGTAGCGGCGGCCCCGGCGGGCACAATCACGGACATACCCGTTCCGCCGGGGCAAATTCTCCCGCTTGCGCAAGCCGCGTGATTAGCGTATCAAGGCGGCACCGCGCTTAACGGCGATGCGCGTGAATAGTCAAAAATGCCTAACCAGACGCCCATAGGCGTTCGCAAGAGCATTCTGGAGACTATTCATGGCAACTTCCAATTTTCCCAACGGCTTCGCAAATGGCGTAACCGTTCGCGGCGTTCCCCTTCTGACGGCCTATCCTGGCCGCGTTTTCTGGGTTCATTCCGGCACGGGTTCCGACGGCAACAAGGGCACGTTTGACCGCCCATTCGGCACGATTGACTATGCCGTAGGCCAATGCACCGCCAACCGTGGCGACATCATCGCGGTCAAGGCCGGACATACCGAAACTGTATCGGCGGCGGGCGGCATTTCGCTTGATATTGCCGGGATTGCTGTTGTCGGCCTTGGTTCGGGTGCGGCCCGTCCAACCATCAACTTCACCACGGCGACAAGCGCCGACATGAACGTCGATGCGGCGTCAATCTCGGTCATCAATATCCTGTTTACCGGCGGCATTGACGCCTTGACCGGCCCGATTGACGTGAACGCGGCTGACTTTGCGCTGCTCAACTGCGAATGGCGCGACGTAACCGGCCAGGTTGACCGCTGCATTGTTGCGGACGCCAACGCTGACCGCTTGCTGATTGACGGCTATTACCACAACGGCGCTGCGGCGGCGGGCACGGTATCGGCTATCGACCTGATCGGCATGGACAACCCGAAAATTCGCAACTTCAAGATTGTTGGCAACTTTTCCGGTTCCGCGATTGAATGCCGCACGACCGCTGTTGTCGATCTCGACATTCACGACGGTTATGTATGGACCAAGAATGCCGCCGACCTTTGCGTGAAGGACACTGTAACGGGTTCGACCGGCAAGATCGGGCCTAATCTGAACTTCATGCTTACGGACAACGCCGCCAACATCACCGAGGCGGTTACGGGCGCGACGTTCCACATGTTCGACCCTGTTTATGTTTGCAACACGGCTGGTGAGAAAGCTCTCCTGATCAATTGGACGGCCTCAGCGGACGCATAAGGAAACTACTATGGCTAAGGCAAAAACACTCTCGACCGACGAAAAGCTGGATCTGCTTATTGAGGTCCTCAAGGCGAACGGCATCTCGCTTCCCGAAGCGCTCGATCCCAAGCCGGAAACAGAAGACGGCGAATGAAACAGCGGCGCGAGGGGCGTGTGCAAGATGGCCATTACGTGATCGTCGATTTTGACGGCACGGTCATCATGCGGACACCCCTTGCGGACGTTGATGCGAAACTTCGCGCCGCCATTGCGCGGAACGGATGGGAGGAAATACCCCAATGAGCGGACGTTCAACAGACACGGCAGGCGGCTATCGAGGGGCAGCGGTCACGGCATCCGACGCAACAGTCTTGCCACAGACGCGCGGTATCTGGGTCGGCGGCGCGGGCAACCTTGCGGTCATCTTTGCCGGTGACACGGCGGCGGTGACTTTGGTTGGCGTAGCGGCTGGAACGATGCTCCCGATTCAAGTAACCAAGGTCATGTCAACCAACACGACGGCCACCAGCATCGTCGCACTGTTTTAGCCGTGGCGCGGGCGATTGATCCCCGCTCCGGGTTCGATGTTGACCTGAACGACCTTGTTCGGGACGGGCAGAACGGCGACATGATTTATCGGCGTTTTGCCGACCGTAAGCACCCGCAAGATTTTGTGCGGGCGCGCCAGGAAAGCAGGCCGCTTCCATTCACCCGTCCCGAACCGGCGGACGTTGGCATTGCCCAGCCGGTCGAACTTGAGGGCGGTTATTATCTTACCGCCGAAGACGGGTCCGTCATTCTTGGGGAAGGAGTGATACCAACGCTATGAGTATTGCCGCCACCACAACCTTCACCATGTCCGTCACGCAGATGATAACGCGCGCCTATAATATCTTGGGCAAAGGCGACGAGGGCGAGGACATCTCGACCCGCATGTATAATGACGGCTTGGAGACGATGAACCTGCTTATCAAGACATGGCAGGCGCAGAACCATCTCTGGACGCGCACGGAGGGTTCGCTGACGCTGGTAGCGGGGCAGGCCGCCTATGCGCTTGCCGACCCGCAGCCGATTCGTATTCTAGGTGTGCGCCGCCGCTTGTCGAGCATTGACACGCCGCTCAACCAATTGTCGCGCGAGGAGTATTTCGACCAGCCAAACAAGACGCTCAACCCGTCCACGCCGGTCAGCTTCTACTTTGACCCGCAGGTCTCGTCCGGCACGCTTTACCTATGGCCCGCGCCGTCAACGGACTTTGTTTCGTCAAGCACGGTGACGATGACCTATCTGCGCCGCTTGGCCGATTTTGTATCGACGACGGACAATCTCGACGCGCCGCAGGAATGGCTGCAAACCATCATCTGGAATCTGGCGAACGATCTGGAAACCCAATATCCCGTCAACGATCAGCGACTGGCGGTCAAGATCGAGCGCAAGGCGGCGGCGCTTTATCAAGCCTTGACGGGCTGGGACCAGGAGCCTGCCAGTCTCTACATGCAGCCGGACTTTCAGGCCCAGCCAGCGTATCCGTAATGCAGAAACTTCGCCCCGCCCTCCAATCCAGTAAGGGCCGCTCTACACCTTGGTCCGGCGCGAAACTGGTGAACGCCTTTGCCGAAATGTCAGAGGGCGACAAGGTCGAGACATATGCCGTGATGGCGATCCCCGGCCTGACTGCCTTTGCAACACCGTCATCGGCGGAAGGGCGCGGGATGCACCGCATGGGCACCACGCTCTATGCGGTTGTAGGAACGGCGCTCTACAGCGTTTCCAGTATCGGCGTGATGACATCGCTCGGCACCATCGGGGGAACGGGCGCGGTCCGCATGGTCGATAACGGCACCCAGCTCGCGCTTTGCCCGAATACGGGGACGGGCTATGTGTTGGACACCGGCGTCATCTATTCCGGCATCTCGAACCTGCCCACGGTTTCGGACGTGGCCTATATCGACGGGTTCTTTGTCTGGTCGGCCCAGAATAGCGACCAGTTCATCATTTCCTCGCTCTATGACGGGCTGTCCTACGATCCGCTTGATGTGGCGACCGCCGAGGGCGATCCCGACGCGATTGTGGGGATTATCAACGACCACCGTGAATTGCATCTCTACGGCGTGGATACGGTCGAAATTTGGGTCAATACGGGCGCCGCGTCGTTCCCGTTCGAGCGCCAGGGCAATGCCTTTATCGAACGGGGCTGCTTGAGCCGGGATTCGCTGTGCAAGGTGGACAACAGCGTCTTTTTTGTGGGCGATGACAGGATTGTCTATCGGCTGAACGGATACACCCCGCAACGTGTCTCAACCCATGCAATTGAAACGGCGATTGAGTCCGCCGCATGGTTCATCGGTTACACCTACACGCAGGTTGGCCATAAGTTCTACGTTCTTTCAACCGATGTCGGCACCTATGCGCTCGATGTCGCAACGAACCTCTGGCACCAGCGCACGTCCTATGGCCGAACCAATCATCGGGTAGCATTCAGCGAGACGGCTTATGGGTATACGCTGATGCAGGACGTCTACACCGGCAAGATTTATACGCCGTCGCTCGATGTCTATGCCGAGGATGGCGACCAGATGGACGTCATTGTCGAGATCCCCACAATCGAGAAGGACCGCGACAAGGTGACGCTTTACGCGCTTGAGCTGCACTGCGAAACCGGCGTCGGCAATGGGGCAACACCGGCACCCGTGGCAATCATGGAATACTCACGCGACGGCGGACGCACTTGGTCGAACCAGATGTCGCGCAACATGGGGGCGGTCGGCACATACACGACGCGCGCGGTCTGGCGTCCCAATGTCGAGTTCCGCCAGCTTGCAATTCGGTTCACGATGCAGAGCAAGACGCGGCGGTTTGTGCTTGGTTATTACGCGGACGTGAGATGAGTTCCAGCATTCCCCCCGCCAATATCCCGGTCATTGACGAGAACGGCTTTCTCAATCCTACTTGGTATCGTTATCTCGCCAGCCTCCAGCGCGCGACAGATGACGTGGTGGCGGGAGACATAGCAACCGACACCGGATCGGGCCTGCAGGGCGGCGGTTCAATTGCGGATGGTGTTTCGCTTTCCATTGCCGACAATGGGGTGACGAACGCCATGTTCAGGCAAGGCGCGGGCACATCCATACTAGGCCGCAAATACGGCTCGACGGGCGATCTTGCCGACATCATCGCAACGGCAAATAATCAAGTCCTGTCGCGGGAGTCCGGCGCGCTCGTATTTACCGCCACACCGACGCTTGACGGGCTTGGGTTTAGCGGGGCGGCGACCGTCTCGGCGGCAACACCCTCGACGCACAAGTTCGCGGTGACGATTGGCGGCGCGGCTTATTTTTTCTTGCTTACAACCTGATTTTTGGTTATGAAAATCGGCAGAGGCGCTTGCGTGCATGACCGGCCCGCCTCGGTTCAGACAGAAATGGTCGCTTTTTCAACCATCTGTCTGGACAGCCCATGCGGCCTATCGAATTTGCAACAGGTGAGATTCTAAGCCGGACTTTCGACGCCGAGCGCGTCAATGCGGTCATCAACGATCCATCCGTTCGTCCCTTTGTTGGCGATCCTGATCTGGGCGAGCTTGACGTGTCCGAGGCGGTTGAGTGCGAACAGAATCTTGCATTGATGGGCGAGCATGGGGGTTTCCTGCTCATCTGGTCCTGCCCCCGCGTTTACGAGGTCCACACCTTCATCACCAAGGGCGGGCGCGGCGAATGGGCGCGCAAGGCGGCGTCGGAAACCATCGCCTATGCCAAACGCTGCGGCGCGGAACGTCTGTGGACCAAGATCAGCCCAGACCAGCCCAATGTCATCGCCTTCGCAATGGAGTTCGGAATGCGCGACACACTTCAATCCGTGCTGACGCTCGGCAAGCCCTATAACGTCTACGAGATGGGGGTTTAGATGCCCGTCGCAGCAATAGCAGGGGCGGCTGTGATTGGTGGAATTGCAACGTCCAAGGCCGCCAAGAAAGCCGCAAAAGCCCAGCAATACGCCGCCGACCAATCCGTTGCGGAACAGCGCCGTCAATACGACCTGACGCGCGCCGATCAAGCCCCCTGGCGCACGGCGGGTTCGGCGGCAATCGACCGCATGGCGGCGGTTTATGGTCTGAACGGCCAGACGGTAAAGAACCCCGACGGCACACCGGCACAATATGGCGGGTTCTTTAATTCGCCCGATTACCAGTTCCGCAAGGATGAAAGCCTGAAAGCGGCCAACAATGCGCTGTCGTCGCGCGGGCTTTTGGGTTCAGGCGCGGCGGTAAAGGCCAAGACGGCGCTTGCGGGTAATCTGGCCTCGGCTGAATTTGGCGACTGGTGGAACCGCTTGGCGGGCGTTGCGGGGGTTGGCCAGACCGCCACGCAGGTGACGTCAGCGGCGGGCCAGAACGCGGCCAACAGCATCAGCCAAGCCTATACGAACGCGGGCAATGCGCGGGCGTCGGCCTACATGAACACGGGCGCCGCAATCAATAACGGCTTGCAGAACATGGCGAGCCTTTACGCGTTCAATTCGGGCGGCGGATTCAAATCCAACGCCCCTATGACGTGGGTTTAGCCGATGGGTGACATGTTCGACATCGGCGGCGTTTTGAATGCCTACACGGCTGGCAGGGCGGCTCGCACGCAACAGATGCTCTTGCAGCGCCAGATCAAGCGCGAGGACCAGCAGATTGAGCGCGACGATAAAATCCGCGAGATTTACGCCAAGATTACGGCCCCCAAACCGAAGGGAGGTGATCCATCCGCTGCGGCTCCGTCGATAACCGCGCCGTATAGCACGCCGGAAGCCACGCAACCAACCCCCCGAACCGGAGTTGAGGGGAGGCCGATCGACCAGACCTATCCCCAAGGCTCGCCGCTATCCCCCGAACCGTTCAAGCAGCCCACCGTTGCCGAACAACCGGCGCAGCGCCAGCCGCATCCGTCATTCACAGCGGAACCGCATCCGTCTTGGCTGGCCGCGAACGAATCCCTCATTAACGACATGATGACGCTCGACCCCAAGGAGGCGTTCGGCCTTCGTGAGCATCTTTCAAAACTCGACGACCAGGAACTTGAAAAGACGGGGAAGCGCAACGCGGCGATTGCCAAGGCCGCAATGCACCTTTCGTCATTCGGCAGCCCACAAGCGCAGCAGGCCGAATTGCAGCGCATTTCGCCATTCCTGATTGAGCAAGGTGTCAAGCCGGAGGAAATACAGAATTTCGAACTGACCCCACAGAACCTGCAATGGCTGCAAATGGAGGGGATGGATCTGGACAAGATCATTGTCCGCGAACGTGAAGACCGCCAGTTTGCCGAAACGCAGCGCCATAACCGCGCAACGGAAGGCAATGCAGCGGCGGGTATTGAGGTTCGTCGCGGCGCGCTTGGGCTGGCACGTCAGCGCGAGGGCCGGATTGGCGCGGGTGGCTCTGGCGGCGGAGACCGGCAGACCCTCATTGACAGCCTGATTGCCGACTAATGGCCGATCCACTCAAAGAACGCATCTCACTGCTTCAAGAGGCAGAAGCGCAGGCCATTGCGCGTGGTAAGACGCTCAAGCCGGAAGCACAGGCGGAACTTGACCGCTATCGGACTCAAGGGCTTGTGAAAGGCCCCAAAGGCCCAAGTGCAACAAATCCCGCCGCCATTTCGTCAATGAAAAATGACGAGATAATCGCGGCCATCGGAAATGCTCGCTCATTGGCTAAGGGTGGCTGGGCCACCGGTATGACGGGCCAAATCCTTGGTCGATTTGGCGGGACCGACGCGGCTGATTTGCAAGCGCCGCTTGAGACGATTGAAGGTAATCTGACGATTGACAATCTGATGAACCTCAAGTCGGCTTCGTCAACCGGAGCGTCAGGATTTGGTTCACTAACCGAGCGCGAAGGACGTCTCTTGGCGGCAAGTGTTGCCAGCCTCAAGCAAAACCAAAGCCAAGAGCAATTCCTGAAAAATCTCGACATGATTGAGCGGCACTATCGCACGTTCAACGCATTGAACGCTGGCGAAGACCCAAACCTGCCAGAAGTCCAAAAGAAATACAACATCCTGCCGCTTGGCGGATCATACGGTGCCACACCCCCCACCGGAACACCTCCAAATTCGCCCGCAGGAGGCCCGCCAGACGAAACCGGCAAGTATGCGGGCGCTGACATCCAGATGCACATGGACAGCCCTGAAAACGCACAGGGCTACCGTTTCACCCCTACGCAGGAAACGGCGCTCCGTGAGTATCTGACAGGCGGCAATGCAACGCCGGAAGGCTATGGCCGAATGATGACGGCCTTTGCGGCGGCGCAAGGCGTGAATGTTGATGACGCCTACACGCAAAGCGCAACGGAAAAGGGCGCAAAGCTGATCGAGGCGGCCAAGACCGGCAATCTTGGCGACGGCATGTCCTATAACCAGTCGGACAAAGACTATCGCGACAGATTGCTTGCTGAACATGATGCAAAGGGCGAACCGGAATACAAGGACTATTCATCGCTGATGGCTTCAGGCCAACTTGCTGGCGGAAGCGACGAATTGAAGGGCATAATCGGCGGCGTCGGTAGCGCTCTTTCCGGGAATGGTTTCGAGGCGGGTTATACCAAGAGCCGCGACACCGTGCGGGCCATCCGTGACAGGGCTTACGAGAAGCACCCTTACATTTCGGGCGCCACCGAGATGCTTGGCGCATTGGGCACCCCCGGCGGCGTTGCAAGTGATGTCATGCGGGGCGGCACGTTGGCCGAACGCATTGCGGCGGGGGCAAAGGCAGGCGGGCGTCTAGGCATCGCGGCGGGCTATGGCTACGGCGAGGGCGCGGGGGACAGCATCAAGGGCGCGGCTATCGGCGGCGCTGGCGGGGCATTGATCGGCGGGGCACTGCCGCTGGCGGGGAAGGGGCTTTCGGCGGCCTATAATTTCGCCACGAAGCGGCCCGTGATTGCGGGCGGCCAGCAAATTGCGGACGCGGCGGCGGCGGAGAATATCCCGATCTCGCGACCATTCCTTGACCCGTCTGTCCGCAATAAGGTTACGTATCTCGACACAACCGCACGCGGCGCGCCCATTATTCAAGGGGCTTTGGGCGATACAGCAAACGCTATTGAAACGCGTGCCGCAACGCTTGGCAAGGGCGGGAACGTGGTTGACGCCTATGAGGGCGGGCAGGCCATCCAGAAGGCGGGCAAGGGCTATATTACCCGCGCCAAGAGCCTGACCGACCGGCTTTATGACCGTGCGAAAAGTGCCGTTCCAGAAGGCGTTACAATCGAACCCGCGAACGCGGTTGCTGAGATTGAACGAAACATTGCCGAGCTTTCGAAAACTCCAACGGTAAACGCGGGAACGATAAAATACCTGCAGGATCTGAAAACCGATTTTTCAAAGCCTCTCGATATTGATGCTCTTCGCGGAATGCGGACCAATATGCGCGGTCAGATCAACGAGCGCAATCTTACGCATACAGATGCCGAGCGCCGTGTTATCGGAGTGCTTGAAGCGGCTTCGCGCGACATTCAGACGCAACTTGCCGAAAAAGCCCCAATGGCTGGCGCACGCTATGCCCGCGCCGATACAGCTTTCAAGGGCAAGCAAGACAAGATCAAGAATGTAATCCAGACATTTCTTGGCCCGCGCAATGCCAACATTCCGCCGGAACAGGCATTTTCCAGGCTGGAAAGTATGGCCCGTTCACGCGGTAATTCGCAGGGCCTGCAAAGCATGGTTGGCGAAATGGACAAGGCCGACGTGCGCGACATTGCGGCGACCTTTGCCGACAGTCTTGGCAAGGATGCGGCTGGCGACTTTTCGCCCGCGCGGTTCATTGCCCACGCTGGAAAACTGTCACCCCGCGCCCGCCGTATCATTTTTGGCGACGAGGGCGCGGAGACAATCAACAATCTCGTCAAGGTGTCCAATGCGTTTCGCAAGGTGTCGGCAATGGCCAACCATTCCGGCACGGAACGCGCGCGCAATTACAGAGGCGCTATCGGCAAGGTTTTTGGCTTCGTTGCAGGCGGCGCTGGCGGGTATTCGGCTGGCGGTGGAATGGGTGCTGCGGTTGGGGCTATGGCAGCCAGCCAAGCGGCAGATGCAATCGGCGGCATAATGAATGCCCGCTCTGCCCGTGCGCTCATGTCTCCGAATGTCGCAAAGTGGCTCAAGCAAACGCCGACCAATCCGGCGGCCATTGAATCGCACATTGCGCGCCTGTCCACAATCGCCGCCCGCGAACCGGCAATCAGCGGCGACATCATCAGCTTGCAGAATTACTTGAGTCAGGCGTTCAATCAAGCGCCGTTACGTGCCGCCGCTGGACCCGAAAATCAGAAACATGATCGTCGGCCACCACCAGTAAATAACGGGCAATAGGAGCCAGCGCAGATGTCTTCTCACCCGCACACAATAGGACGGAATAGCTAGGATGGCAAACCGCATCTCAGATATGACGGCGGACGCCACTTTCCCCGAGGACGCCTATATCCCGGCTATCTCGGCCTCGCTTAGTTCGACCACCAATTACAAGCAATTGCTGATCGCAAGGATCGGCACGCTTGTCGGCGCGACATTGGGCACCGGTAATCTGGGCACGTTCACGGGTTCGACGATTGCCGACAACCTGAGCGTCAAGGCCGCAATCCAGGCGCTTGAAACGGCGCTTGAGGGCACGACAACGGCAACGCGGGCAAGCCTCGGCCTTGCGACAACGGACAGCCCGCAATTCGCGGCAATCAACTTCGGCCATGCGTCCGATACGACCGTTACAAGGCCAAGTGCGGGCGATATATCGGTTGAGGGCAATATCATCTATCGCGCGGGCGGCACGGACGTTCCCGTAACGGACGGCGGCACGGGTTCGTCAACAGCGGCGGGCGCGCGGACGAACCTTGGCCTCGGAACATCGGCTGTTGTTGATACCGGCACAAGCGGCACGAAAGTTGCACTGACGGACGGGGCCAACACGTGGAGCGGCCTGAATACCTATTCAGCGGGCGCGAACATGACGCCTGCGGCTACCCCTGGAACGAACGCAGTCGGCTATCTCGGCGTCCCGCAGAACATACAGAACGGCACTTACGCCATCCTGATGACGGATGCGGGCAAGCATATCTATCATACG
>JACCDT011356929.1_pt1 | contig 12115 bp, 10 predicted proteins | sample 7446291 | NCBI WGS metagenome assembly JACCDT01 (sample SAMN15323446, study PRJNA562643) | freshwater metagenome | isolation source: river surface water | place: USA:Blue River Watershed | collected 2017-08-17
CCCCCCACTGCCAAGTTCATCTTCTTCACCTGGAACAATCCTCATCTTGACCGGAGATGGAGGGCCTCCAATGCTTGGTTCCAATGAAGCAATCGGGAATTTCCAACCAATCCTTGCGACTCCTCGTTCTTCTTGTCCTGCTGCCGCTGGCTACCCTTGGAGCCAAGGATCAAGAACCCGTCTGGCAACTTCCCGCCTATACGAATTTCCTAGGGATCATTCCCCCTCCCCCCACGCCGGGATCGCCTGCGGAACAGGCCGATCTCGATGGCGTGCTTGCGATGCAGGATCACCCGACCCGTCAGGAACTCGACCATGCTGAGAAGACCGTCTCGTTCACGGTCTTCAGCTTTGCGGAAGTTCTGGGCCCGGCATTCACCCCGGAGTCTTATCCTGAAACCGGGAAGTTTTTCAAAAGGCTGGAAATCATAGCCAACGATCCGAAGAATTTCCTGAAGGACACCTTCCGCCGGGAACGTCCCTACAAGGCGTTTCCGGATGTGGTGAAGGCGCTCGTCACCGCGGAGCATGGATACTCCTATCCCAGCGGTCACTCCACCCGGGCATGGCTCTTTGCCCTTGTCTTGGGCGACCTGCAACAGGTATCCCGCAATGCGCTTCTGGCATCGGCCATGCAGGTCTGCAACGACAGGGTGATCGGCGGAATGCATTACCCAAGCGACATGATGGCCTCACGAGTTCTTGCCGAGGAACTCCACCGGATTCTTTTGAAAAACCCGGGTTTCACGAGGGACTTGGACCGATTGAGGGCGAGCGAATGGAAAAACGGTTTTCAACAGAGAAGGTAGCCATGATACCGGTGGTAAAACACCCGGATTGTGTTATGCTCAGGCCATGAAAAGGATCCTGACCCTCCTGACCCTCGCGCTACTCTCTTTCAATGCATTCGCCGGATCCTTTCCGGATATCAGCGTGGCGGATCTGAAATCGGCGATCGCCGCCAAGAAAGTGACGGTTCTGGATGTGAACGGACCGGTCTCCTATGCCAACGGGCATATTCCAGGAGCCATTGATTTCACGGCCCACACGGCCGATCTGGCCAAGGTCCTTCCGGCCGACAAGGCATCGCTGATCGTGGCCTACTGCGGCAGCGAGCACTGCGGTGCATGGGCCCGTGCCGCGGAAGCCGCCCAGAAACTCGGCTACACCAATGTGCAGCACTTCAAGCCCGGCATCTCGGGATGGAAAGCAGCGGGTGAAGCGACCGAGAAGTGACACCCGGATGGGTCGAAACCTCTTGTGAGGTTAAAAGAGTGAAGGGTTAAAAGGGACTGCAACCAATCAGAGTACATGGCTCAAGCCCCCTCTTGTGCCGATTGTGCATTCTGTGGCCGTCTTTATCCGATAGTCCGCTGGATCCCCGTCTCCGCGTTGAAACGCTTTAACTATTCTAACGATTTTAACCAATCAAGCTGCCAACTCCGCAGGTACTAATGCAAATTTTTGGTTAAAACGTTAAAAGGGTTAAAAAAGGAACCTTCTAACTTTTCAACCCTCTCAGTGCTTCCACCACGGCAGCCTTATCCTCGGGATAGGTCAGACCGAACCAAGGATCCTCGGATCGCAACAACCGGACGCTGGCCTCACCTGATGCGATCAGGCTGCTGACGGCCGCCGGCAGATAAAACTCAGCCTTGGCATCCTCGCCGCGCTCCTCGAGGAATTCCTCGAAGAGTCTCTCAAGGCGGGCGAAGAGACCGGGCGTGAAGCCCCAGAAATTCATCGAGGTCGGCTCCTCGCCGGTCAGGCAAACAGGAGGGTTCCCCTGCGCGACAATCCCCTCATCCGTCCTGACAATGGCCGTTCTCTCCGTGATGTCGATCAGGAAGCCTTTCTCATCGGCCCTGCATATTCCGCGGGAAACGGTGCCGTGCTCGGAGAGGGTCTTCTCAAGGCGGTAGCCCACCATCGCATACTCACCCGCGCTTGCGGCGGAAAGGAATCGGGCGAGCTCCGCAAAACCGGAGGGGCCGTAGTAGTCGTCGGCATTGATCACGGCAAACGGACCGCGCACGACGGAAGCGGCGACCAGAACGGCATGACCCGTGCCCCATGGCTTGGTGCGTCCCACCGGCGAGACACGTCCTCCGGGAAGCGGCTCCAACTCCTGGAAGGCATACTCGACGGCGAGGCGCTCCTCGTACCGTGACCCGACACTCTCCCGGAACTGCTCCAGGATCTCCCTGCGGATCACGAAGACCACCTTGTTAAAGCCGGCCTTGATCGCATCCGTGACCGAATAATCGAGAATGATCTCGCCTGAGGGACCGACCGGGTCGAGTTGCTTGAGCCCGCCGTAGCGGCTCCCCATCCCGGCGGCAAGAACGACCAGCGTCAGATCCATGGTCTTCAAGGGAGGATGACCCGGCGTTACGGCTTCTTCCTCACAGGACCGACCGGCGCGGAGGGGGCCGTGTCCTTGTAGAAAATGATGCCGTGCTGCTTGAGGTTGCCGAGGAAACCCTTCAGATCGACGGTGGCCCCCTGAAGGGAGTCCATCGCGGTGTTCCCCTTTTTGAGGAAGGACTCGGCCTGAACGGCAGCCGTCTTGAATTCGGCCGATGCCGTCGCAAGGTTCCCCAGGGTGAGCTGAAGGTTCTCGATGCCCTGCTTGTTGAAGATCTGCTTGTTCAGCGACTGGCTGACCGAATCGATATTCTCAAGCGCGCTGCTGAGCTTGGGCAGGACCTCGTCGTGAATCTGCCTCTGGAGTTCCGAGATGCTAGACTCACTCTGGCCGTTGGTGATCACCGATCCGGGAGCGATCGGCTTGAGGTCGGTATCATCCTTACCGAGTGTGACGGTCACGAAGCGGTCCCCGAGAAGACCCGAGCTCCCGATCGAGAAGATGCTCCCCTCCGGAATCTTCACCGTATCGTTGATCCTGAGAGGAACCGCCACTCCCCTCATGTCGGGCATGACGTGAGGCGGCTCGGCAACCTCGCCGATCTTGGCGCCGGCAAGCATGACATCGGCCCCCTTGAGCAGGCCGCTGGCATTCCGGTACTCGACGGTGATTTCGTAGTATTTCTTGATGCTCTCTCCGAAACGCCCGAAATAAATGACCAGAGAGCCGATGCAGAGAAGCCCGAGGAGCATGAAAGCCCCGGCGCGAAGCTGTGTGGAGGTGTTGGTGGTGTCCATGGAAGTCAGTCGATTTCGTGGGAGCGACCCTCGATGAAGTCGCGGATCACGGGGTCGGAGGAGGCATGCAGATCGTCGAGCGATCCGGAGAAGTGGATTTTTCCCTCCTTGAGGAGGGCGACACGATCGGCGATGTGATTGGTGCTGATCATGTCGTGGGTGACAACGATCGAAGTGACGTGCAGGTGCGATTGCAAGCGTCGAATCAGGCGGTTGATGGTGTCGGAGACAATCGGATCGAGTCCCGCCGTCGGCTCGTCATAAAGGATGCAGGAGGGATCCGAGATGATCACCCTCGCGAGGGAGGCACGCTTGCGCATGCCGCCGCTGAGGTTGACGGGCATCTTCTCCTCCTGCCCCGAGAGAGAGACCAGCTCCAGGGCCTCGGCCACTTTCTTACGGATCTTTTTCTCGTCGCGCAGGCCGCGTTCGCGCAGCGGGAAGGCGATGTTCTCGTAGACGGTCATCGAGTCGAACAGGGCGCCGTCCTGGAAGAGCATGCCGATCTTGCGGCGGATCGGCTCCAACTGGCGCTCATCAAGGGCGGCTATCTCCTCCCCCTCGATCCGGATCGATCCGGAAAGCGGCCTCATCAGGCCGATGAGATGGCGCAGGAAGACGCTCTTTCCACCGCCGCTCTGCCCGAGCAGGACGAGGGTCTTGCCCCTGGGGACATCGATGTCGACCCCACGGAGGATCTCCTGGGTGCCGATCGTTTGCCGGAGATTCCGGACTTCGATCAGGTTGTCGGGCGAAGAGGTCATCAGTAGTGGGCCCCTCCGGCCGGGAAGACGATGTTGAGGGCCATCGTCAGGAAGAAATTCACCATCAGGATGGTGAGCGAACTGATCACCACGGCATCCGTGGTGGAGCGCCCGACGCCGACGGCTCCGTTGCGGGTCGTCAACCCCTGCTGGCACCCGACCAGCACCACGATGATGGCGAAGACAAACCCCTTGGAGAGAGCCATGACCATGTCCTTGCCATGGGTGTAGGTCTCCATGTGGTGGAGGAAAAAGACAGCGTTCACGTTCAGGATCTTGGTCGCCACGAAGTAGCTGGCCGAGAGGGCGAAGAAGATACACTCCCCGACCAGCAGCGGCATCGAGACCATCAGCGCGAGGGCACGGGGCACCACGAGGTAATCGATGGGATTGACCGCAAGGGCACGGAGGGCGTCGATCTGCTCGGTCACCTTCATGGTGCCGATCTCCGCGCTCATGGCCGCCCCCACACGCCCCGCAACCATCAGGCCCGTCAGAACGGGACCGAGCTCGCGGAACAGGGCCACCGAGACAACCGGGCCGACGGCAGTACTCATGTTGAGCGCGTTGAACTGGAAGAAGATCTGAGCCGTGAAGACGGCACCCGTGAAGATGCCGGTGACGATCACGACCGCCTGGGAGCCGAATCCGATCTCGACGATCTGCCGCATCACGAGCCTCCAACGGATCCTTCCGGCAAGGATCGAGGAGAATGTCTCCAGCGCGAGAAGGGCCGTCTGCCCCAGATAGAGGCTGAAGGCGCGGGTGACCGGAAAGGAATAGGGAAGCTTCATGAAGATTCCGCTCCTCAGGCGACCGGCTCGGCCTCGAGGTCGTACCCACGCGTTCCGGTCACCCGGACACGGTGAAACTTCCCTGCCTCGACGGGCTTGGTGAAATGGACCCTGCAGTCAACGTCGGGAGCATCGCCCTCCGTGCGGCCGAGCATGGCGGTGTCGGCAAGGACCGTCATTTCCAAGCCTACCTGGGAGGCGGCATGTTCGGCGGCAATCCTCTGCTGGACGAGCATCGCCTCGCGTTGACGCCGCTTCTTGGTGCCGCCGTGGATCTGGCCGGGAAGTTTGGCCGCGCGGGATTCCTCCTCACGGGAATAGGCAAAGACCCCGAGACGCTCGAAACGGGTCCGATCGATGAAGTCGAGCAGTGTCGAGAAGTGCTCCTCCGACTCGCCGGGGAAGCCGACAATGAAGGTGGTCCTGATCGTGAGCCCGGGGATCCCCGCGCGCATCCGCCCGATCAGCCTCTCGATATGGCCGCTGTCGGTCTCGCGCTTCATGGAATCGAGCATCGTGTCATGGATATGCTGCAGGGGCATGTCGACGTACCGGACAACCTTCGGATTGCGGGCGATGGCCGCGATCATGTCGTCGCTCCAGTGGGCGGGGTGCGTGTAGAGAAGGCGGATCCAGAACTCTCCTGGAATCGCGGAGAGGGCGTCCAGCAGGGCGGGAAGTCCGGGTCCCCTCGCCTCGTCGACGGGCTGGCGCGGACCGGCCTTCTCCTCCCAGAGATCCATGCCGTAGTAGGTGGTGTCCTGGCTGATCAGGTTGATCTCCTTCACGCCGGAGGCAACGAGTCCCTCGACCTCCTTCACCACCGACTCGATCGTGCGGCTGCGGTGGCGGCCACGCATCCGCGGAATGACGCAGAAGGAGCAGGGATGGTTGCATCCCTCGGCGATCTTGACGTAGGCGGTGTGGGAGGCGGTGAGCCTGACACGCGGCGTGTCATAGTCGGGGATGTAGGCGGCGCGGCGGGAGACCTCGACAAGCGGCCCGTCATTCTCCTCGTCGAGCAGGCGATCGAAGAAGGCACCCGCCGTCTTGATCTCGTCGAGCCCCATGAAGGCGTCCACCTCGGGGAGCTGCTTGGTCAGGTCGGCGGAGTAACGCTGGGAAAGGCACCCACCCACCACGAGCTTCTGCCCCGCCTTGGCGCCGTGCAGGCGGCGGCGATGGGCCTCCAGGATCGCCCCGATGCTCTCCTCCTTGGCGGGATCGATGAATCCGCAGGTGTTGACCAGCACGACATCGGCCTCGTCGGTCTCGGTGGTGAGCTCGTAGCCGTGGCGCTTGGCATCGCCGAGCATGATCTCGGCATCGACGAGGTTCTTGGCGCAGCCGAGGCTGATCAGGCCGATTTTACGCGATTCGACGGGATGTGAAGTGGTGCTCATGGAATGACGTGGGATGGTGCCCGGGAGGAGACGGTGACCCATGGCATGGAACGGACTCGGGCGAGTTGGCGAAATGCGCTCCAGGTGCCGGCCAGCATGAGGATCAGGACAAGATAGGCGGCCGCCTTGCCCATGGGGGCGAGGATCTTGAACGGCAGGCTCCAGTCGAACCGCGGCCTTGCGCCCATATTCCCGAGAAACTTGCGGTCAGGATTGGAACGCCGGGGCATCGGGGGAAGCGAGGAACGGATGGCCGCGGGATCGATTCCCAGAAATCGGGCATAGCTGACGGCATGCAGGCGCGCCATATCCGAGACAGGTTGGGTATCCGACTCCAGAGCCACAATCTCACCCTCCGGAATCCGGGAAAGACGCGAGGCCTCCGCCGGGGAGAGCCGGCGCTTCTTCCTCGCCTCCCTGAAAAGGGGGCCGAGAGGTTCCGGAATCAAAGCCATCTGGAAAAACTTCATCTCAGGACGTGCAAATCGCTTCAGGAAATGTACCCGGTGTCATCCTCGGCATCGAGATCGATCAGGATCTCGCGGTCCTTGGCACCGTCCTTCGGCCCGAGGATGCCCCGCTGTTCGAGGATGTCGACGACACGCGCGGCACGGGTGTAGCCGAGGCGCAGCCGACGCTGGAGCATCGAGGTGGAAGCCTTCTTCTCCTGGCGGATGATCTCGAGGCACTTCTCGACGAGTTCCTCCTCCTCATCGGTGACCTCTTCCTCCGGCATGATGGGGCCGGAGAGCTTGGCCGCAATGCTGGGCTCGAAGACCGGCTTGCTCTGGGCACCCAGGAACTTCACGACGCGGTGGATCTCGTCGTCGGTCACCAGCACCCCCTGGGCGCGGTTCAGTTTCGCGCTGCCGGGAGGCAGGTAGAGCATGTCGCCCTGACCAAGCAGGTTCTCGGCGCCGTTTTCGTCGAGGATGACGCGGCTGTCGATCGCCGAGGCCACCTGGAAGGCAATGCGCGAGGGAATGTTCGCCTTGATGACACCCGTCACGACGGTGGAGCGAGGTGTCTGGGTCGCCACGATGAGGTGAATGCCGGCGGCACGCGCCATCTGGGTGATGCGGGCGATGGCCGCCTCGACATCGGCCGGGGCGGTCTGCATGAGATCCGCCAACTCGTCGATGATGACAACGATGAAAGGCATCTGGTCGGGAATCTGGAGATCGTCATCCGGCCCGCGCTTCGCAGGCTGAGGTACGGGCTCCTCAGTTTCCTCCGGAGTCTCTTCCTCAGCGGATTCGCCCTCCGCCTTGCCATCCTCTGCTTCGGCTTCGGGAGCAGAAACCGGAGCCGCCTCTGGTCTCGGACGTCCGTTGAAGCTGGAGATGTTGCGGACCCCTTCCTTGGCGAAGATGCGGTAGCGCAGCTCCATCTCATCGATCACCCAGCGCAGGGCAAGAAGCACCTTTTTCGGATCGGTGACCACCGGGGTCACAAGATGGGGAAGGTCGTTGTAGACCTGCATCTCGACCACCTTCGGATCGATCATGATGAAGCGTAGCGTCTCAGGCGTGTGCCTGAAGATGAGACTCGTGATGATGGAGTTGATGCAGACGCTCTTGCCGCTTCCGGTGGCTCCGGCGACGAGCAGGTGGGGCATGGCGGCGAGGTCGGCGATGATGGCGTTGCCGTAGACATCCTTGCCAAGGGCCAGCGGTAGCTTCGCCTTAGATCCCTCCCAGACTTCGCTCTCGAAGAGCTCGCGGATGCCAACCTTGACCTTCTTGCTGTTGGCCAACTCGATGCCGACCGTATCCTTGCCGGGAATCGGAGCGAGGATGTTGATCCTCTCGGCACGGGTGGCGCGGGCGAGATTCTTCTCGAGCGCGGAGATACGCTCCACGCGGACGCCGGTGGCCGGGTAGACCTCGTAGCGGGTGATGGTCGGTCCCTTCGTGATGTCCCCGGGAGAGGCCTCGATCCCGAACTGCGCGAGGGTATCGAGGAGGATCTTCTGGATCCCCTGCAGTTCGGCGGGATCGGCGGGCTTGTGCTCGTCGCTGCCGTGGGTTTCCAGCAGGTCCAGGGAGGGGAGGGTGAATCCCTCCAAGCGTACATCCTGAAGCCCACCCTCGGCGAATTCGGGGGACTTCGGCTTCGCCTTCCCCTTCATCACCTCGGCAAGGGTCGGCTTGCGGGCCGGAGTCGGCACACTGGCATCGATGATCTTGGGAGCGGGGAGATCGGTAGGAACAAGCGGCTCCACAACAGTCTCGTCGGGTGAGTCCGACTCCTCCTCCGGAGGGGCGAGGCGACGGCGGTTCCGCGAACGGGATGCCGGAACGGCAACCACCGTCTCACCCGGCGAGGCGGGCTTGCGGTATCTTGCGATCAATGCCCCGAGCAAGCTCCCCGAGGCGACCGCCGCGCGGCGCATCGCCAGGATGGGATGGAAACCAGTGGCCAGAATCAGGCTGATCAGGGCAAGGGCGGCGAAGATAAGGGCCGATCCCACCGTGCCCAGGATATTGCGACCCAAGGCAATCCCGATCGCATGGCCGAACCATCCGCCGGGACCGGGAATGCTGAACTTCTGCTTCCAGTCCAGAAGGACGAGATGCTGCAGGTCAAGCAGCGTGGACCAGCTCAGGACAAAGACAAAGGCCCATCCCAGACGGATGCCGAGGCGTTCCCCCTTGCCGGTGAACTTGGCGATCCCGAGGCCGAGCAGGGCCACGGCGGCAAAGTAGGAGGCCCCGCCGAAGAGCAAATAAAACAGGGCGGCCACGATGGCACCGACCCGGCCGATAAAATTGGCCGGGATCTCCGACATGCGGCTCGATTTCGCGAAGGGGAGCCACGAGGGAACGTCCCTCGGCTCAAAGGAGCAAAGGGCCAGAAGCAGCAGGACGCCCCCGAAGAACAGGAGCAGCCCCGTCACCTCGTTCATGGAGTTGGAGCTGCGGCGGGAAGAAACCATTCGGGGTATCTTGCGGAATCCATGGGGACTTGGCAATCGTCGGAACCTTGAAGATAATCGACTCGGTAAATGTCCGCTTCAGGAGCTCCCATGGGAGCCTGAAGGGAGACATCCAATCCCGACCCCGATGAATTCCTCCATCCCACTCCAATTCGAACCCCTTGCCATGGAACGCGTCTGGGGCGGGAGGCGCTTTGAGACACTGCTTGGCAAAACCCTTCCGCATGGCGCCCCGATTGGGGAGCTCTGGGAAATGGTCGACCGCCCGGAGGCCCAGAGCGTGGTCCATGAGGGCCCCCTCAAGGGCAAGACCCTGAACGATCTCTGGACCCATCACCGGGAGGAGATCTTCGGCAAGCGGCATCTTGCCAACCCCCATCCCCGCTTCCCCCTGCTGATCAAGCTGCTGGACGCCAGGGAACGGCTCTCCGTCCAGGTTCACCCCCCCGTCGACTCCGACGGCGAACCCAAGACCGAATGCTGGTACTTCCTCCATGCCTCGGAGGGTGCCTCGATCTACGCCGGCCTCCGGAAGGGGGTCACCCGGGAATCCTTTGAAGAGGCGCTTCTCAACGGCGATGTGGAGGAGACGCTCCACAGGATCCGGTGCCACACGGGCGAGAGCATCTTCATCCCGAGCGGCCGCCTCCATGCGATCGGGGAGGGTCTTCTGATCGTCGAGGTGCAGCAGAACAGCGACACCACGTACCGGGTCTTTGACTGGAACCGCAACGGCCTTGACGGAAAACCCCGCCAGCTCCATGTCGCCGAGTCGCTTGCCTCGATTGACTTCGGGGACCACGAGCCCTCCCTGACCCCGGCCTCCTCGAAGTCGGTGGTCGACTGCCCCTACTTCCATGTGGAGAAACGGGACCTCCCCTCCCCCTTGGAGATCGGCAGGACGGATGACTTCTCGATCATCACCTGCCTGACCGGGGCGCTCTCCTGCAATGGCGTTGATCTCCGACCCGGAGGATTCATGCTCATCCCGGCCGGGGCGACGGGAGCGGTCCTTGATCCCAAAGAGACGGGAACCTCCCTTCTCGTCACGAAACTGCCTTAAAGGGATTTGGGGCGCAGGGTGGCGATTCCCGCCGGATTTTTCGCGCCCTTCGTTCTTTTTGCAGGATTGCCGACTCCGCGTTTGACTCCCCTGCACGCGGGAGGGTTCAATGCGGTGCTGCACCGGCTTTCCGCCGGACACTTTCACAGACCAACGCCTTTCTTTCCGAACCATGCCCAAAGACACCTCGATCAAGAAGATCCTCCTCATCGGAGCCGGCCCCATTGTCATCGGCCAGGGATGCGAGTTCGACTACTCCGGAGTGCAGGCCTGCAAGGCCCTCGCCGAGGAGGGATACGACGTGGTGCTGGTGAACTCCAATCCGGCGACGATCATGACCGATCCGGAGTTTGCCGTCCGGACCTACATCGAGCCGATCACCCCCGCCATCATCGAGAAGATCATCGAGCGGGAGAAGCCAGACGCCCTGCTCCCCACCCTTGGCGGACAGACCGCGCTCAACGCAGCCATGGAGCTCGTCCACAGCGGCGTTCTGGAGAAGCACAAGGTCCGCCTCATCGGCGCCAACGCGGACGCGATCAAGCGCGGCGAGGACCGCACCCTCTTCAAGCAGATCATGCTCGAAATCGGCCTGGATGTCGCCGAGTCGGGCACCGCGCACACGATCGACGAGGTCTTCGAGATCGCGAAGAGCATCGGCCGCTATCCCCTCATCATCCGTCCCGCCTTCACCCTCGGCGGAGCGGGCGGCGGCATCGCCTACAACCGCGAGGAGCTCGAGACCATCGCGCGCCGCGGACTCGACATGTCCCCCACGACCGAGGTCCTCATCGAGGAATCGCTCCTCGGCTGGAAGGAGTACGAGGTCGAGGTCATCCGTGACAAGGCCGACAACTGCATCGTCGTCTGCTCGATCGAGAACTTCGATCCGATGGGCGTCCACACCGGCGACTCCATCACCGTCGCCCCGATCCAGACGCTCACCGACAAGGAATACCAGAAGATGCGCGACGCCTCCTTCGCCGTCATCCGCGCCATCGGCGTGGAGACCGGGGGCTCGAACATCCAGTTCGCCGTCGATCCGAAGACCGGACGCCAGATCGTCATCGAGATGAATCCCCGCGTCTCGCGCTCCTCCGCGCTCGCCTCCAAGGCGACCGGATACCCGATCGCGAAGATCGCCGCCAAGCTCGCCGTCGGATACCGCCTCGACGAACTCAAGAACGACATCACCAGCACGACGACCGCCTGCTTCGAGCCCGCGATCGACTACTGCGTGGTGAAGATCCCCCGCTTCCCCTTCGATAAGTTCCCGAAGGCCGACCCGACCCTCACCAGCCAGATGAAGAGCGTCGGCGAGGCGATGTCGATCGGACGCACCTTCAAGCAGGCCCTGCAGAAAGCCCTCCGCTCGCTGGAGACCGGCCGCGCGGGACTCGGCTGCGACGCCAAGGACCTCGAACCCCGCAAGGAGGACGGAAGCTGGGACACGGACCGCATCGAGTTCCTACTCCGCACCCCCAACGCCGAGCGCATCTTCACGGTGCGTCACGCGTTCCTCGCCGGATTCACCGCAAAGAAGATCCACGAGATCAGCGCCATCGATCCGTGGTTCCTCGATAACATCCAGGAACTCGTCGAGGAGGAGCAGGCCTTCCGCAAGGATCCCTCGGGCATCCCCCTCCGCAAGGCGAAGAAGCTCGGCTTCTCCGACCGCCAGTTGGCGCAGATCGCCGGAACGACCGAGGATGCCATCCGCGAGAAGCGGAAGGGCGAGGGCGTCGTGCCGACCTACCGGCTGGTCGACACCTGCGCCGCCGAGTTCGAGGCCGCGACCCCCTATTTCTACTCCACCTACGGGGACGAGGACGAAACCCGCAAGGGGTCCAAAAAGAAGGTGATGATCCTCGGCGGTGGGCCCAACCGCATCGGCCAGGGTATCGAGTTCGACTACTGCTGCGTCCACGCCGCCTTCGCATTGAAAGAAGAGGGGTACGAGACCATCATGGTGAACTCGAATCCCGAGA
>JACCDT011044242.1_pt1 | contig 12103 bp, 9 predicted proteins | sample 7446291 | NCBI WGS metagenome assembly JACCDT01 (sample SAMN15323446, study PRJNA562643) | freshwater metagenome | isolation source: river surface water | place: USA:Blue River Watershed | collected 2017-08-17
AGGTACCGTTTCTCGCGTTTTTGTTACCACTTCTTTGGCGGCATCCGCAGGAGCAATGGGCGCACTTCTTACCTCCTACCTCAAATTCAAAACGTATGACATCACCATGGTGCTTAATGGAATCTTAGCCGGTCTCGTGGGAATCACCGCTGGCGCAGACAAAATGGGCATATTGGATTCCATTTCCATTGGAGCCATTGGAGGCGCCTTGGTAGTACTTGCAGTCATTGCTTTTGACAAACTCAAAATAGATGATCCGGTAGGAGCTATTGCAGTACACTTAATTGGTGGACTCTGGGGCACATTGGCCGTAGGGATATTTGGAGAGCTGGCAGGATTGAACCAATTACTAGCTCAATTAATTGGCATCGCATGCGTAGGACTTTTTTGCTTTGGTAGCTCTTGGCTGATCTTCTTCAGCCTAAAGCGAACAGTCGGGATCCGGGTCGATGAAAAGGAAGAAATCGAAGGCCTAGACATCAACGAACACCAAATGCGGGCTTATCCCGATTTTGCAACAAAGGATTGAAAACTAAACCACAAAAAAAATCCCCTGAAATTGACATTTCAGGGGATTTGCTTTTAGGCATTGGGAAGTAGGGCGAGCGGCCCTACGTGACGCAAAAGGATGGCTTGATGGAGATGCCCAAACTTGGCATAACACCAAACCTTGAATTCAAGAAATTCCTCAGGCAGCAAGTACCCAAGTCCTTTTTTCAGCTCTCGTTCAAATAGAAACCTGTTGAAGCTTACTTTTTGTAAAATGGTCTTTACGTAATCCAGCATGGTCTAAAAATTTTGAAGGGATTAACTGATTTTAAGTTTTTCTACGGCAGCATATCCCAAGATGTTGCGTTATTTTGAGGGACCTAGTTGAAATTCCCCTATTTTCGCAACGATGATGACTACAGCACGACACCTACTGGTTTTCTTTTGCTTTCTCCTGCTAACAGGACTAGAAGCATTTGGTCAGGAAGTTAAAGTGGATCTTGGACCCGATCAAATTGGAATCAACGAGACTTTTACGATCAAAGTCACCCTGTCCAACGAAAAAATAAAATCCTACGATCAATTTCCGGAGATTCCGGGCTTTCAAAAACAAGGCATTTCTCAGTCCTCCTCGACAAATATCATCAATGGGCAGATGAGTAGCTCCAACAGCATCATCCAGTACTACAAGCCTACCAAAAAAGGACAATTTACAGTAGGTAAATTTTCGATTGCCATCAATGGCAAGACCTATTCCTCTCCTGGAAAACGAATTACAGTGGCAGATGCAGCAGCTAGTTCATCTGCCGGTGGAGGAAATGCCTACGACCCATTCGCAGACTTTTTTGGTAGAAGCAATGAACTCCCTGAATTTGTGGAAATCGCAGACGATGCCTTTTTCTCTGTGGGAATAGACAAATCCGAAATTTATGCAGGCGAAGGATTTACCATGGATATTTCATTTTTTATGTCCGAGCAAAATCAAGCTCCCTTTCAATTCTATGAGGCTGGCAAGCAACTCGATGCCATTCTGAAAAAATTAAAGCCCGCCAATGCCTGGGAAGAAAACTTCAGTATCACCACCATAGAGCCTCAAACGGTAGAACTAAACGGGAAAAGATGGGTAAAATTCAAAGTCTTTGAAAGTACCTTTTTTCCATTTTCCGAAGGAAAAATCGAAATCCCACGCGTCCCCTGGGAAATGATTAAATACAAGATCGCTAAGAATCCATCACTCTTTGGGGCCAACCGGCAAGAAGATTTCAAAACCTTTTACTCCGCGCCTCGCACCATCAAGGTCAAACCCTTACCTCCACATCCCTTAAAGAGTGAGGTTGCGGTAGGGGTATTCCAGCTGCGAGAAAACATCACTACCCTGGATGTAAACACTGGAGAGGGCTTTGCCTACAATTTTGGAATTGCAGGGGTTGGCAACATCAACTCACTTGCAGCGCCTAATCGACTCACAGGCACCAACCTGAACACCTTTGACCCCAACGTGCGTCAACAAATTAACCGCGGTTATGGCAGGGTGTCTGGAATTAAAGAATTTGACTACTTCATCACCTTGAATGAAGCAGGGGAATATCCGCTTGATCAGTATTTCAACTGGATTTACTTTGACCCAGAGCGCGAAGTGTACGATACACTCAAACCCCAAGCGATCATTAAAGTAACTGGAGAATCAAAGGTGAACGAAGCTCTATCCGGTCAACGGCTTGGTGGGATTTACGATAAAATCGCCACTGAAAGCAACCAGTTTTTAAACCAGCGATATAAGTACTATTTTACCAACGCAATCAATGTGTTACTGCTTGGTGCACTTATTCTCCTGGCTGTGATCATCATCCGAAAAAAATAATGGGAAATACCTTCGGCAAGCTATTTAGACTCACCACCTTTGGCGAGTCCCATGGAAAAGCATTAGGAGCAATCCTAGATGGCTGTCCTGCAGGTTTGACCCTAGACTTGGAAAAAATACGGGAGGAAATGCAGCGTCGGAAACCCGGTCAATCCAAAATCACTACGCAACGCAAAGAAGAAGACGAAATCGAATTGCTTTCTGGGGTATTTGAAGGAAAAACTACAGGAACGCCTATAGGGATCCTCATCCCAAACGAAGACCAGAAAAGCAAGGATTATGCACACATCGCAGACACCTTTCGCCCTTCCCACGCCGATTACACCTACTTTGAAAAATATGGTCACCGGGACTATCGTGGTGGTGGAAGATCCAGTGCCCGTGAAACAGCCGCCCGCGTAGCAGGCGGAGCCATTGCCAAGCAACTGCTTGCTACCAAAGGAATCACTATCCAAGGTTATGTCTCCCAAGTAGGCCATATCCAACTTGAAAAACCCTACACCGATCTCAACTTGGACTTGGCTGAGGACAATATCGTTCGCTGTCCAGACCCGGCCTTGGCGGAAGTGATGATTGAACACATTGATCAAGTCAGAAAGAATCGCGATACCATCGGAGGCATCGTCTCCTGTGTGATCAAAAATTGTCCTCCGGGATTAGGAGAGCCCGTATTTGACCGGCTCCATGCTGAGCTAGGCAAAGCCATGTTGAGTATCAATGCGGTCAAAGGATTTGAATACGGTAGCGGATTTGAGGGAGTTACCCTACGCGGATCCCAGCACAACGATACTTTTGTACAGCAAGATGGAAAAATCCAAACCCTCACCAACCATTCGGGAGGGATTCAAGGAGGTATCAGCAATGGGGAGGACATCTATTTCCGCGTGGCATTTAAGCCAGTAGCTACCTTGATGCAAGACCAAACCTCAGTCAATACGGCTGGAGAATCCGTCACCGTAAGCGGAAAAGGCCGTCATGATCCTTGCGTAGTCCCTAGAGCAGTGCCCATCGTAGAAGCAATGGCCGCCTTGGTTATCGCAGACTTTCTATTACTTTCAAAAACTAATAAAATCGAAGCCCTTTAACCCAAAGAACTTTTGAAAAAATTACCTCTTCACACGCAAATCATTATCGGACTGGTTCTTGGCCTTGCCTTTGGATTGATTTCCATCAAAACAGGAATGCCGAAATGGATTACCTTAGATTACATCAAGCCCGTGGGCACTGTATTCATCAATGGGCTCAAAATGATCGCTATGCCACTGGTACTAGCCTCTTTGATCATTGGTGTATCCAATTTGGGTGACATATCAAAGTTGAGCCGTATCGGGGGGAGAACACTCTTCTTTTTTCTAATTACAACAGTCATTTCCATCTGTATTGGACTCGGCTTGGTCAATTTTTTTCAGCCAGGAGCCGCTTTACCTGAATCCACTCGGATGAATTTGATGTCCTTGTACGAAGGAGATGCAGGGAAGCGAGCGGAATCTGCATCCCAACTTCAAGATCAAAGCCCTCTACAACCCTTGGTGGATATGGTTCCCCAAAACTTCTTTTTGGCCACTACTGACAATGCCGCCATGCTGCAAGTCGTATTTTTTGCCATCCTAGCAGGTGTTGCACTATTGCAAATTCCTAGATCAAAAGCTGAGCCTGTTATGGCTTTCTTTGATGGGTTCAACGAGGTGATTACGCAGATTGTAAACTACATCATGGTCATCGCACCTTATGGCGTATTTGCCTTGATGGCTTCCCTCATTGTGGAGATTGCTGGAGACGATCCCGACTCTGCAGTCACTTTATTGTTGGCTTTGCTCAAGTATAGTTTAATCGTCCTAGCAGGCCTTTTCACCGTTATGCTGGTCGTATTCCCACTTCTTCTAAAAACAATGACTAAGGTGCCAGTAGGTCACTTTTTCAAAGCCATCCGTCCCGCACAATTGCTTGCCTTCTCCACCAGTTCAAGCAATGCTACCCTTCCGGTGACTATGAAACTTACCGAGGAGGAATTGGGGGTGTCTGAAAACATTGCCAGCTTTGTACTCCCTCTAGGAGCTACAGTCAACATGAACGGAACCAGTTTGTACCAAAGTGTAGCAGCCGTATTTATCGCTCAGGCGCTAGGCATGGAGCTTAGCTTCGGCCAGCAAGTCATGATTGTATTGACCTCTACACTTGCGGCTGTAGGGTCTGCAGGGGTGCCAGGGGCAGGATTGATTATGCTCATTGTGGTATTGGAATCTATCGGTGTACCTGCTGCAGGTATTGCGCTCATCATGGCTCCTGATCGAATCTTGGACATGTTCCGCACCGTAGTCAACATTACAGGAGATGTGGTGGTAGCAGCTGTAGTTGCAAGCAAGGAAGGAGAACTGCCAGATGGAGCACAACCCATCCAGAAAGCTGAAGGCTAACACTGCCTTGCCTAAGAATAAAAAAAGTCCCGATTAATTCGGGACTTTTTTTATTGCTTGTAGGACCTTAAAAAATCAACCATCCACCCAAACTCTTCGTCCGTGATGGCAGGGAAATTGGCTACCCGAAAACTAGAAGCTTTGAGTGGACCATAGCCTCCTCCCAACTGGACACCTACCAATTCTGCTGCTTTCTTAACCGCTACGATTTCTGGTTCGGATGCAACAATAGCCGCTACAGTAGTACTACGAGTGGATGGATTATCTACCAGGAGTTGGAAAGTAGCAGAGGTTTCAATCGTCTGCTCCAATACCTCCATCCGTTTGCGCAATCTCGCATCCACTTGAGCAATGGGGTCTAGGTCTTGAAGTACGCGGTACAGCAGATAAATACCCAGCACGTTTGGGGTGTAATGGGTCTGGTAGTTGGCAGCATTTTCTAGCATAAAGCTAAGGCTGTTGTATCGGCCTTTTTCTCCTTTTCGAGCTACCTTTTCTTTGGCTTTGCCCGAAAGTAAAAGAATCCCTAAACCTGCTGGTAAGCCAAAGCATTTCTGTACGGAGGCATACCAGACATCTGCCAAGGAAAAATCTAGGGCAATCCCCCCCATGGAAGAGGTGGTATCCACCGCGATCATCTTTTCCGGAAAGCGCTGTCCAAGCTTTTGAAGCACCGACATGGGTACTTGGGAAGCATTGGCTGTTTCATTTTGCGTTACCGCAATCAGATCAACCTCAGGTCCTATTTGCAATTGATCCACTGGAATGGATTCATTGGCAGCTAACTTATGCCCTTGGGTAGTAGGAAGAATGTACTGCGCATACTCCAACCATTTTTTACCAAAAGAACCCGAATACAAATGGTAGCTGGACTGCTCTACCAGGGACTGGGATATAATCTCCCAGCTTTCTGTGGCTGAAGAGGTAAAGAGTAAGGTAAAATCAGCTGGAACTTGGAGCTTTTCTCGAAAAAGCTTCTCGGTATCTCGATACAAATTCATAAACACCGCACTGCGGTGGTTGGCACTTAGGACCCCTTGCGCATAGGCATCTTGAAGGTACTGCGGAAGTGCATCGTAGACCTTGGAAGGTCCTGGAGCAAAAGTGATCATCGGCTTGCCGTAGTTAGAAAATATTGTACTGCCAGCGCATAGCCGGTTAATCCTAGCCCAGCAATCATGCCCACACAGGACTTGGAAAGAATGCTTTTGTGGCGAAACTCTTCGCGCTTGTACAAATTGGAAATGTGTACCTCCACGGTAGGCGTGGTGACCGCCGCTACTGCATCGGAAAGGGCTACTGAGGTATGTGTGTAGCCTCCTGCATTCAAAATAATACCATCGAAAGAAAAGCCTACCTCTTGAATTTTATTGATCAATTCTCCTTCCACATTGCTTTGAAAATAGGAAAATTCTACCTCGGGAAACTGAGACTGAAGCTCTACAAAATAGCTTTCAAAAGATTGACTCCCGTACACCTCGGGTTCTCGTTTGCCGAGCAAATTGAGGTTAGGACCGTTGATTACCTGAATTTTCATGCGTACATCAAGAAGAATTGTCTATAAAGGTATTGACTCCAATCAAGCTTGCCAAAGCTTCCTTCAAGGAGTTTTTGACTTGCGCTCCTTGACACGAAACAAGTAGGCCAGCGTAAATTCCAAGTTGGTCGAACTCATATCAAAAATTCGATCCTGAGACTCTGGATTGGTAAAGTCGTAGGCAAAGCGTGCTTCCGCAGATAAAGTGGATTTGCCAAAGAGTTTGGAAATCCCAGCTCCCCCTGTTAATCCATACATCCGCTTGTTTGGCGCATCTGCAGGCTGTCCAAAAGTAGGAAGCTCTTTCGGGAAAGCGCCGGCATACTCCCTTGTAATGTCTTCGGCCTGTCTTAGCACCCCGAAGTGCGGACCAAATTTGATTTGAAATCTTCCTGAGCGACCAGCAAAAATGCTGGCTAACACTGGAAATTTGAGGTAGGTCAACTCAGTTTGATTGACCTTGCCCGCGTCGTTGACCTGTGCGAAGCCAAGAGTAAGTTGCTGCACATTGATCTCTACGCCGGCGTTTTTGGAGTCGAAATATTCCAGAACTAAGGCAAAGGTGGGGGCAGCAATCCCATCTACTTTTTTTACTCGGGTGCCAGCGGTGGCTTGGTAGCTGTAACTGCTCGAAGTGAGCCCCCCACGTATGCCCAAACTGAGTTGAGACCAGGCCAAACCCGGCAGTAGGATGAAGATTAGTAGCAACAGTTTTTTAACCATAACCGAATCGCTCTAGTTGTTTAGCTATTTTTTGTTCAACACAAAGGTGCCCTGAATCGGATTGCCTTCCACAGTCAATCCACGTACCTCAATCACTACAGCACCTCCCATGTCATTGGAGAAAAAAGAAAGTGCCAATTCTCCATTTTCATTAGTGACTAGGTAAGGATTCCAATACAAGGTCTGTCGATCGTCCTTCCCCGCCACTGGGTCACCGGGTCCATAGGTTCTCAATACAAATTCGCTCGGGACCTGGAAGCCTTCGAGGGTATAACTTACAATTCCTTGCGATTTTAAGGGACTTTCTCCATTCTCAGCTAACCTGTCTTTAAGGTAAATGGCAATCACTCCATTTTTTCCCTGATCACCCAGCATGGGTACCATTCGAGAGACTACCTCTACCCGATCGATATCGAAGGGGTTGATGGTACGAATATTGTCCGCTGCGGTGGACATTCCTCCTCCTACAAGCACTACCCCGTCCACCATCACAATAGGTTCCATTGAACTAAAGGCCGAAGTGGCACCCCCACGAAGTCGGATAGTTTGTTGTCCAGTTCCGCCAACCAAGGTCACCTGAGCTCCTGGGATGTTCCCCACCAAGCTATTCACTAGGTCTGTAGCGCTACCCGTCTTGGTCAATTTTTCTCCTTCAATGACAAAATCCGGGTTACCATAGATGGCTTTTGGTCGTACTTTTTCCTCCTTAGCTTCTGGGTTGGCTACTTCAGGGTCTGGAATTTTTGCTGGCGTGGCCAGCGTAGTGACTTTAGGGAAATAGGGTACTTGAGGCAAAACCACCGGTGCTTTGAGTGGCTCTTGCAGCTGTACATTCAGCGGACGACCTTTTTTATCAGCCGCTACCAAACCTAGTCGCATGGCTCCATAAAACTCCATATTCGCCATGGCAAAGTCCCCGGCGGCATTGGAGGTGAGTTCTATCATTCCCTGAAATTCGTTGACAAAGGCAGTCACATCGGTGCCTATCCCTCTCCCTTTTGCATCAGTTACTTTTCCGGTAACCGCAATGCTCGTTTCAATGGGGTAGGAAAATCGATCGGTACCCAAGGTCTCTGGAATTTCACTAAGCTCCAAGCTTTTCTGAATGTCTGTCTCACGGCGAATTGGAACCAGCTGCTCTGCATCCCAAACGCTTACTGAGAGCGTGGCTGGAGCCGGCCGACCTTTAGGATCGCTTAGTTGCAAGGTTACATTGACTTCTTCACGAGGACCGAAATTAATCTTATTCGATTGGAGTTTTACCCCTTGATTGATCCATTGACTGATCCCTTCCGTCGCCACGATACGCTTGTAAGGGTTTAGCACTGGGAGTGCCTGCATAAAATACTGATTGGGCCCATAATTCCGCATCCAATTCGTGTATGCCCTCAAATAGTAGCGCTCCCCTTCCAACGAATCGGGAAGCTGCAGATCACCCACGACGATTCCATCTCGGATGGGGTATTTTTTGGCCAAAAGAATATCCCGATCCTCGGAGATGAGTTCTACATGGAGTACCTTACTTAGTCCATCACGAAGATATGGATTGCCGTAGGCAAAATACCCTTTGAAGAAAAGAGAGTCCCCCGCATAGTAGTAGGGCTTATCGGTATGGAGGTACACCTTCTCCTGAAAATTTTTGGCTGTTTTGGACAGGTCTTGAAGCAGCAATGCCTTTTCTGCATTGTAGTCCAAAGGCAACAAATTTGAAATACGTTTGCGGTCCATATCTCCGGAAAAAACCAAATCTTCCGGATTAAGGACCGTGCCATTTTCCCGTATTCGAACCTGCCCGTTTTTTACCTCCAACCAAGAGATAGGGTAAGGCGCGTCTCGGTAGGTATTCGCTTGAGCAAATCCCTTTTGGTAATGGATTTCAATCCGCCCCTTGAGCTGCAAGAGGTAATCACCTTCGGGATCACTTGGAATCACAAGTGGATCTGCTTTGTAAGGCACAACAGACTTACCCAATTCGTTGGCGAAGATGTCCGACCGGATATTCATACTTGCTGATCCTCCGGCTTTATCTCCATAAAGGTAAAATCCTTCCCGCTCGTAGGTTCCTTTGAGGATAGAGCGAAAAAGATTCATGGGCGAACGTCGGTAAATATCCGCTCTGTTCTTTTCCCAAGTCGCTTGTTGTGCTTCCGAGTCAGCAGGCAGCAATTCAAATCGAGCTGCGCCCACGATGCGGTAGGCGGTAGGGGCATTTACAAATTCCTTGAGATTAAATGTGATTTTGTAGCCCAGGTAGCGGTTTTCGAGTTCAATCGGCTGCTCTGCGCGCGCCACAAAACTTCCTTTCTCGGTGGCCTCTGGAAAATCAATCACCCAAGGATTGAGAATAGTAGTTTGCGCAGCAGCCTCATCTATCCCTAAAAAAAGACTTTGGAATTTGCGCAGGTCACGCTCCCAGCTTTTGTCTCGCGAAGCCTTGACTTCCTGTTCGGAAAGTACCTGTTCCAAAGGACTCATGCTCAGGTTCAGGGTAAATGTGCCTCCTGGCTTTAGTGTCACTTTTCGCGTTTGGGCAGCATAGCCCATAAAGGAAAAGCCAATCTCTAGGGTGCCAGGTTCCAAGCCAGAAAGGGTAAAATTTCCCTCCAGATCGGTAGCCGTAGATACGGTAGTATTATTGACAAAGACCGAACAAAATGGTAAAGCTTCCCCAGTTTCCGCATCTTTGACCTTTCCAGTAAGGGTCGCGGTCTGTCCCAAGGCGAGCATGGGGAGGCACAGGAGGAGCAATAAAAGGGAAAACTGCTTGTTCATGGTTGTGCGTTTTACTGGTATACTGAAAAAAGAAGGGAGGCTACTCCTCCCGATCCTTCAATTTTTTGTCGTCCACGTTTTTATTAAGAAATTCGTTAATCGCCTCGATGGGGAGGCTGGAAGAAATTTCACCAAAGGAGTTAATCTCCATTTTGAATCCCTTCAACTCTTCGTGCACGCGAGGTTCTTCTTCTTTTTTCTTCTTTTTGGTCATCTCAGTCTACGATTGCTAGCGTATCTAACGCAAATCGAATTCGTTTGGATACCTCTTGTGGTCCCAAAATCGCAAAAACTTCCATCAGGTCCGGCCCTGCACCCAGTCCAGTGACTGCCAAACGGACGGCCTGCATGACTTTGCCTAGCTTGATGCCCGTAGCTTCGGCCGTACTCTCCAAGAGTGCCTTGGCTGCTGTCCCATCAAAGGGAGCGGCTACTCCAGAATCCAGTGCATGGGCATAGGCTTGGAGCAAGTTGGCAGCATCGGCATTCCATTTTTTGGCAGCTACCTCGGCATCAAATTGGGTAGGTGCATGACTGATAAACTGGCTGTCTCTCCAGAAGTCCCCTGGAAAGGTAACCCGATCCCGTAGTAAGGAGACGATGGCTCCTGCTTTTTCTTGGGAAAGGGGAGTGCCTGCTGCTTGTGCATCGTGTTGGAGGTAAGCGATCAAGTCCTCCTGATCGCTGCTACGCAAGTAATGTTCGTTAAACCACTTCGCTTTGGCAATGTCAAATTTGGTCCCCGACTTGCCAATGCGTTCGATGGAAAAGGCTTCTACGAGTTCTTCTAAGGAGAAAATCTCGCGCTCATCCCCTGGATTCCAGCCAAGGAAGGCAAGGAAGTTCAGGAGCGCATCAGGCAGGTAGCCCGTTTCGCGGAAGCCGCTGGACTTTTCCCCTGTAAAAGGATCGGTCCAGTTAAGCGGGAACACGGGGAATCCCAACTTGTCCCCATCGCGCTTGGAGAGCTTGCCATTGCCATCCGGCTTCAGGAGCAGGGGCAGGTGGGCAAACTGAGGCATGGTATCCTCCCAACCAAAAAATCGGTAAAGCAATACGTGTAGGGGCGCTGATGGGAGCCATTCTTCCCCACGAATCACGTGGGTGATGCCCATCAGGTGGTCATCCACAATGTTGGCCAGGTGGTAGGTAGGCATGCCATCTGATTTCATCAAGACCTTGTCGTCCAGGGTACTGGAATGCACCAACACCCAGCCGCGGATTAGGTCATGAAAACGCACTTCCTCCTTGAGGGGAAGCTTGGCGCGGATGACGTAGGGCTCTCCCGAAGCCAATCTTTCCTTCACCTCATCTGCAGAGAGCGTGAGGGAGTTTTTCATTTGAGTTCGGGTGATGCTATTGTACTGGGGCTGCACTACGCGGGCAGCAGTCAAGCGCTCGCGCATGGCTTCCAATTCTTCGGCAGTATCGAAGGCATAGTAGGCATGCCCTTTTTGAATCAAATCCAAAGCATAGCTCATGTAGCTTGGTTTGCGTTCGGATTGGCGATAGGGGCCTACATCGCCCGGCTTCCAGGGACTCTCGTCTGGGGAGATCCCCATCCAGTCCAGGGATTCCTGAATGTATTCTTCAGCGCCAGGTACAAAGCGCGTTTGGTCGGTATCTTCAATTCGTAGGAGAAACTTGCCCCCCATTTTTCGGGCAAACAGGTAATTGTAGAGGGCGGTGCGCAGTCCTCCAATATGCAGTGCTCCAGTTGGAGAAGGGGCAAATCGTACGCGAACTTCTTTGGTCATAGATTTTTGTGGCTACTAAGCCCACAAAGATAGGAATTTGTCGGGCACCTTTGAGGTCTTCCAGACCTCGACGGTTTAATTGCTTGAAATGGAATGAAAAACCTTCGCTGTTAAAATAAACAGCAAAGGTTAAAAAAAAGGCCCCGTTTCTACGGGGCCTTTTTTGGAATGGACTAGAATTAGTTTCTTGGTCTGATCTTTTCCTTGATACGAGCCGCCTTACCTTGGCGTCCTCTCAAGTAGAATAGACGGGCTCTTCTCACCTTACCCTCACGTACCAAGTCGATTTGCTCGATGGCTGGAGAGATGATTGGGAAGATACGCTCTACACCTACACCATTAGATACTTTACGCACGGTAAAGGTCTCACCATTGGTGTTTGGGTTTTTGCGCTGGATTACAGTTCCTTGGAACTGCTGGATTCGCTCCTTGTTACCTTCTTTGATACGTACGTGTACGTTGATGGTATCACCGGCTTTGAAGGAAGGGAATTTGGCTCTCGCCTCGCTGTATTCCGCTTCTACAATTTTCATTAGATCGCTCATAGCTC
>JACCDT011620151.1_pt1 | contig 12103 bp, 10 predicted proteins | sample 7446291 | NCBI WGS metagenome assembly JACCDT01 (sample SAMN15323446, study PRJNA562643) | freshwater metagenome | isolation source: river surface water | place: USA:Blue River Watershed | collected 2017-08-17
CATTAGTTAGAGAGTTTTTTTTAGCAGCATCGCCAATATAGCCTTGAGTTGCGATATAAGCGGCAGTAAGAAATATTTGTAACATTGTTTGTGACGCTATTTTATTGGATCAAATCCACCTTTAGAATAGGGATGGCATCTTAAAATCCGCCATATTCCAACAAAAAAACCTTTTAACAACCCCTTTTTTTCAATTGCCAAAATAAAATAATTTGAGCAAGTCGGATAATAACGGCATTTGCCGGCTCCTAAAAAAGGCGAAATTAAAAATTGATAGATTTTTATTATGAAAATAAAAAATTGTTTTATAATATTGCTAACCATTTAAAATAAAAGCTAAGAAAATGAGGTAAAATGCAAATAATATTTTTAATTATTCTTAATCTGGCTACAGTATTTTTATGCTTTAATTCTAAAGCCAAATTAGTTGAGTATAATTTTGACATTAAATATAAAGAAGTCAATTTTACTGGTAAAAATGTTACTGTAATGACAATTGACGGTAAAGTACCGGGACCAAAGATTATTGCAAATGAAGGTGACATATTAAAGGTTACTTTTAATAACAAAATGGAGGTTGATACCTCAATTCACTGGCATGGCGCTCTGGTGCCAAATGATCAGGATGGAGTTCCCTATGTTACCAGCCCACCAATTAAGCCAGGCAAATCTTTTACCTATCAATTTCCGGTAGTGCAATATGGTACTTACTGGTATCATTCCCATAGTGATTTTCAGGAACAAAAGGGCATGTTTGGTGGTTTAATTTTTTATCCCAAAAAAACAATCAATGAAAAAAAGAAATATGGTTATAAATATGACCAAATGCTAATTCTGTCTGATTGGATTAATGAAGAACCGATGCGGGTATTGGCCAATCTTAAAAAAGATAGTGATTATTATTCATTTAAAAAAGATGCGGTGCAATCTTGGGACCAGGTAATCAAAAATAAGGCGATAAAATCAAGAATTAAAGATTCCTTAGCCAAAATGAGTCCGATGGATCTTTCGGATGTCGGTTACGATCTATTTTTGGTAAATGGCCATAAAAAATCATTTTTTAAAGATGCTAAAAAATCTGATAAAATAAGATTGAGGTTGGTTAATGCCGCCTCTTCAAGCTATTTTAATGTTGAGTTTGCTGGTGGCGATATTGAGGTAATCGCAGCTGATGGCGTTGATATATTACCAATTAAAGTTACCAGATTGCCAATTGCGGTAGCTGAAACTTATGACATAATTGTAAGCCTGCCAGATAATCAGCAATATGAGTTAAGGGCAACTGCAATTGATGGTAGCGGATATAGCTCAACGATGATTGGTAGTGGTAAGGAAGTTTTGGCCAGAGATATTGCTAAGCCAAATCTGGCTTCTTCTCATGAGATGATGGATATGGAAGGGATGGATATGTCTGATATGGATATGGGTGGCGATGAAATGAGCGATGGAAAAGTTTTAACTTACGATGATATAAGATCAATTAACAAAACTACCTTGCCAAAAAATGCTAAAATTCGCTACATCAATCTTAAGTTAACCGGTAATATGGAAAATTATGTTTGGAATTTTGACAATATACCACTTGGTAAATCAGATAAAATTTTAATTAAAAAAGGTGAGGTGGTTAGAGTAAAATTAACCAACAACACCATGATGGCGCATCCGATACATTTGCATGGTCACTTTTTTAGATTATTAAATTCTCAAGATCAATATAGTCCTTTAAAACACACGGTTAATGTTAATTCAATGTCAGAAGTCAATATTGAGTTTTTGGCCGATAAAGAAAAAGATTGGATTTTTCACTGTCACAATCTTTATCATATGGAATCAGGAATGGCGAGAATATTTCATTATCAAGTGCCGGGCGAAGATGAGAAGCAAGCCCTAAAAATTACTAATAGCGGCCATCATGATAATATGTGGTTTAATGGCTCTGAATTAACTTTACAAAGCAATATGGTTAATGCCAGGACCAGATATTTTAATGATAATAATAGCTTTATTGCTAAATTCGAAAGTGAGCTTGATCATAAATTGCCATATCAAGCAGATTTAATCTATCAAAGACAGGTAAATAATGTTTTTGGCTATTATGGAGGATTAAATCCAAATAAAGATCAAAAATCAGAAATCGATGCTATTGTCGGAATTGAATATTTGTTACCACTTTTAATCAAAGCTGATTTAAGACTAAGTTCAGACCAAAAACTGAGCCTGGAACTGCAAAATAATATTTTACTAACCAAACATTTTAATCTCGATTTAAAATATCAAAATGGCGGCAAATATTATTTAGGATTAAATTATGAGATTAATAAAAATTTTTCGTTAGTAAGCAATTACAATTCAAACAATTCCTCATCCGGTATTGGAGCAAGAATTAGGTGGTAAAAAAAGTGATCTGGCTACCATTTTTTGGACAGTTTTCAACAATAAAAAATCAAGACTATGTCCAGCAATCAAAAAAACTAAGCAAGGATGGTCAGAAGCAAAATATATAGATGAAGCCACTCTTGCCAAGATAAGCCTAACTGTAGATTATCTAAAACAAGAGATATTAGACGTCAAGCAAAGGCAATTGCAACAATTAAGTACGGGTGGTCGTCCATGAAAGAAAATAAAATAAGAAGAAAATTTTCAGATGCAAAAAGAATAGAAGAGTTAGTCGCGGGATATCATGAACAATATTCTAATTTAGAACCAGATCATATTAGGGGCTTAACTAGCAGAATAATTTATCTTATAACGGACTCCTTTGATCCGTATCGCGAGCGTTGGAAACACTGGCATGATGCCAATATTATGCAAGAAGCAATTAAGCGAGATTTTACATTGGAAGAAAGAAGAAAAATTGGAGAATATTGTCGTGAGATATATTTTTTTAGCAGAGGTAATGAAAATTATATAAATTATTGCTTTGAAGATAGAAAACTTACTCCTGAAAACCCTGCAGATTATCAAGAGTTTTGCAAACAAATAACAAAAGAGCAAGTAACCATCATTACCAATTATTTCTTTAACTCTCTTTCTCATGCAGACAAAGTTTTGCTTAGCAGAGGTGATGAGCTGCGAGATATTGAAAATATCCCAAAATAGTAGCTTTGCCAGCAGAGTAGGTGGTAGTAAAAAATCTATCAGTTTTGTAGCTAGTATTGCTGATAATAACTCAAGTCCGATGCCAGAAAATCCCTCTAAATAAAAATCTTATAATTAAATATTTAGCTGGATTTTACACTTTTGGGGGGTTGGGCAAAAATACCCAAGTACAGCATCTAGAAGCAAATTAAGTAATGGATTGCGGTAGTGATGTATTGGAAGCAAAAGATCTAAATGTGCGAGATGGGGCCCTGAAAGCTTCTCTTATAAAGCCTCAAGCAAACAGATCAAAATCAGCCTATAAGTCAAGGCAGAGCCAAAGCGGTAACAAATCGACATGCTCCTTGCGTGCAAATCAGGCGCTAGGCCCAGCTCATTTTAGGTAATTTTGATAATTTAAAAAAGGTACCAGATAGTTTTTTAAAAGGTACCTGGTACCTTTTTGGTTATCTTAATTTCAACATCCATTACCGCTCTATTGAGCATAGCTCTTCTGGCAATTAAGTGGCATAGCAAATTAACTACTACCAGATTCAATAGAACCAAAGTCATGATTTTAATTAGGGAAATTATTGAGAAGCGGTCGATTTCTACTCCAATTAGCAATAAGGGGATAGCATAGAAATTGGCGATCATTACGATATGAGTCATGCTGAAGACATCTTTGGCTTTTAGATAGGCGATGGCGCACATTAGAAGCATGGTGGAGCCAAAGATAGCGATAAAAATTGCGACGATGTTCATATTTTTTTGCGGTTAAATAACAGGAATAAAACTGCTACTAATTTTAGCAAAAATAGCATGATGATGATATCGAGAACTGCCTCAAAACTGGCAATTGAATTGACTAAAATCAATATTATCATATTGGTGAAAATAAAATAAAAGCTTAAGATTTTTTCATAAACATTTTTTAACAGAAATAGGCGTATCGATAATATTGATATAGTAATAATAATAAAAAAACTTACGATTTCTGACATATTATTTGCTTCTGGTAACGATAAATTCAATCAAATCTCTTAAAAGATCGGCCCTGAAATCAAAAATATTAAGTGATGCAATCGCTTTTTCTTTAATAATTTCAAGTTCTTTAGTAGCATTATTAATGCCAATTAAATTAACGATATTGGTTTTATCATTATTACAATCATCTTCTTGATAATCTAAAATATCATCACTAATTTGAAATGCTAAACCAAGATTAATGGCATAATTTTGTAGAGCGCTTCTGGAGCCAACATTAGCATTGGCAATTATTGAGGCTGCTTCGCAGCAGGCAGCAAATAATTCGCCGGTTTTTAGTTTTTGTAGCTCAATAATTTTTTCTTTAGTTAAGGTTTGATATTTTAACTCAATATCAATCATCTGACCGGCAATCATGCCTTTATAGCCGATTCTTTTGGCAATTGCAGAGATTAATTCGCATCTAATTTCGGGATTTTCATGAGTTTTGGGGCTTGATAAAATTTCAAAAGCGTAAGTTAATAGGCCATCTCCTGCAAGTATGGCGGTAGCTTCGTCAAATTTTTTATGACAGCTTAATTGGCCGCGGCGGTAATCATCATCATCCATTGCCGGCAAATCATCATGAATTAAAGAATAAACATGTATAAACTCAATTGCTGTTGCAAGCTTGATTGATCTGACTCTGCTGACATTAAGTAATTCAGCGCAAGTCATTACTAAAAATGGCCTGATCCTTTTAGCTTTAGATAAAGCGCTATAACGCATTGCCTCTAATAAATTGGATTTTGGAAGGCTATCCTTAGTGATTAATAGTTTATCAATTTTTTTATTTACTAAAATAGCGCAATCATCAAGTGCCTTTTGTAAAATTTTGTGATTTATTTTCATAATTTTTAATTTACTTAGAGATTTAAAAAAATTTTATCTTGCCAATAATTGTTTGGTTTTAAAATTATTGCCCTTTCTTGTTCTTGAATATATTTGATTTCAATTTCTAAATATCTTGTTTTCAAATATTTGCGAGCAATTTCTGGCCATTCAATTAAGCAAGTACCTTCCTTAATAAAATCAAAAAAACCAATATTTTCAAGCTCCAAAATGTTTTTTAATCTATATAAGTCAAAATGGAATAGCTCACCTATTTTGGTTTGGTAAGAATAAACCAGATTAAAGGTTGGGCTTGCCACGTTTTGCTGGTGTAAAGACAGAAAATTAATAAAATTTCTGGCAAAAAAACTTTTCCCAACCCCAAGGGGGCCATTAAGACCGATAATATCGCCTTTTTTAGTGATAATGGCAATTTTTTTGGCAAAATCTGCCATTTCACTTTCATTTTTTATTTTTACTTCAATCACAAATACAAAATATTATTTCTTAATCACTATTTCTATTGGCACATGATCGGAAGGAGAATTTTGGCTGCGAAAATCCTTATAAATATTAGCAGATTTAATATAATTTTTTAAATCTGGCGTAGCCCAAATATGATCTAGCCGACGTCCACGGTTTGATTTTAAAGGATCAAGCGCTCTATAGCTCCACCAGCTATATAATTTTAAGTGGTCTGGTGTAAATAGACGGTGTGAATCTATCCAGTTTAAGGTTTTTTTAAGCAGCTGCATTTTCTTTACTTCAATTTCAGTGTGACTGACTACATTTAATAATTGCCTATGAGACCAAACATCATGTTCAAGCGGCGCGATATTAATATCGCCAACCATGATAATTGGCTTATCTTCTTTGGCTTGATTTGAAAAATACTCAATCATGAAGTCAAGAAAATTAAGCTTAAATAAAAATTTATCATTAAGCTTGATATCGGCAATATCACCGCCAGCTGGCACATAAAAATTATGCAATATTACTTCACCAATTGCGGTTTTAATCGTGGCGCTGATATGTCTTTTGTGATTAGAATTTAAAACATCAATTTTACTAACATTACTTAGAGCAATTTTTGATAAAATCGCGACCCCGTTATAAGATTTCTCGCCAGAAAATTCAACAAATTTGAAGCCTAAATTTTTAACTGCAAATAGCGGAAATTGTTGATCAGATACTTTAGTTTCCTGCAGGCAGATAATATCAGGATTAACTTCCTTTACTAATTTTTCAAGCAAATGCAGTCGAATTCGAAGCGAATTAATATTCCAGGAAATAATTTTTAAAGCCTTGTTATTTATTTTCAATTCTTGGAAAAATAATTTCTACTTGATTAATTTTATGACCAGCTTTAAGACGGTGATTTTTTGTCATTGCCTCGAAATTACGCTCTTTATTTTCAATATTAAGTAAATCTAAAATTTTATTTGCTAAATATGGAATAAAGGGCTGTAGCGCTAATGCGATAGATCTGATAATTTCTGCCAATGTTGATAAAACTAAATTCATTTCAGATATTTTACCTGCTTTTTTTAGAGTCCAGGGTGCTTGATTATCGATAAATAAATTAGCCTTTGATGCTAATAAAATAATTTTATTAATCGCTAAATCAAAAGCAAATTTTTCCATTTCAAAGCGTAATTCAGAAGCTAAATTATAGCCGCTATTTAACAAATCCTCTGCTGCTGTAAAATTACTAAAATCAACAATTACGCCGTCATTATTTTTAGCAATCATGGTTAAAACTCTTTGCACTAAATTACCGATATTATTGGCTAATTCGGCATTAATTCTGATTAGAAGATTTTTTCTAGAATAATCGCCGTCAGAGCCAAAAGCCACCTCGCGCAGCAAAAAATAGCGAAAATAATCTCTTGCCTGATCTTTGGCTACATTAAGAGATTGCAGCCATTCAATTTCTTTAATTGGATCAATAATATTGCCGATAGATTTAGAAATTTTTTGCCCTTCATTAATCCACCAGCCATGGGCAATAATTTTATTTGGCAGCATCATCTCAGCAGCCATTAAAAATGCCGGCCAATAAACTGCATGAAAACGCAAAATATCTTTACCAACCACATGTACCGGAGAATCAGTGCTATTTAGCCAGAATTTTTGATATAAATCATCATTTTCGTCACCAAATTTTAGTGCTGAAATATAATTGCTTAATGCATCAAGCCACACATACATAACATGATCCAAATCAGTAGCAATTTTAATTCCCCAATCAAAAGAGGTGCGCGAAATTGATAAATCTTTTAACGCCCCTTTAACATATTCCTTGCCGCCACGAACAAAAGAAACCACTTCGTTAAATCTTGATTTGGGCTGAATAAAATCAGGCACCGCCTCATAAAGAGCAAGCAGCTTATCTTGAAAAAGTGATAATTTAAAAAAATAACTTTCTTCCTTATGCCAAGTAACTTCAGCGCCAGTTGGCGCTTTACCGTCAATTAATTCACTTTCGGCATAAAAAGCTTCGTCACGCACAGCGTACCAACCCTCATAAACGCTTTTATAAATCCAGCCCTTGCTTTCTAAAATTTGCCAAAATTTAGTTGCTGCTTTTTGATGGCGATCCTCAGTTGTGCGGATAAAATCATCATTAGATAAATCAAGTAATGTCGATAGGTTGTAAAATTTATCAGCAAAATAATTGCAATATTCTAGCGGCGTCTTATTATTCTTTAATGCTGATTTTTGTACTTTTTGACCATGTTCGTCGGTGCCGGTTAAAAAATGTACCTGATAATTATCAAGCCTTTTAAACCGAGCCATCGCATCGCAAACAACTGAAGTATAAGCGTGCCCAATGTGAGGAGCATCATTTACATAATAAATTGGGGTAGTAATATAAAAATTCTTTTGAGCCTTCATGATTTTTTAAAAAAGTTGACTATAGTGCTAAGGACTTTATTTTGCTATATGTTAACAATCAACTATCAAAATTTACAAATTTTTTATAAGAAAATTAAAACAAATGTCATTTACTGAAAATCTCAATAATTTAGTTAAAAAACACCAGGAATTAAGCGAAAAATTACTTAACCCATCCGCTTTGGGCAATGATTTTGCCAGAATCTCCAAGGAATATTCAGATCTTGGCCCAATTGTTGAAATTATCAATAATTATCAAAAGGCGCAAAAAGATTTGACCGAAGTTACTGAAATGCTTACAAGCAATAGTGACAAGGAGATGAAAGATATGCTTGAGGAAGAAAAATATAATCTTGAAAAAAGTTTGCCAGAGCTTGAAAATCAAATCAAAATAGCGTTGCTGCCAAAAGATTTGGCTGATGAAAAAAATGCGATTTTAGAAATTAGAGCCGGTACCGGCGGTGAAGAGGCGGCTTTATTTGGCTATACTTTATTTTCAATGTATCAAAAATATGCCGAAAAAAAACGTTGGAAATTTGAGATTTTATCGCTTTCTGAAACTGGGCTTGGCGGATACAAAGATGCCTCCGCTTTGATTTCAGGAAAAAATGTTTTTGCTCGTCTTAAATTTGAATCCGGAGTGCATCGGGTGCAAAGAGTGCCAGAAACTGAGGCTCAAGGTCGGGTTCATACTTCGGCAGCAACGGTTGCAGTACTACCTGAAGCTGAAGAGGTTGATATAAAAATTGAAGAAAAAGATTTGCGAATTGATGTTTTTAGAGCAAGCGGGCCGGGTGGGCAATCGGTAAATACTACTGATAGTGCGGTTAGAATTGTCCATATTCCAACTGGTTTAGTGGTATCGCAACAAGATGAAAAATCGCAGCATAAAAATAAAGAAAAAGGCTTAAAAATTTTGCGCTCCCGGCTTTATGAAATGGAGCGCATGAGGATTGAAACTGAAAGGTCGGCAACCAGAAAAGAGCAGGTTGGTAGCGGTGATCGCTCTGAAAGAATTAGAACCTATAATTATCCGCAAGGAAGAGTGACCGATCATCGTATCAATATGACTGTTTATCAGATTGCAGCAATTACCGCTGGTGATCTTGATCAATTTATTGACGCTTTAACCGCTGATGATCAGGCAAGAAAACTTTCGCAAGATAATTTTTAGATTTTGATGAGCCCAACCACATCTCTCTTTATCAATTCAATTTTAATTAAAATTTATGTGCTCAGATCATTATAAAAAACAAAAAAAGATATATGGCCGGGCGGGTTTATATTTGTTGATGATTTTGCTTGGGATTTTTAGTGGACTTTCTGGTATTGGATTTTTAGAAAATCTTGGAATGATGATTTCAGATGTTTTTATTAAAATTTTTAAATGTATCAGTTTACCAATTATTACCTTGTCAATTATTGTCGCAGTATCAAGTGTTGCTTCTGAAGAGGCGACTAAAAAAATCTGGCAAAGAGCTTTATTTTATACGATCTCAACTACTGTTATTGCGGCAATTATCAGTGCGATATTTTATTTGATTATTAAGCCAAGTAATTTTGGTTTGGCAATTCAAGATACCGGATCTGCAATTGCAAATCAGCCTACTTATTTTAAGCATCTTATTAATCAAATACCTGACAATATCTTATCGCCATTTTTAGAACATCAGGTGATTGGGGTTTTAATTATTGGGATCGTGATTGGAATAGCAATACGTTATATACCCGGTAATGAGCCAAGAAAATTAATGATCAATTTTTTCCAAGGAATTCATGGAATATTTTTAGTAATTACCAGATGGGTGGTGGCAATCATACCAATTGCGCTTTATGGTTTTATTACCACAACCACTATCCAATTAAGTAAGGGCTTTAATATTGAAGGAATTGGGCAATATTTGATGGTCATAATATTGGCAAATTTAGTACAAGGCTTAATCATTTTACCGGCTTGGTTAAAATTTGAAGGAATCAGCCCACTTAAATCAGCTTATGGCATGTCAAGAGCACTCTCAATTGCTTTCTTTTCTAAATCTTCAGTTGGAACTTTACCGGTGACAATTGAATGTGCAGAAAACAATCTTAAAATTCATCCTAAAATTAGCAGATTTATTTTACCATTATGCACAACTATCAATATGAATGGTTGCGCTGCTTTTATTTTTGCAACTGTAATTTATTTGATGCAAAATAATGGTACTGAAATCACTCTTGGCACCATGGGGCTATGGATTGTAATTGCAACAATTGCTGCAATTGGCAATGCCGGAGTGCCGATGGGATGCTTTTTTCTTAGCGCTAGTTTATTGGTGAGTATGAATGTGCCAATTGCTTTAATGGGAATAATTTTGCCATTTTATACTGTAATTGACATGATTGAGACTAGTTTAAATGTTTGGTCTGATTCTTGTGTTGCTAATGTGGTTAATAAAAAAAATAAGCTTTTGGAGAAATAAATAATGTTAGATTTAAAATGGATCAGACAAAATCCGCTTGATTTTGATCAGGCGATGAAAAATCGTGGCAATAAAATTAGTTCCGCCATGATTTTAGAGCTTGATGACCAAAGAAGAAGAAAAAATGCAATTATTGAGGAGTTGCAATCTAAGAGAAATAAAATTGCTAAAGATATTGCGCTAGCTAAAAGCTCAAATATTGCAGCTGATGATTTGTTTAATCAGGCCAAGCAAATTGCTTTGGAGATCGAAAAAATGCAAAAAGAAACTGATACAACTAAAAAAGATGAGCTTGAAAATATCCTGGCTACCATTCCAAATATTCCCGATGCTTCAGTGCCAATTGGTGCTGATGAAAATCATAATCAAGAAGTAACCAAATATGGTAAAATTCGCCAATTTGATTTTACGCCAAAACAACATTTTGAAATCGGCGAAAATCTCGATTTGCTTGATTTTAAGCAATCATCTTTAATGTCTGGTGCGCGCTTTTCAACTTTAAGTGGCGATCTTGCTCATTTAGAAAGAGCATTGTCAAATTTTATGCTTGATGTCGCAATTGAGTTTGGCTATCTTGAAATTTCGCCGCCCAATTTAGTTAAATCAAAAGCAATGTTTGGCTCAGGACAATTGCCAAAATTTGCCGATGAGGCATTTCGCACTGGCGATGATTATTGGTTAATTCCAACTTCTGAAGTTTCTTTAGTTAATTTAGTTGCTGATAAAATTTTAAGTGAAGCAGAATTACCGCTTCGATATACCGCCTATACCCCATGCTTTAGAAGCGAGGCCGGAGCTGCTGGCAAAGATACCAGAGGCATGATCAGACAACATCAATTTAAAAAAGTGGAGTTAGTTTCAATCACTAAAAAAGAAGATTCAAAAGCTGAGCATGAAAAAATGGTTCAGGTTGCAAGTGAAGTTTTAATCAGGCTAGAATTGCCATTTAGAAAAATTCTGCTTTGTACCGGCGATATGGGCTTTTGTTCTTCAAAAACCTATGATTTAGAAGTTTGGCTACCAGGCCAAAATCAATATCGCGAAATTTCCAGCTGCTCAAATTGCGATGATTTTCAAGCAAGGCGTTTACAGGCAAGATATAAAAGCAAAATCGATGGCAAAAATCACCTCGTCCATACTCTAAACGGCTCATCTTTGGCGGTGGGTAGAACTATAGTGGCAATATTAGAAAATTACCAAAATCAAGATGGCGGCGTCACTATACCACAGAAATTAATTGATTATATGGGCGGTAAAAAACTAATAATCAACCAGAAGAAAATTTGATACTAATAGTTAATAACGCAGTGAACAAACTCTAAAACCTCTTGACTTAAAAGTATAAAATTCTCCTTGTTTGCTTGTTTGTAAGAAAAAAATCTAACAAATGAGGGTTTTGCGCCAATCCTTTTGGAAGAACTACTTTTGATCCGTCATTAACCTTAAAATCCCTAATGACCGTCATTAGAAACCAGCCCTTCCCAGTTATAACAATAATCAATAACAACCATGGATAATAAATATTAACTACGTCACTTATAGATCTAGACTCAGCTGTTATTACCCGCTACGGCAATAATCAAGAAGGAGCTACTAAAGGCTATAATCCAAACAAGAGAGGAGGGCCAAGTCATAATCCACTCATGGCCTTTATTGCCGATACTAAGATGGTAGTAAATTTCTGGCTAATACCAAAATCCATCTATAATGCAACATAATTAACCCCACAAACACTCTTAATAATTTCTGGCGTTAATGTCTTAACAAACCCACAAACTACACCCTCCAATTCACGAAGAGTTTTGTAAAGC
>JACCDT011126603.1_pt1 | contig 12099 bp, 9 predicted proteins | sample 7446291 | NCBI WGS metagenome assembly JACCDT01 (sample SAMN15323446, study PRJNA562643) | freshwater metagenome | isolation source: river surface water | place: USA:Blue River Watershed | collected 2017-08-17
AAATCACCGCACAGGGGTTGGATTGGTTTTCGATTTATTTTGGCTACCCTTATCCGTTCTCCAAGTACGATCAAATTATCGTGCCCGACTTCAATAGCGGCGCGATGGAAAACGTGGGCGCGGTGACCTTCAACGAAAGGTACATCTATCGCACCAAGGTCACTGTAGACCGACGCCGCCAGCGCGCAGATACGATCCTGCACGAGATGGCGCATATGTGGTTTGGGGATCTCGTCACCATGCGCTGGTGGAACGGCCTCTGGCTCAACGAAAGCTTCGCAACCTTTATGGCGGCTAAAGCCGTGAACGAAGCGACGACGTTCAAAGGATCTTGGGAAGACTTCTTTGGCGATAAAGAGTGGGCCTATTGGGAAGACCAACTCGTCACCACCCACCCGATCGAAGTCCCGGTGTTTGATACCGACAAAGCATCGAGTATCTTTGATGGGATCAGCTATGGAAAGGGAGCCGCGAGCCTCAAGCAACTGGCCTTCTTGCTAGGCGAGGATGACTTTCGCGAAGGGCTACAGCGGTATTTTCAGAAATTCGCGTTCCGCAACACCACCCTGGCAGACTTTATCAAGTCCTTGTCAGAAGCCTCGGGCAAAGACCTCAACAAGTGGCAAAAGACTTGGCTACTCACTTCAGGGGTGGATCCGGTAAGCGTGGAGTGGCGCTGCAGTTCAAGCGGAAAACTCGATCATATGAGCCTGAACTACGGAAAGCGCGACGATCGCCAACATCGCACGATCGTAGGTTTATACCGAATGAAGAACGGCAAGCTCAGATCGGATCGAAGCATCACCGTACTCAGCGATGTGAATCCTAAAATCTACTCCGAGGGCAAATTGCTTGAGCAAGACTCCCGAGGAGCGGGCGCAACGACCACCGAGATCCCTTGCCCAGACTTTGTTTATCCAAACCAGGGAGATTACGACTACGCGAAGGTGGACCTCGATCCAATCAGCACAAAAACAGCGCATGAATCTCTCTCGAAGTTCGAGGACGCGTTTCTAAGACGAATGGTTTGGCACGATCTCTGGCAGATGGTGGTCGACTCCAAGCTGCGCGCGCAGGATTACGCTGACATCGTTTTAAAGCATATACCCAAGGAAACGGACACTAAGGTTCTGGGGCATGTTCTCAGCACAATCACGGATCCGTTTGGAGACTCATTGCTCAGATACCTGGCACCAGAGCTGCGCAACGAGGTGAGAGCGAAAGCCGAAGAGGTGGTACGCAAGCAGCTTTTGGTGGCGCAAGGCGGCTCTGACGCCCAGTTGGTTTGGTTTAAAGCGTTCTACGAAACCGCACACGCGCCCGAATCGATGGAACTGGTTCGCAAGCTGCTCTCGGGCAAGGCTAAGCTCAACAAGCTCACCATGGACCAAGAGCATCGCTGGGACTTGATCCAAGCGCTTGCGCGTGAAGGCGGCAAAGAAGCAGCTGACCTCATTGCTGCCGATCTCAAGAAAGATGACACCGACATGGGGCAGAAGGCTGCGATCATGGCACAGGTACAGATCCCCACGAGCGAGAATAAGGCAGCTTGGCTCGCAAAAATCACCAAACGCGAGCTCCCCTATCCTAAACTCAAAGAGGCCATGCGCAAATACCACATCATGGGACAAGAGGCGCTTAGCCAAGCTGCGGTCGACGCATATTTTGAGATGATCCCCAAGCTACGCACTCTCGAAGACCAAGAGTTCGCAAAACGATTTGCGGGAGCGATGTACCCGGATCTTTGTGACTCCGCCATCGTGCAGAAGACCACCGAGGTGCTCAACGCGAATGGCGATCTTCCTACGACGATCGCGAAGGCGCTCAAAGTCGGGCGCCAGGAACAAGAACGTTGCGTGCTCGCCCGAGCAAAGTCAGCCAGCAGCGGCTAGCCAGGAACGGGGCCGGAAAAGAGGCTCAGGTTGAGCGTAACAACCTGGTCATTGTGAACTGGATCAACCTCTTCTGAAGCTTTGATGAGGTCTACGAGCAAATCCGTCTGCCTGGCGATCAGACTGAGATAGCGCTCAGAAATACGACGAACCAGGACCTTCTGACGTTGCTTTTGGAGACTCAGCATCCCATCGATTGAGGGCGCCCAGAGATCCATTTGCGCATAGAGACTCTCGAGAGCCTTGTTATCTGCCGGTGGAAATTTTACTTCAGTTGAGACGGGCGAGACATTGCCGTCATCAACTCGCACTAATCTGAGTCGCTCGAACTCGCCAACTAAGCTCAGAACATCAGCTTTGGGCAGGAACTTCTGGATGGTTTCAATAGAAACTGGATAACGTGCCATCTCAATCACGAGAAACAAGGCATAGTGTTGAATAGACTCAAGAATCTTCGCTACCTGCCGCTGGGACAGGACTTGCTGAGAAGGACTTGTCGCTGTCCCGTAAGAGGTGTCTTCTGAAACTCGCTCGGGTACTTTCTCCTGAGGGCCTTTGGTGAATAGGCTTTTGTCGTTAGGAAAGAGCGTCTCGCAGTAGATCAAGATGAGCGCGCGACGATCGGGACGGCCAAGTGTGGCGCCGATCGCCGAAATCGCGGTAGGAGAAGGGAGAGCCTCGTCGTTCTCGACCTTCATGTAATAGGCGTAATTCATGCCCTGCAGGCCGTTTTTTTCGAGATGTCCTAGGTAGAATGATCTAGCGCTTGAATGACCCAGCCTAATTCGAATGTTCTTGAGTGTCTTGCCTACAGTCACAATATCTCGCCTTCCTGGCTCTTTCTTTAAGCATAAAGCACCCCTATCTACTTTCAAGAGAATGTATCTTAATAAAATATTATGCTCCGCATTATGTAGGTGATATTTGCCTACTTATGAAAAATTCTGCGAACCTACTTCTCAGTATTCTCTTCATGATGAGCGGAATTGCATACGCGGATGGCAATTGCGAGGAACTCGTCCACAAGGTCGGCAACGGTGTAGAACGCATCATGATGCCGAACGGCGAAAGCGCAGAAATGCTCACTGTGGGCAATAGCATCGAAAGCCTCGAGATGCCCAACGAGGGAAACGACTTGTTTACTGATTTCGTTCGACCGATCTCTGAGATCGGGCCTGAAATCACTGTTCGAGAATTTGGCAGTGCTGAACCTGTGCCCTTCGCAAGAAGACTGCTATTCAGCGCTGACAATGGCGTGGCACATGTCGCGGTTGTTTTCGAGGGCGACGAGCCTGGGGATGAGGCCTTTGGCCGCACCTGGGTCGCCGGCTTGGACTTCGACCGTGACACGCGTCAGGTCTTTTATCGGGGAAAACTTGGAACCGTAACCTGCGGAAGCTTTCCGGGTTTTACCAAGAATGCGGATTCCTTGATCACCTCCCCTACATCCAATGAAGCGGGCGAGAACCTAAGCTTCAAAACATTTAGGAGTACGGGCCTCTGCAGGCCTGCGCAGATCAATAGATTTATCAAAGGCCCGCAAGGATCCAAACTGGACAATAAAGTCTCCGTCCACCTCGGCGTGACCTATTTGCCTACTGCGCATTTTAATTCTGAAAACGAATTACCCATTGAAACAATCACCAGGCCATTTGAGAAACCGACATACCCCGCTCACTTCGCGCTACCCCCGTACTAAGCTCAATTTTTGAGAGTGAGCGAAATCGGACAGTGGTCCGACCCAAGGATCTGCGGCTCATGCACCATCGTCTTGAGCCTTTGCTTGAACTCTTGATTCACGCAAAAATAGTCGAGGCGCCAACCCACATTCTTGGCTCTCACCCCCGGGCGATAGCTCCACCAGGTATAATGCCCCTCGCCCTTCTCAAAGTTACGGAAAGCATCCACGTAGCCCGCCTCCAAGAAACTCGTCATCCAGGCCCGCTCTTCGGGCAAATAGCCCGCGTTCTTCTCGTTGCTCTTGGGATTGCGAAGGTCGATCGCCTGATGAGCGATATTAAAATCCCCGCAAATCACGACTTGCTTGCCCTTGTGCCTGAGCTTCTCAAGAAAGCCATGCATCTGAGCGCAAAACTCGAGCTTATAGCCCAGGCGCGTGTGCTCGCGCTGACTGTTGGGGAAGTACGCATTGACGAGCGTAAACTCCGGGTACTCGGCAACCAGCACGCGGCCCTCGCGATCAATCGCCTCTACGCCCATCCCGGTTTGGACGCTGAGGGGTTCTTTTTTTGAAAAGATCGCAACGCCGCTGTATCCGGGCTTCTCGGCAGAGTGCCAATACGAGTGGTAATTCTTGGGATGGAGAACGGCCTCATCGACCTGCTCGGGTCTAGCCTTGGTCTCTTGTACGCAGACGATCTCCGAGGGCGAGTCCTCGAACCATGTCAAGAAGCCGCCACGGTGGGCGGCTCGGATACCATTGACGTTCCAGCTACTGATTTGCATGGTGAGGAAATGACATAAAAGAGAGCAAAATGAAACCTCGGCCGTCCGAGATGACAGCTGTCTGACGGCGAACAGCTCTTAAATTGCTTTTTTCGGACACTTTTTTCAAACAATCTTCAAGACCCTTCCTAAAAAACCGAAACATTTAAAGAGGGGTCACTCCTCTTTTTGGTTCTAATGGGAGACGAATTGAAGAAACACCGGTTTTTAACGACAGCTTGGGCGATCGCAGGAGTACTGGCAACGGTGGTTCTCTGCTCAAGCACGTCGCGCGCGGATGACTCCCAAGGTGCGCGAAACTTTTACGACGTGCTTGAAGACGTGGTGGGTGATTTTGAATTTGATCTGAAGAACGGCGAAGTCACGGGCCTGCAAAACCTCTCGATCCGCAACATCGCGGTAAGCGAAACGGTGCCACCCTCTTTTAAAAGCCACTTAGAGTTTCTGATCACTGAGCGCATTCTGCACAACTCGCGCTCGAAGGTGCTCCAATGCCTGCAATGCCGAGCCAAGCGCACTACGGTGAACGGCGATCAAGTCGTGATTACTTCACCCGATACCAATCCGATCGAACTAGCACGCATCGCAAAGTCCGTGGGCATCGATCACTTCTTGGATATCGCCTTCTCGTACCAATCCTCGGGCATGGTGCTCTCGATGCACATCGCGGATCCCGAGACCGGCAGCATCATCTGGTCGCGCAGCTACAACTCCGAAACCTCACGCACCGGCGCGCAAAGGCGCGGGGCTGATTTCTCCCAAACGGACAAAGCCCGACGCAGCGACGAGTACGTGGCGCCGATCCAGTTTCGTGCTGGCCTTTTTTATCTCTTTGAACCCATTTACGCGGGCACCTCTGGATGCTTAGCTGGAAGCTTCAAGGGCGTGGAACGCTATGATAATCGCAAAAAGGAAGTGGGCTTTGAAGTCCTCCTTTTGCGCAATGCTTCGAGCTTTGCATCGAGCAGCACCTCGGGAGCGGCCGTGCCCGATCTCTATACGGGCATCAATCTCACCGCGATCTTCACGCACGCTTGGAACCTGATTGGCGACGAAGAGAACTTCAATAAGGTTCGAGGCAGCCTGAATGCCGGCGTTGGCGGGACATACTCGCCAGGATTCTTAGGCGGATTGCTCAAAGTCGGATACGAGTGGCGCCTAGGCAAGCACTTCTCGATCGAAGCGACTTTGGGATACCGACCCAGCGGAAACTTCGCCCCTTCAACCGGAGCTGCCGTGAGCATCTCGGGTCCTCGTTTCGGCGTGGGGGTTGGCTATGCGTTTTAGCGACCTCATGCTCCTGGCTTTGACGGGTTCTGCGATCGCATCAACGGGTTGCTCTACGACTCGCGCGGTTTTTGCCGTGCCGCCCCCGGACGCAAAACCAAGCGGCGGGACGATTCACAATCCTTTTGGCGACTATTATACGAACGCCAAGACGGACTCCTCGCAGAATATCGTCCTTCGCACCAAGAAGGGCGATCGAGCGGTTGAGATCGAACTGCCAAAGACGGGCGAAGATAACACGGATTTTATCATTCCTGTTTCTCCCGCCTTTCAGGACAATAGACGCGCACCCGCGTCTGCTGATGAAGACCTGAAGGATTACCAAAACCATGCCCCCACTCCTGCCGACCGCGAAATCACTCGTGCGTTTTCTCAAGGCGGATTGGGCGAAGAAGAAGGTCGCCGTCGCGAGATCGAGCTCGGCTTGGGCTTGATGCCCGCAGAAGATACCGTACCAGCCGCCCAGGGCAGCTACCTAGGCTCTCTCGACCACGTAAAAACACTATATAGACGCGGACGATTCGAAGCCGCGCTCGTTGAGGTCGAGGCACTCATCCGCCGGTACCCCACCGCGCCTAAGCTTCATCAGATGCGAGGCACTCTGCTGGATCGCCTCGGACAACCTGAGCTTGCGTTTAAGTCCTGGAACCAAGCGCTGCGCTTTGACCCTCAGAACGATACGTTGCGACGTTTTGTGGAGAACAAGCAACAGTTGCAGAAACGGCGTGTGGCGTCGCCATGAAGTCACATCCAAACCTCCGCTTAAGAACCGCAGTTTACAGCCTAGCCCTTGTTCTTGCGACCTTGCTCACCTCTGCCGCACGCGCGCAGCTCTCTCCCGTGGAGATCGTCAAGAAGACGGCCGAGACCCAGATCAGGCACTTGGTCGAGCCCCTTTTGGATCGTTACTGCAGAGAAGAATGCCGCCTGCTCTCCGTGCACGCCACCATCGACGTGGCCACGCCCGAGGAAGTGGCTCCCGGCTTTGACGAAATCGATTCGAGCAAGGCGGCCGACCTAGCTGCTTCGTCTGCTGTTTTAAAGCTTTTGATCGACGACAAAGTCGGACCCGTCTCGCGCTCGAAGCTCCTAGAGCTCGTGCAGCAGTTCCTCGACACCTTGGATTATCCCGTAAAAGTGGACCTGCAGCTGGCTCACTTTCCGCAGCCCGTCGGCAGCGAATCGCGCGTGGCCGAGCTCCGGGAGCGCGTCATCCGCCAGTTCAAGAACACGATGGAAGATCTGTTCAATCAGTTCTGCCCGGATCAATGCTTGCTGGCGGACTTCAATGTCCAGACCGAGGCCGTCAACAGCGAAGAAGCTCAGTACGGGCAGCCAGGCGAGTTCTTTCAGGAGTCCGGCACCGCACTTCGCGTAAAAAACATCTCCGCTACGATCTTAGTCGACGACCTTCTGACGCCCGAAGAGCGAAGCAACATCCTCGAGATGGCCAAGCTCAAGACCAACTCATTCAAAAATGTCAGCCTCACGGCCAAGTCGCTCAAGTTTCCCCACCCGGTGGGGGGATTTGGATCCGGCGGCCTCGCAGGCGGAGTGGATGGCAAGGGGGCCAACCGCTCGCTATCCTCCGTCAACGACTCCAAGGAAAATAAATCCCACAACTCTCAATCCTCGCTCGACAGCAAGAATAGCCTCAACTCCTCGAGCAAGGACACTAACAGCAACAACTCTCAGACCAACGAGAACAACCAGCGCCAAGAGAAGTTCGAGCGCTTCGAGAAGATCGAGCGCGTGGAGAACGGGGACGCGGTTCAAGCCGAGCTTCAGAAGTTCAAATTCTATGGACTGATCTTTGCCTGCTCGGTGCTCTCGCTGCTCATCTTCCTGGCGATGGCCAGCTACCGCCCTAAGCGCCTAGGCGAGGGAGACGCCCTCAACCCCATCACGCGCGTGATCCAGCAGATGGCGCAAGACCCCACGGGAGGCAGCACGCAGGCCGGAGTTCCCGGATCCGCCACCCACGAGGAGAACCGCAGCAACGTCAAGATTCGCTACGAGATCGAGTCCCTGCTCGAGGAGCTAACCGCAGTCTATGCCCAGCAACCTAGGGTGGCTAAGCAAGTCTTTAGCCGCGTGCTGACCGAAGAAGGCGTCGAGACCACCTCTCAGTACATCCAGCTCTTTGGCGAATCGATCGTCATCGACATGCTCCGGGACCCTTCGCTGCAAAGCGATCTGTCGGAGCTCATGGAGTACTACGCCAAGAACCCCACTGAGCTCAAAGACGCGGAGAAGCTCGAGCTGCTGCGCAAGCTTCATAACCGCACCGTAGCGGGCAAGCTTGTGGTGATGGGCAATCGCTCATCCAACCTCTTTGATTTCTTGGCCGAGATGGATGGGATGCAGATCCTCGAGCTCGTTCGCAACGAGTCGCTCACGGTGAAGTCCATCGTGCTCACGCAGGTAGACACCCAGAAGAGAGCGGCCATCTACTCGCAGCTCGACGAGGACACGCGCATGAAGCTGCTCACCGAACTCTCGCGCATCGACTACTTGCCGCGGGACTATATCTTTAACGTCGCTCATGCCTTGAAGCGCAAGCGCCGCGACAACCCTCGACTCAACACCGAAGCGCTGCCGGGCAGCGAGGTCTTGGTCAACTTGCTCGAGCGCACGGGCACGGCCATCCAGCGCGCCGTGATGAAGAACCTAGAAACGACCAACCCCGAGAGCGCGCGCACGGTGAAGGGCAAGCTCGTCAGCATCGATACGCTGCGCTTCTTGCGCGATGGGCAGTTGCTCGAAGTGGTGCTGAGCTTGAGGCACGATGAGCTGCTGCAGTTCCTCAAGGGCGCGCCCCAGGATACGAGACAAGCCGTGTTCTCCAAATCCCCTAAGGAGCTCATCATTGAGCTCGAAGAGGAGCTCAGCACGCTGGGCACGATCTCTCGCGAAGCTTATCAGGGCATCGAGCGCAAGGTGCTCAACCGCATGAAACTCATGGCCAACGAAGGACTCATCAACTTGGTCGAGACCAACGAGCGCATGTTCGCCGATACCAGGGCCGGCGCAGCTGCCGCCGCCGCCGCCTCACAGGCGCCTTACGCCGAGACCTCGTCCGGATTCGTGGACGCTGAGAACGACACAACCTCTGTTCGTGGAAGGAAGGTAGGCTAGCAGGTGATCCAACAGGCACAATCTGCCCATCAAAGTCTGCCCATTGACGCTGAGACAAGCTTTTTGAAATCCTTAAGGCTGGAAGAGTGGCCTCCAAAGGCCAATTGAACGGGAGCGATTTATGCGTTGGAACTGTCCTCACTGCGGAACAAACTTAGCCGTCGCTGACGAAAAACTAGGAACTGGCTGGTCTTTTTCTCGTTGCTACAAATGCGCGGGCTACGCGCTGGTAAGACGCTCTGACGTAAACCTCATCAAAGTGGATCGCGCGCCAGCCGGCGAGAACGTCATCCTTCCGGAGGCTTCAGAGAATCCAACCGCCGTTCTCAGTCAAACGGCTGCTCAAAATCTCGCCCGCTATATCAGCAAAGAAGGCGGCACTCCCACGGTGAAGCCGCAACCCGCATCCTCTAAGCCTTTGGTGCGCACCGCGAAGCCGAGAGTCCGCACCCATCCAGAAATTACAATCCCAGCAGCCCCTGCGCAACCTAAGGCTGCGCCAGTCGTCGCAGCAGCCCCCAAGGATCAAAACTCGATTCCGAGGCTATTTCCAGTAGGACTGCCTGAGCCCTTGCCTGAGACTCCAGTAGCTTCAAAGACTACTCGTTGGTTGCCCGTTGGCATTGGCATGGCCGCTATGATGGTCATTTGCTCCGGTATCTATCTCTATTTGCAGGGCCAGGCTCTCATAGAAAAAACTCGCACCACTCAAAGCACGAATGCGCCAGCAGCGCACGAGAACGAGTCCGCTTCGAACGACGACGTCATCAAGGCTCCTACCTTGGCCGCTCACGAGCAAAAGCAGCCTGAGATCCGCGATGAAGTGCGCGCTCAATCTATGGCTCCCACTCGCGCTACTAACGCTGCTCGCTAGCTCAGAATCCTATATTCAAGAGGGGCGCTATCGAGAAAAGCCCCGTCTGATTGAAGTTCAAAAGCCCGATCTGAACCCCGTGCAAAGCATGGGTTACGTTCACCAAGCCGATCTGAAATCCGTATACATCGCGCGCCTTATTAAAAACGCCTACCTGCATGCCATAAACCCCGGTATGCGCACTGAGGTTAGCCATTCCCACCTGAAGCCCCACCACAGTTGACTCAACAACGTTGTTATTCACTCCGGCTGTTAGCTGCAATCCAAAGATCCGCGCCTTATTGATATTGAAGTTAGCGAGCCCGCCCAGCTGCAGTCCAATGATCGTCGCAGTGCCTTTATTAAAATTGAATCCACCCGCCACCGCTATGCCCGCAAAACTGCGATCGGTCATACTTCCGAGGGCACTCACGTCGAGGCCGTAGACGTCTTGATGCCTCCCAAAGAGGGCGCTCATCCGAGCACCAGCGACTGTGAACCCAGAAGGAGGAAGCTGAACAGGCGCCGCGATAGCCAATCCCAATGGACTCACGAGCGCGTTCGCTGAAAACGGTGCCAGTATCCATGAGCACATCAGAGCCGAAACGAATGTCTTTTTTAGCATCCTAAAATATTAAATGTGTTTTGTTTATAATCAAGCACTCAAGAGACCGAAATGACGATTACATTTCTCAAAACTTTTCTGATAAGAAATCAAAATAAATGTGCCTTTTAGCGATCGCCATCAAGCAGCACCCGTACTTTGACCTGATCCTCGCCGCCAACCGCGACGAATTTCATGCCAGACCCACGTCGATCGCCTCTTTCTGGAGCGACCGGCCTAACATCTTAGGAGGACGCGACCTCAAGCAGGATGGCACTTGGCTTGCGGTTCATCGCGATGGGCGCTTCGGGGCGCTGACCAACTTCAGGGATCCTTCTCGAAACAAGGTGAATACCCCCTCGCGCGGAGAACTTATCGTAAACTTTCTTGAAGGATCACTGAGCGCGAACGAGTATCTTGAGAGCCTTGATCCAGCCAGATACAACGACTTCAATTTGATCCTCGGAGATCAGGACAGAATTCTTTCCTTCTCGAGCGTGACTCGCCAAGCCGCGCTTTTACAGCCCGGAATCTACGCACTCAGCAACCACCTCTTGGACACGCCATGGCCTAAAGTATCCAAGGCAAGAAATTCACTTCAAGAAACAATCGCCACTTCGAATAAGCTTGTCTTTGAGAAAGTGCTCGAGACCCTTAGTGATCAAACACAGCCTCCTGACAGCCTTCTCCCAAGCACGGGCGTAGGCCTCGATTGGGAAAGAAAACTCTCATCTATCTTTATTTCCGGAGATGTCTACGGAACCCGATCCTCCACTCTGCTTACGATGAGCAAGGGTGGACGCGTTCAACTCATTGAGCAAAGCTATGGACCTAATGCGGAGATGCTTTCGCGAGTCGAGCATGAATTCTCGAAGTGCTAGGGATCGCGATATCGCCTGATATCAGATTCGAAAATTAACTCTGAGATTTGAACGGAGGTCTTACTAATTTCAGGGATCACACCGCCAAAGATAGATTTCTTTTGCCGGATAAGGTCCGCGCTTTTTGCTTAGTGTCCAGCGCTTCTCACAACGCGCGCCCGGATATTCTGGCCCAGCATCATAGCGACTGTCCGCCACGAAAATCACCGGCTTCGTGAGCTTAGGCCACCCAGGACCTTCCGTCTCAGAAACTCCAAGCGATGGCCATTCATCAAACGCCTTCACGTCACGAGGAAGCAGGGTCGTGCGCTGTGAATCCCCCATCGAAAACGCAGCCTGCCCCGCCGTCTGATAGCGCGAACCCACGATCTTGAGATCGCGCGCCTCCGGAATCTCAGCGATAAACGCTCGCAGATCCGGCCAACCATACATGTCATTGGTCACATCAAGCTTAGGATTGACCTGCCCGTCGCGCGACATGGCATGCAGCACCCATCCGCCGATGGGCCAGTGACAGGCCACGAATACAATCACGCTCATCACGGCCGCGTACCCCAGCTGCGCGCGCTTTAGCCAACTCGGGAACGCTACCCTTTCCGTGCTCCAAACCCAGGCCATTGACAATACTACGGGCCACCAAACAATCAGCGCCCAATGAGGCTTGAAGTCAGCTTTCAAGGGCTGCGTAAAAAAAATCAGGGCCGCCGGCAAAGCCCACACTCCGGCATAAGCCTCGGCGCGTGAGAGCTTGCGCCTCAAGCCGCGCACAACCATCATCCACGCATAAGCAAAGACCGCCGGCCCCGCAATGATGAGCTCAATGGCCCAAAAGCGACCGTAACGAATCCAGGAGACATTGCCATCCCCATGCCGCTCGCGGATCTGATAGAGGATCGAACCCCATTCGTGAGCTGCATTCCACAAAATGATTGGGATCGCACCCAGCACACATCCTAGGACCACATATGCAGCGCCCCG
>JACCDT011435007.1_pt1 | contig 12098 bp, 11 predicted proteins | sample 7446291 | NCBI WGS metagenome assembly JACCDT01 (sample SAMN15323446, study PRJNA562643) | freshwater metagenome | isolation source: river surface water | place: USA:Blue River Watershed | collected 2017-08-17
CCTTATCAAGGCCTGAGGCGTAGGTAATTCCCTTACTTCCAACACCACGCCAGTAAACGGTGGTTGCTGCGGAGGTAATGGTGATCCCTTTTTCCTTTTCAAGCTCCATATGGTCCATGGTTGCGCCGGCTCCACCGCCTCGAACTTCTTCGATTTTGTGGATTTTATCGCTATAAAAAAGGATTCTTTCAGTGAGGGTGGTTTTACCGGAATCAATGTGGGCTGAAATTCCGATATTCCTTGTTTTTGCCATTAATTTCATGACTCTATCTCCAAGATTACAAAGGTATAATTTAATCCCACGGATACTATTGAATACCCTTCGATGAGTCAATGAGATTTACTAAAATCTGAAGTTTTTTAAGGGTTTTGGTAAAAATATTACTCATCGGAAAAAAAAGAATTTACAGCCGATGACAAATCACTTAATTTCCGGTGCACAAAATTCTATAATGGGTGAATATGGGAAGGTTTAATTTCGAGGACTTGTCAAAAGATGACCTCATTCGATCCGTTCAAACCCTATTAGAGATGAAGGAGTTTCCTCACCTCCATCTTACCCAGCCCAAATTATTTACCCTAAGCAGTATATCCATTCAATTTTTGCTAAAGTACTCAGTTTCCAATCCGGGTTCATATATAATTCGTATTGAAGATGGGATCCTTTATGACAAACTGGTTAAACGATCCAAAGATTTATCCACTAGAAATTTTTTGCAAGCACTACTTCTCCCAAGGAAATTAAAATTTAGGGATTCTCTTTTCTTTTTAGATTTTTTTAACGTCAGCACCTGGCAAAGGACCAATGAAATCCCTAGAGAAAAAATCAAGGGTGCTTTAGTAATAAAAAACTCCACAACAAAGCCCATGATAGAACCTAGATACCTCGACGAAAAAATTGAGGAAGAAAATATCTTACCTAAAAATTTTTATTATTCTTGTCTTCAAGAGATTGCCCCAAAGACCATCTTAATTGCCTTTGGAGAAGATTTTGAAAATTGCAAACCCGTGGAATTTTCCTGGATTAAAAAAAACGAAGACAAAATTTCCGGTGTTACATTTTCCAAGGATTTAAATTTGGAAATCCTAAAATAGTTAAAATCAACGAAATCTTCGGTAAATATTACTAATCGTTCCCTCCCTTCTCATAATCACAAGTTCTTTATTTAAAACATTCACCAGTTTATCAGGAGCTTTTTGATTTAAGGCCAGATATAAAAATTGGTGGCTTTTTAGCAAGAATACATGCTTTAGATTTTCCGCATCAACCTTTTTCGCATAATAAAACGCTGTTTGACTGCCTACTGCCCAAAGATCTATTTTCCCCTCTTTTAGGGCCAATGCGCACTCAAATCCGTTGCCAAATTCCATTGAGGGAATACCCTTAGATTTTAAAAGGTCATAAATGGCCCCACCCTTTAAGGTTCCTATTCTAAAATTTTTCAAATTTGGATCACTAATTTCTTTAATCCTGGTATCAAAACTTTCTCTTCCAACCAAATACCAATCATTGGCAACTAGTGGTCCCACCCATTTAAAAAGGCTTTCCCTTTCCTTGGTTCGGGTTGTAGAAAAAACCCCCTGGGCCTCTCCTTTAAGGGCATTTTTATAGGCTATATCCCAAAGATCGATTTTCATCACAAAAGGCACTCTCACTCTTGTAAAAAGGGTTTTTAGTATTTCCACAGATATCCCAGTTAATGGATCATCAGTGCCAAGGGCCCGCAACTCATTCCTTCGCATGCTAAATGGGGGTTCATTTTCGGTATACAACACCAGTGCTTGCTCAGCTAATAATGTGAAGGGAAAAAAAAGAATCAAAATTAATAAATTTTTCATCAAACTCGCCTTTTCTAATTATTATAGTCCCAATTTAACTACATAAAAGGGGGGTGGCCTTGATGGTTGAAAAATGATTGAGATATTTTTTGATTTTTAAGATAAGTAACCGTTAAGAGTTACTCAGTTGGTCGGTATTAGAATTAATTATTGAAATCACTTTTCAAATTCCCCCAGGAACAAGGCACTCACCTTTTCATACCAACCGGTGGGACTTACTTTTTAATAAGCACATTCCATGCCAATAAATTCCTGATATATTTCAAGTAATTGCCCTTCTTTTTAAGAAGAAGTGGTCCCTTTTTGCCACTTAATTTTGGTGGCAAAAAGGGAGACTCACACCTTGTCAAAAAATCAGGAGGATTTGGCAAAGCTTTTTTCATAGATAATATTTAACCCGTTGTTACCCAAGGATTGTCAGGTTAGTTTGAATTTATTGTAAATTCTTTACTTTAAAGAAGTCGATAATATCGATTTAATTTTCTCTAAGTATTTAGCCGCCAATTCCTCATCCATAAAGGGGCCAAACGATAATCTTATCCCAGATTTGGCCAAATCAGCATCATAGCCTAACGCAAGAATAACCCGGTCAGGTAAACTTGTTCCTGAAGAACAAGCAGAACCGGTTCCAATATCAATTCCCGATAAATCAAATTTCATTTTAAGTACTTCGGAATTTTCAAATTTTTGAATAAAATAAATGGTATTAGCATTTCTAATTTTTGCGTTAAGACTAATAATCTCCCCTCTTTCTCCTAAAAGATTTTTTAGGGAAGATTCTATTAAACATTTTGCTTTGCTCAACCTGTCATAGTTAAAATTTTTGATTAAGTTATCCAACGCCAGCTTTATGGAAAATATGCCTACTGGATTTTCTGTCCCCGACCTTAAACCTTCCTGCTGGCTGCCACCGCTTAGCAATGGCGCAAATTCAAAATCGGGCCTAAAAAAGGTAAAACCTACTCCTTTAAAAGCTCCAAATTTGTGGCCTGAAAAGGTATAGGCATCCAATTTAGGGTTTAGCGATTGCCAATCTTTAATTTTACCGGGTACCTGAACTGCATCTACATGAATTTTACAATTGGTTTGTCGTTTTATTTCTTCGGCCCATTTCAAATCCCAAACAACGCCGATTACGTTATTTACGTAGGTATAATTTAGAAGACATGGGGCCCCTGCAAATTGGTTTATTTGGGATATTAAATTATTTAAATCAAAGTCTCCATTTTTATCCACTTTGAACACATGGGTGGAAACGCCAAATTGCTCCAAAAATTCACCCAAGTTGACTACGGAAGAATGGTCTATGGAAGAACAAAAAAAATGTCCATTTGGATTTTTTTTTGCCCATCCCCTAATAACCGTATTGATACCTTCGGATGCACCCGAATGATAAAAAATTTTGTGATCAATATGGAAAGTTTTTTTTAAAAAGTCGGAAGTTTCTTCAATAAAATTTTTAGATTTCTGTCCGGAATAATGAAAAGATGCAGGATTAGCAAATGGCAAATTCCCTTGTTTAAGCCAATCCATAACGGATTCGGACAAGGGAGCTGTGGCATTGTAATCAAAATATAATCTTTCCATATAAAAAGGGCCCGTTTTACCGGGCCCAATTTAGTTTTTAACCTATCGAAAGTCAATTTAAGGCGGAAAGTATTATAGAGGGGTTTCCATATTATAAGGGGCCATGGGATTTGCTTTAGGAGCATTTTCCATTTTAGTGGCCATGTTGTTTGCCATAAAATCTTTTTCTTTAGACTTTCTAATTAAATCCCCCAACGTGGTAGTTGAAAGGTAATCTCTCATTATTATTCCCAAATTTTGGAAATAATTTTTAGATAAATGAAATTCAGTTGTGTCAGCAGACTCGGCCTCAGAGCCTAAAATGTCTTTTGCCGGATTGATGTTTTCCCCTACACAATCCAAAATGTCTTTAACCGCAATCTCATCCATGGGTCTGGCCAAAACATATCCCCCGCCAGGACCTCTAACAGATTTTACAGTTCGCCCATTTCTAAGCTTTCTGAAAAGTTGTTCAAGGTAGTGTAGTGAGATGTTTTGTCTGTTGGAAATCTCCTGAAGCCTTACTGGGTTGCCATTACTGTTTACAGTAAGATCCAGCATGGCCCTAACGGCGTAGCGTCCTTTTGATGTTAGTCTCATTGGTCTTCCTCCATAAATCCAATTAAATTATTAAAAAAATTAAATGCTTAATTCCTTATCCTGAAATTATCGCTCGACAAAAAGTATCAAGTCAACAATTCAAATCTAGCATTTACTCAATCTAGAAATAATTCTTTAGATTGGAAGTTAATTAATCAAAATCAATTTTCTTAAATAATCTGACATGTTAAAAAAAGGAATCTAGTCATCTAATTTGGATAATTTTAAATTTCTAAAATCTTTTTGGATTTCTATATCTAGCTGGTAGATTGAATAATTTTCATCAATATACCTAAGTATATCACTCAAATAAGCTCTACCCCATTCAATAAGGACATATTTCTTATTTTCAAAATAATATTCTAACTCTAGGTGAATAATTTCCTCTGAATTTTTTAATCTATAAAAATCAGCGTGAACGTAAGGACCGATCTCATTGATCAAGGAGTAGGTTGGACTAAACACCTCCTTCTCATGGGATTTTAAAAAATGCTTGGCAAAAGTCGTCTTTCCCGCGCCTAATGGACCCTCTAAAAAAATTACTGCCGGTGTATCAATTGTTTTTTTAATTTCCAGGGAGATGTAATCAAAATCGGCCTCAAATACCTTTTCCCACTTTTTTAAAGAGACCAAGTTAACCATTCCTTTTTCCCTTTTTAGCTAAATTGGAAAGATGGCTAAAGGCTTTTGGTAGATTTTTAATTAGTGAACCAGCAGTCATGGAAAAATTCCCATATTTTTCTGATGCAAATTTCCCCGCGAGGGTATGTAAGCACACTGCAAGCGCTGTCGCTTCATAAATTTTTTCAGGCTTTTTATAAACGTTTGCGTCAGTTTTAACTTGGGAAATTATTCCCCCAATTATTCCCGAAAGGACATCACCTGAACCACCTTTGGCCAGACCATCGTTGGGAAAATGGTTGATAAAGACCTCGTCGTTAGGGAAACCTAAAAAGGTCGTTGGACCTTTAAGTACAAAACTACAATTGGTCTCATCTATCAACTCCTGCATATAGGTTAGGGGATTTGAGAGAACTTTTTCCAACGGAATCCCCGATAAGACCGAAAACTCTGCCATGTGAGGCGTCAAAATGGTTGGACCTTTCCTTTTGGAGAGCATTTCTTGATGTTCTTTTAAATTCAAAACTTTTATCGCATCTGCATCTAAAACGACCGGCCCATGAAAGTGATTGAGCACCTCAAAAACAACTTGTTTAGCCTTTTTTGTTTTTCCCAATCCTGGCCCTAAAATAATACAACTAAACTTATCCATCTCTAGGAAAATCGATTCTACGTCCACCAAATTTCCTGCCACGGGAATAGTACCCGTCATTATTTCAGGCATTACTCTGGTAACCAGTTCGAGATAATTTTCTTCCCAAGTAAGCGCTGTAACTAATCCTGCTCCAACCTTCAAGGCCGATGTGGCCGAAAGTATCAACGCTCCAGTTAATCCTTTTGAACCACCGATAACTAAGACGTGCCCAAATCGGTTTTTATGATCAAATTTGTCTCTTTTTTTGACAAGTTTAGCGACATTTTGTGGCAAAAGAAGACTCTTATTTCCCTCTCTTAAAAGTTTTTGAGGAAAGCCAGCGTCTAGAACATGAATTTTGCCTGCATGCCTCATTCCTTGATCCACAAAACAACCGGTCTTTGGCAGTCCAACGGCTAAAGTAAGATGGGCCTCAATTGCGGTGGAACTCATTTCCCCAGAATCCCCGGTAATCCCGGAAGGGATATCTACGGCCACAATGGTGGTTGCATATTGGTTTGTGCAATTAATGACTTCAAAAAGAAATTGTGAAATAGGTAGCCTGGTACCAGTCCCAAGAATCGCATCAATAACAAGAAAGGACTCTTGGGTTTGAGTAAAGTAGGTAGTAATTTGTTCGGTATTTTTTACTTCAGTTATCTTTACACCAAATTGCTTTGCCAAAAATAATTGTTTCTCTAGCTCGGAGCCCTTAACTATTTCGTTGGGAAAAAGTATAAAGGCCCTTACAGTTCGGTCCATATTTTTCAAATGCCGGGCAATTGATAGGCCATCTGAGCCGTTATTTCCCTTTCCTACTAAAACTACTATCTCGGAAAATTTATCTTCCTTTAAAAGATTTTCATTTATAAAATGAGCACCCTGAAATCCCACATTTTCAATGATCAAAGATTCATTCAAATGAAATTTTTCATAAGAATTTTTTTCGATTTCCAACATTTCTTTCGGGCTAACTACTCTCAAGGTTCTCCTCCTATGGCACTAAAATATCGGAAAAAAATTAAATCTTCTTGACCGAATATCGTTCAAATAGCCTCGAAAAATCCCTAACTACTTGACTTAATCCCCTAAAAACGGAGTCTGCTATAATCCAATGCCCTATATTATATTCCTCAAAACAACCTTCGTTTAGTAGGGGGACCACGCTTTCTAGGGTTAAACCATGGCCCGCATGACAAGAAATATTATTTTGTTTTAGAAAAACTTGGGAGTTATTAAATGCGGTTAAATAAGTTTGATAATCTTTACCTTCAATAAAACATTTAGCATACTCGCCAGTATGGATCTCCACTGCATCGATTGAAAGATCTTTTGCCAAATCCAAAATTTCTTTATTTGCTTCCAAAAAAAGGGAAATTTTTGTAGCAGGCACCTCTTTTTTCAATTCAATACAGGCGTTTCTAACTCTTTTTAAATTCTCAGGATTATTAAGGCCAAGCCCACCCTCGGTGGTTCTCTCTTCCCTTTTTTCGGGAACTATACAAACCCAATCTGGCCTATATCTTTTCGTCATCAAAAGCATTTCAGGGCCGCAAGCAATTTCCAAATTAAGAGGAACTCGGTGCTTTAGGGTTATCTCCTTCACCAACTCAAGATCTTTCTCTTGAATATGTCTTCTGTCTTCACGTAGATGGATTGTAATCTGGTTTGCTCCGCTTTTAATTACTTCTTCTGCAGCTTTGCTAATATTAGGATAATCCTCTCCTCTGGCCTGCCTTAAAGTGGCCACATGATCAATATTCACGCCTAATCTTGGCTGCATTTTTCAGTCTCCATTATTTTTTTGTAACTTCCACTTTTACTTTTCTTAAATCTTTAAAAAAAGCCGCGTGAATGGCATTTCGAAATAGATTCCAGTATTCTGTGTGCTTTCTATTATCTGAGCTAGGTAGCTCTAAAGTAAAAGTTGGAATCCCCAGCTCATTTCCGGCCCAATTCCCTAGGCTCCCAGGAAAAAAGGGATAATCTTTCACCACGTATCCGTTGGCACTTTTACTCATTTGAAGTAGGAGATTATTGGTCTCACCATCTTCTCCTAATGGGCCATCCATATCTATTAAAGTCAAAGGAGCATGAACTGACAGAATCTTGTCAGGCCGATAGCGTTTTATTAAATTAACTTGAAAAATTACCTCTGGTTCGGATAATGGTTTTTTACCGGGAAATCTCCTCTTATCCGATCCATATCTAGTTTTCCAAATTCTTAAAGCATCTTTTTCCCAATCCTTAGTTGGAAAATTTCTATTTGCATCAACATTATTTGCATTAGTTCTAGTTTTTTTCTTGGAAAAAAAACCATCCGGACTCACAAAAGGTGCTACAATAATAAATTGGTTTTTGTAGAGATAAGAGTATTTCTCCATATGGTGGATGATATCAAAACAAAATTTATTGGGTGAAATTTCATCTCCATGAACCCCGCACAAGATAAGCGTAGATGAGTGTTCTTTATCATCTTCACCAAAAGTTACCCAAATTAATGGATCTCCCAAAACGGAGTTCCTTACATGGTTCCATTTAAAATACTCGCAACGGCTTTTACCCCATTCATATCGGGTAAATTCCTTATCAATTTTTTTACAAAAATTTTGAACCACTGGAGTATTTTTTAAGACTTCTTTTGCACTCCAATTTATTTCGATATCACTTTGGGGAAGGGTTGGTATTTCTTCAGAGAAACTGGTGTTAAGAAAAGACAATAGTAGAACAATTATTATATTTTGCATTATTTTATTCAAAATGGTTCATTATCTTTTACCCAAATAATATAATTTTGGTAAGAAAATTTGACTAAGTTCTTTTCCGGGGAAATTCCGTTTAATTTCTAAATATTTCCCTTCAATTAATCAATTTGGATTATTAATAACGCATAAAACTGAAACCCTAAATTTTTGATATAAATAGTTAAATTTTTCGAAGAACCTCTTTGGAAACTAACAAATCAACATCTAACATATTGAATCTATTGGTATTTTAGAATATAGTAACATAGGTCGAATAATTGTTTGATAAACAGAACTTATTCATTTAAGATGGGTTATTATTCAAGGAACAACAGTTTATGTATTTTTGTGTTTGTAAAAAAGTTACGGAAGCAGAAGTAAAGAATCTATCCGCCCAAGGCAGTGTAGGACAAGAAAAACTAAAACGTCTTGGTGTAGGAAGTGATTGTGGAATTTGTGTTCTCTCCGGGCAAAGCTGCCCTAACAAACAAGAATCCTCTCGTCCTAAAAATAATTTAAAAACCCCTTCTAAGACTCAAACCTAAGTTACCCCCACTAAACTGAGGTATGCGTTGCCTACAAAATAATCCTTTCATATAATGGACCCAAGATTTTAACTAAGGGGATTTAAATTGAAAGGAAATAAAAAAGTAATCGATGCTCTAAACGCTGTTCTTACTAATGAATTAACAGCTATCAATCAATACTTTCTTCATGCAAGAATGCTTCAAAATTGGGGACTCCAAAAAATAGGTGAATTAGAATACAAGGCTTCGATAGATGAGATGAAGCATGCCGATCAAGTAATAAAAAGAATTCTTTTTTTAGATGGGCTCCCTAATGTTCAAAAATACGAAAAGGTGAATATTGGCGAGGATATTAAAGAAATTTTGGAAAGCGACCTAGCTGTCGAACATAAAGCTTCAAAAAATTTAAAGGAATGCATTGAGCTTTCTGAAAAAGAAAAAGATTTCGTAAGCCGAGAACTTTTCCTAGATATTCTAAAGAGCGAAGAACATCATATTGACTGGCTTGAAACCCAACTTGAATTAATCAGAAGAGTTGGTCTCCAAAACTATCAACAGTCTCAAATTGAAATGAAAGAATCATAGATGCCAAATCGCTCAGATCTTATAATAGAAACTTTTCCCATCGGTACCTTGGGCTGTAACTGCTCTTTGATCTATTCAAATATCACCAGGGAAGCCTTAGTTATCGATCCGGGAAATGACTTGAATGCCTTCTTAAAAAAAATCAATGAAAAGTCCCTTAAGGTTAAAAAATTAATTCACACTCACGCCCATTTTGACCATATTGGAAGATCTCACGAAATCCAAAAGATAACTGGATGTTCTTTAGAGCTCCACAAAAACGATTTAGATCTTTATCAATCCTTGGAATATCAGGGAATGATGTTTGGCATGGAGGTGGGCAAACCGGGAAAGGTTGATCACTTCCTTGAAGACGAGGAACCAATTGGAATCGAATCAGAGGGACTCCAAAATCTCTTAACGACTCTCCATACTCCAGGGCATACTCCCGGTTCGTGTTGTTTTTATGCCGAAAATCTTCAAACCCCCATTCTCTTTTCTGGTGATACCCTCTTTAAAGGCAGTATTGGAAGGACTGATCTTCCGGGTGGAGACTTTGATCAAATTATTACATCGATAAAACGAAGGCTTCTGACCTTACCGGAGGAAACCCTGGTCATTACAGGTCACGGCCCTAAAACTCAAATGGCCATGGAAAAAAGGCAAAACCCTTTTCTTACCTAAACCGAAACCTTCTTCGAAACTGGAGGAAGAAACCAAACCATCAATATTGGTATTAATAAAAATAGAGAACCTAAAAAATAAGGATACGCCGATCCCCATTTCCAATAAATCAAAGAAGCTAAAATTGGGCCTACAACTCTTCCGAGGGCCCCTAGAGATCTAAAGATCCCAATGCTCTTTCCCTGATTCTCATGGGGAGTATAGAGGGAAACTAAAGCCGTTAGGCAGGGAATGATAATCGCAGATCCTACTGCTAGGAAAAATAAACCAATATAAAGAAGTATTGGAGAATGGGTCAATCCTATTACTACGAGTCCCGGAACTATTAAAAAAAGTCCCCTTAAAACCAATTTCTTCTCACCTACTGTGTGGGCCTTTCTTCTAACATAACCACCTTGAACCAAGGCCAAAATCACCCCGATAAATACAAATAGATAAGCATTTTGCATTGGACCGTATCCTAGACGTTCAAAGGCCAAGAAAGTCAGAGTGAATTCCATTCCAGAAAAAATGGATATAAATAAAAAATTTGTAAAGTTTGTAAGGTTTACGCCTTTATAGGGAAGCGGTTTAAATAATTCTTTAATATTTGAAGTCCTCTCAGAATGAGCTTCTCTTTTTTCAGCTGGAAGTGTCTCTTTAAAGTTTTTTATCACAAGATAGATATTTAAAACTGAAAGGAGAAATGCCACAAGTGCCGGAACTGAAAAGGGGTTTACTCCATAGGCAACTAATGAGGGATAAATTTTGGTCAAGTCAATGGTAGAAAAAATCCCGCCTATCGCCGGTCCTAAAATAAAGCCTAAAGCAAAGGAAATGCCTATAATGGCCATTCCCTTAGATCTATTGTTATTATCCGTAACATCCGCCACAACGGCAGTGGCGGTCGAAATATTACCACCCATTATTCCTGCCAAAAATCTTGAAAGAATTAGCAGGGTAAAAGATCCTGAAAAAAACCAAATCAAATAACTAAGTGCTAAAAAGGAAATTGAAATAACTAATACCGGTTTTCTACCGATTTTATCTGAGAGAGATCCCCAAAATGGCGCCGCTAAAAACTGTAAAAAGCTATAAAGGGCCCCCAAAAGACCGCCAAACAAGACCAAGGAGTTAAAAACTTGAGAGGGATCGGAGGATACCAATGAATTAATTCCAGAAAAAACTAGATTTAAAAAATAATTTGTGGAGTCAACTTCCATATACCACTTCGCCATGGCCGGAAATAAGGGAAAAATGATCGAAAACCCCACAAGGTCCAAAAACAAAGTCAAAAAAACCACTTTAAGGGATTTTTTTGCAATGGGGCTTAAAGGGGGAGAACTTAATTTTTGTTCTGGGATGCTCAACATTTCTTCCTCAGGCAATTTATATATTTCAGGTGGTTTACCTAAAATCTTTGCTTTTAAAAAATCATAAAATCCATCAATCCAAGATTTTTCATCATTTACACATGGAATAACCGTTAATTTTGCACCTTTTTCTTCGGCCAGATTTTTTAATTCATGGCCTATTTCATCGGTGGTTTCCAAGCAGTCCGAAACAAAGCTAGGGCAACAAATGGCTATCTCTTTTTTACCCTGCTCTATCAGGTTTAGGACACAATCTTCGGTGCTAGGGTTAAGCCATTCCTCTCTCCCAAATCGGGATTGAAATGATAAGTGGGGTGTCACTCCCTTTAGATTTCCGGTAATCATTTTATAAGTGGCAAAACACTGTTTATAATAGGGGTCTTTATTTTCTAAAACCCTTCTCATAGGAAGCCCGTGAAAGGAAACCACTAGATCCTTTGCCGATCCTATGTGGTTTTCAATAAGCTTTCTATTAGGGTCAATAAAGGCTTTTGCGTTGTAAAAACTATCGATAAACTCAAAAGAGGGTATTTGAGTCCTTTTTTTAAGCTCCTTAAAAAAGAGGTCCATTACCGAGGCTGTTGTGGCCGCACTATATTGGGGGAAAAGGGGTACTATTAGCCATTTTTGGGCCCTAGTTCGCATGTCCTCTTTTTCCCATTTATCCCACATATGCCCAAAGCGAGGATCCGAAAGCAAAAAGACGTGCTCGACCTCTATATTATCCCCGGAAAATTTCTCAGCAAGTTTCTTCGATAACTTTTCGGTGTTTTCAATAAGGGGAAATGTGCTCCCATCCCAAATTCTTTTATAAAGCTTGGCAGATTGCTTGGGCCTAAAGGGAAGGATAAATAAATTAAGGATAATTTTTCTTAAAATCGGGTTTATATCTAGTACCCTTGGATCCCCAAGAAATTCCCTTAAAAAGGACCTTACGTCCTTTGTTGATGGGGTTTTGGGTGAACCC
>JACCDT011481904.1_pt1 | contig 12096 bp, 29 predicted proteins | sample 7446291 | NCBI WGS metagenome assembly JACCDT01 (sample SAMN15323446, study PRJNA562643) | freshwater metagenome | isolation source: river surface water | place: USA:Blue River Watershed | collected 2017-08-17
AAAGAATATAAACAAGATAGAATTAATGTAAGAAAAATAAATCTTATAATTGTAACTGGAAGATGTTATAAATATAAAGAAAATTATTACGAATTAGAAGAAAATAATGGTAGAGAATTAAAAGGTGATATATTTAGAAAATTAGAACATTGTATAACTATTAACTATAAAGATATATTAACCAATAAAAAATATACTAGAATAGTAAGTGATTTTTTCTTTAAATTTGTAAAAGTAGAACAACAATTATTATGAAAATAAAAACTGAAGAAGAATATAAAGCTGTTTGTGATGAGATTTCATTGATGATGGATGAAGATTTTGAAAAGATGATGAAAGAGGAAAGTTATTCTTAGAATTATGTAATGCAGAAAAGAATATGCAGATATTCATTATCCAATGTTATTAGATGATATTGAAGAATTTAGAAAAGACCAACAATTATGAAATACAAAGTAATTATATCAAGACAAGTAGATATTGAAGCTGATTCAAAAGAAGAAGCTGAACAAAAAGTTATAGAAGAATTTGATTCTAAAACTATAGAAAACTTTAGTAAATATGGTTCATTACCTAGTAGACAATTACAATTTGATGCTATATTAGATTCTATTCAAGATGAAAATCAGGATGAAAAATATAATAGAGAACAATTAAGTAATAATGTATGAGTAGTTTAGATGAACTAAATGATGATTTAGATCAAGAAGAATATAATAAACTTATTCAACCTGCTAGAAATTATATTCAAAATTAGGATGGTCTTTAAAAAAGTTTAGAGAAGAAACTCTATGGTTTTAGAATTAATTGAAAGCAAAACATCTATTGAAATAAAAAAAGAGATTGCAAAACTTTGTTTAATGATACAATTTGGGAAATAATGAGTATAAAATCATCGTGGGCTTTCAGAAATGGAAAATCTGAAATGAATAAAATTATAGAAAGTCAAAAAGCACCTTTAATTGGATGGGTCGGTAGTAAATATGCAGAAAGAGGAAAGCATAATCCAAATGAACTTTACGTAAAAACTTATGCTAATAAGACACAATGTAAAAAAAAGATTGATGAATTAACATCTATTGGTATCTTATGTGAGATGTCTTTAAATCACCCTTATACAATAATAAAAATATGAATACACAACAAAAAGCAGAATACTTATTGAATAAATTTTATATCCCATTATTAAATGAAAATATCAGGCTTGCTTTAATATTTTGTGATGAAATGCTTATTGAGTGGAACAATGAAGGTGGAAGACTTGGTAAAATAAAATATTGGGAAGAAGTTAAATCATTTATAAAAAATAAATAATGGCAAAGCAAACAAAGAAAAAATCTCCTGCTGGTCGCAAACCTGTTGAAGATAAAAAAGTGGTTGTAAACTTATTTATTCGTCAGTCAGAATTAGTTGAATTCGAAAAAGGTTTTCAAGAAGCTTTAAAAAATGTATTAGCTATAACTGATAAAAAAGAATCAGTTAGGGAATATACAAATTTAATATTATTTGATTTTAAAGATGGATTTTGCAAAATTGTTTGGACGAATGGAGATATATTATTTGTTTCTAAAAATTTTGAAACGTCATATAAATACACAGAAAAAAAATTAATTGAAATAAAAGAATTAAAAAAATATACACATTGGGATATTGAAATTTGTAATGCTGATTTCCATTTTAGAATAAATGGTGTACCGTATAAATATAAATATGAAAGTTATCCTAATTACATCAATGTTTTACCAACTCCGACAAATAAGGTAATTACATTTGATAAATTAGAAATGATAAAACATATCAATGATAATTTAAAAAATATTGACATCAAAATTAAAATTTCAAAAATAGTAATTAATTCTAATATTGAATTTGAAACTGTTACATTTGATGATGATATTAAACCATATAAAAGTATGTTTAAATTCAAATCTAAAACAGATTTTGATTCATTCGAATTTCATATTAATTTGAATTTATTGAAAAGAATTATTAAAACTATGGATTCAAAAATATTAACTATGTCATTTTCAACTAACACTAAAGCGATTGAAATTAAAAGTGAAAATGAATTAGGTTTAATTTTCCCATGTTTGATTCAACTAACACTAAAGCGATTGAAATTAAAAGTGAAAATGAATTAGGTTTAATTTTCCCATGTTTGATTCTAATTTAAAATTATGGTAAGTATTATGTATCGTTTTTTATTTATTATGTGGGTAATTTATCGAATAGTAGGAATTAATTTAGGTATTATTATTTCTATACCATATTGGTTAATTACAGGCAAAAATGTTCTCATTAATATAGATTCTTATTTTGATAGAATTTGTCCTAAAATTTATTAAATTCTTATATGATTAGTAATATAAAAATAAAAGGTGGTTTATTATCAAAATTATTTGGTAATGTAAATATTGAATTTACAGATGCTTTAAATATTTTATATGGTGAAAATGGATGTGGAAAATCGGCATTATTCAAAACAATTGCTGATTATTGTCTTATCGAACATCATATTGGAAGTTCTAAATTTCCTATATGGTATGATATAGATTATCAAACATCAAGACATTATACAAAATTATCTTCTTTTGAATGTGATTGGGATGGTTCATCGTGTTTTATGTATAGTGGTATAGATATACAAGATAATCATTCTAATCTAGCATATGAAATGTCTACAGGAAAAAGAGTTCCAGAATTGGAATATAGTTTTATGTCTAATATGCAAAAATATTATTCAAGTGGTGAACAAAATTTAAAAATTTATGATTCTTTGTTAAAAATGAATTTTGAGAATCTAAATATGAATGAAAAAATAAAAGATAATTCAGCATACTATAAGTTCAAAAAACATTTTATTGATAATAAATCATTTAGTGGGAAACAAACTCTTTTATTAGATGAAATTGATTCACATTTAAATTTAAAAAATCAATATATTTTACATACTGAAATATTACCTAAGTTAGCTGAAAAATTTCAAATAATTTTAATTTCTCATTCTGTAATGTGTTTTAATAATAGTGATAATGTTATTAAATTAGATGGTAGTTTTGATGAAAATAAAAAGATTTTAAACAAATTATTGTAACCTTTTATAAATATTAACGTAAAAGATAGTATAAATAATCTAAAAATAATGAAAAATAAAAGAACTTTTTTAGTATCTACGGAAACTGGTAGAGTTTTCAGAAAAATATCATTCTATATAGCTGAAATATTACCAAATGAAGGGATGAAGTTGATAAATAACGATCATACTTGTTCGATGACTAGTAATAAAGGTATAGTTAATGAAGTTGTTGAATTACTTGTTAAAATTGGAGAATTACCCAAAAATTCTTTAGATGAAAGTGGTTATATGAATTTTCAAAATAAAAATTATAACCTTATTGTAATTGAAGGAAGAGGTTTAAATTATGTTAATCAATATTAAATTATGGATATTCAATTAAATAAAATCGATTTAAAAAAAATTGAAGTATTCAAACCAAATGGTGATTTATTAGGAATAGCCAATCAATTAGAATTGTTGGATTTTAGAATTAGAGTATGTGAAAATAAATTAGAAGGTTATTATGTTAATAATTTTGAAGGTAAAAAATTGAATTATTAATTAATGGAGAGTTATCTGATTCTTTAGATGGAATGTTTTCACAAATGTTAAATTTAACATATAAATTAAGAAATCTGCAATTAGATTTTGAAAAATAAAATAATATGGAAACTTATAAATATCATTGTTCAGTTATAAAAATTACTGACAAAACAGGTGGTTTTATTTGTCTAGGTTTTGTTAATGGGAATTCAAAAGCTGAAATAAAAAGGCATATCAAAAAAGATTCTAACTACAGATACCGTAATAATGGGCTTATTACTATTTGTGACAATAGCGGTATTGATTTTAGAATGAATTCAAATAAATTTTAACAAACATTAAATAAAAAATACTATATGAAAAAATCGGAATTTATAAATGAAGTGGAAAATGAAATCAAAATGTTGAAAATCCACGCAACTAAAGAAGAATTAAATAAATTGAATTTTAAAACATTTGACCCATGTAAAAAAAATCGTTGTATATATGGACAAATGACAGGTCAATGTAATTCTGAAAGAGCGAAAGAATTAATTGGTAAATGTTGTAAAATTGGTTTTGATTCTAAAAAATCCTCAAGAAACATACTTGATAATGTATGTAATTTTACCTCAGTAAAAAGATCAATAACAGAATACAATCATCAAGTTTGGGAAAATTATAACAGTAGAGATTATTATTTCCTTTCATTATTAGAAGGTTATATTGGTTTGAAAGACTCTAAAAATGAACATATATTTGATTACCTTATAGGTAAAACAGAAGTGTTAAATTTAAAATAAAACTATCAATTTTATGTACTATAACCTATCTATTTGTGTACTAAAACTATATAGTTTCATTACAATTTTGTTATAAAAACAATAAAAAAGTGCCTTTTAATCAAAATTAAGAGGTATATCACTCACATTAATTCAAATTTAAATTTAATTTCACAAAAACACGCTTAAAACCATGAAAATTAAGATAAAAATTAGAAAATAAGCGCAACTTTTTTTATTAATTGTCGTATAACATAGTGCATATAACATTAAAGAAAATGGAAAAAGATAAAGAAATAACAGAAGTTCAATTTAGAATTTTAAAAGGTGAAGTGATTGCCGTTTTTCCTTATGAGATTTATAATATTGGTGGTAAAAATAAAACTACAACCGTAAATTCATATATGCATAATGGGCAACATTCAGGATGCGATTGGAATATTAATAATTTTACAAAGAAAGCAACTCCTGAACAATACACTTCTTTATTAAATGAATTGGAATCTAATTTTGGTTATAATTTAAAAGTAATCCAAAGAAGAAATCATTCTAAATTCTTAGATGCTTTGGTGGACAAATTATAAATTATTAACTACTGATTTAAACACATTTAGTTTAATAGGAATTAATTGCCTTTTTGTTTTTATTTGGTTAGTTTTGTATATTGTTAAATTTTTATAAAAGAATAATATTATGGATGAAGAATATAAAAAACTTGATACCGAAAAAGAAATTGAGAAATTATCAATATGGAAACTAAGTGACACAACAAAAAAATTTGATGGATATGATTTAAAAACATTACCAAGTCCGACTCCTGAAAATATGTTAATTCTGTTTAATAAAATAAATGAATTGATTTGTGTTATTGATGAACTCAAAAGAATTAAATAATAATTTAAAAGGTTGTTAATAGCAACCTTTTTTCTTTATCTTCGTATAAGATAGTATATAACAACATTTAAAACTATTATTATGAAAACTATTAAAATGACTCATATTGATAATGGATCACATGGGTATCTTTCAATTTCAAAAAAAGATATTATGTTGGTTTATAATGAAGATGAATTAAAATCGATTAGTGGTTGTTCAGGCATGGATTGGAATAGAATTTATTTAGAAGAAGATCAAGATGCTTCAAATTTCATAGATAAATGCAAAACAATGAATATTGATTATGATATTAAAAATAGTTATAACCAATATTTTTCAATAACACATAATTTTAATTATAATTTATTTCATTTAAAACCTGAAATAAATGAAACATTTAAAATGTATGATGATTTAATTTATACAATAATAAAAGTTAGTCCTAAAATTGTTGTAGTTAATAAATTTGGGGAAAAATACAAACTATTAGTTACAAATCCTTTTAAACATATCAAAGATAAAAATTAGTATGAAAACTATTAAAAAAATTAAATTTAAAGATGTTCGACCTTGTGCTATTCTTAGTAATGGGAGAGGAAATATCGGGTCAATGTAATTCTGAAAGGGCAAAAGAATTAATGGATAAATGTTGTATAAAAGCTATTAATTTTTTTAATAACCCAAGACCAATAAGTTTTTTAGATGGAATTTACACATTTAAAAAAATTAGTAATTTTACTACTGATTATGATAGTAAAGTTATATGGGATAGTAGTAATCAAATTAGAGATTATTATTACCTCTCAGCACTTGAATGTTACATTGGTTTAAAAGGTTCTAATAATAAAGATATATTTGATTATCTTACTGGAAAAACAGAAATATTAAATTTAAAATAAAAATTATAGTTATGTTTGATTTTGAAACAAATTTATTAAATTTAGATGAACGTAGTGTATTTGCTAATAGAATATGTAAACTTATCTATGTTAAAAATAATGGAAATTTAAATGAAGCAATAAAAGAAGCTGAACCATATTTTGACGATTTTCAACATTTTATCAAACATATATATGAATTGGTTGAAAATGAGATACCTCTTTATGCTTATTACAGACTATTAAAATATGGTGCTAGTAATTGGGGGTTTGAAGAAAATGAATACCAAGAAAAAATAATAAAAACGCAAGATGCTTGTAAATTTTATTATAATAGTTAAAATTAAAAAAATATGACTAAAAACATAACAAAAAGTTTCAAATCTGAAAATATAAATTTGGAACTGAAACAGAAATATTAAATTTAAAATAAAATAACACTATTATGAAATATTCAATAACAAGTGAAACAGTTGAAAAAGGAAAAATTGATTATGAAAATGGGGTAAGTGCAAACTTTATTATCACTTCTAAAGAAGGTGAAGTAATAAGTTTTACATATGCATTCTTTATAACTGATACAATAAATAAATTATCAGAAGTTGATAATCTTGAAATATTACAAAACTTACCATTTTCAGAACATCATACCTTTAAAAATCAAAATAAATTAACAACACTTGAAGAACTTATTGAATTTAATCAATTTGATAAATTGTATTATATTGGTGGCTCAATTGATGGAATGATAAGAGATAGGTTTTATAATCCAATAACATCATTAGTCTATTTCGATTCATTTTTTTGTTCACAACAAAATATTAGTATTAATCAAGTTATTAAAACGCTTGATGAAAAAAATATTATATACAAAAAAGAAATAGTATATTCATATGATGATGAATTTGAAGATAAAGATTCAGTTTCTTTTCATTATCTTTTCTCTCAAGAAATATATAATAAAATTATGAAAGATAAAACTTATATTGACGAATTTTCAGCTAAAAAAGAATTCTATAAAGAATTAATTTTAAATTAAAATTTAAAATATGCCATTATCAGGTTTGACTAAGGAAATAATACTTAGATAACTTCAATTGTTTTTGGTGGCACTGAAATTATTGTAACCTTTTCAATTTAATACCGTATAAGATAATATAAACAATATAAATTATGCAAAACATAGAATTATCACCAGCAGAAATTGAAATGATTAAGATTAAAAGAGAACAAGCTGAAATAGCTAAAAGAGAACAAGAAACTAAAACGCAATTAACTAGAGAAAAAGAAGTAATAAAATTGAAATTATCAATTGAAAAATTCTTAAAAGAAAATGAAAACTCAACAAAACTTATTAAAGATAATTTTGAAATCTTAAAAATAAAACACCCTAATTTATATCAACTTACAATAACTGATAAAGAAAAAGATTTTCAATATGAAACGCTTAATGAATTAGACGAGTTTAGTTACGATGATGGTAATCCGTTTTTAATTAAAATAGGAACAAAACAATACTTTGTATTTTTAAAAAACTTATCACCTGCGTATTTTAAAAACTCACCAGATGTTACCAGAATACAATTACCTTATAGCGACCATTTTTCAAAAATATTTAAAGCTGACATTCCTTTTATTATTCTAGGCTATGATGTTGATACAGATACCGTAGTATCTTGGAATCCCCAAAAAATAAAAGAACGACTAAATGCTAAAAGTAATGTCTCACTATATTCACGTTATATGCCATTTTAGGACGACCCCGTAAAGGTAACGAAACGGACAGACAGAAGAACAAAATATTAACTTTGAAACCGTGAAAAAATCGGACAACATAATGACAGAGAAAGCAAAAAATAAGAATTTACATAAAGCCAAAGACAGCAAGAAAGACGAGTTTTATACTCAACTTGGCGACATTGAAAGAGAATTGAGATACTACAAAAGTCATTTCAAGGACAAAGTAGTTTATTGTAACTGTGACGACCCAAGAGTAAGTAACTTTTTTCACTTCTTCTCATACAACTTTGAGAAACTTGGACTTAAAAAACTAATTGCGACTTGCTATAAAAATCAAGATATGGACTTGTTCAGCGAGAACAAATCTGAACAAGCAATTTATTTGGTTTATGAAGGCGATAAAAACGACAACAAAGTTCCAGACCCAAACGAAATAGGGGTAAAGAAACTTAAAGGTGACGGAGATTTTAGAAGCAAAGAATGTATTGAACTTTTAAAACAAGCAGACATTGTTGTAACAAATCCACCTTTTTCACTTTTCCGTGAATACGTTGCTCAACTAATAGAATTTGATAAAAAATTCGTGATTGTTGGACACCAAAACGCTATTTCATACAAGGAGATTTTTAAACTTATAAAAGAAGATAAGTTGTGGTTGGGGTATGGTTTTAAAGGTGGTGCAGCTCATTTCATAAACAAGCATTACGAAGATTACGCAACAGCAGGAGACCATAAAGAAGGAATGATAAGAGTTTCAGGTGTTCATTGGTTTACTAATCTTGATATTTCAAAACGACATGAAGATTTGATACTTTATAAAAACTACAATCCCGAAGAATATCCGACTTATGAAAACTTTGAAGCAATTAATGTTGACAAGACTAAAGATATTCCAGTTGATTACGAAGGATATATGGGCGTTCCAATCACTTTTTTGGATAAGTATAACCCTGACCAATTTGAAATAATTGGTTTAGGTATTTCTAATTCAGGAATTGAAATAGGAGTTCAGCCGTATAAAGAAGAACACAGAAAATACCGAAAAGAAATTCAAAAACGTGGTGCTGTTGATGGCGACCTTTATATGATGAAAAACGGCATTGTTGATGTTCCTTACGCAAGAATAATAATCAGAAATAAGAAAGTGCAAAAATGAAAATAGAACTAAAAGAAATTTCAGTCCGTGACTTAACTAACGGCTACCAAGACAACGAAGAAAATGGAGTTGTTGGGTTTGGTTGATGTATGTAGTTGAAAAGATTGAAAGTTTAGGATATTTTTTTAACTCAGCACCATTTATTGATGATAGTACACAAAAATTAACAGGAGAACATTGGTGCGTAATTAATCAATTATCTAGTAATTTAAAAAGTGATAATTTTATAGATGTTTGTGGGTGCGATTCTAAAATAAAAGCGACTTATAAAGCTTGTTTAAAATTCATACAATGGTATAACCAACAACAAAATTAAATCATAAACATTCTTTATAAATGGAAGTATTCCCAAAATTCATAATTGAAGGTGAAAAAATTATAATTGGTAAATGTAGTTTTCATAAAGACATGGTAACTGATAAATCAATTGTTAAAGGTGGCGGTTGGTTTAAATTTGTAAATAATATGTTTATTTTATATGGTTCTAGTCACGATTTTGGCAAAGCTTCCATTGAAGATATTAAAGAATGTTTTAAAACTGGCGAGGTTTATGATAGAAATGGTAATTCATTTTTAAAAAGATATGGAAGTAAATTTCAATTTTTTTATTCTGAAAATATTGAAATACTAACAGAAATTGATGATATGATAAAATTATTAAACTAAAAAAATATTATTATGAAACTTACAAGATATATAACAATACAAGCTATATTAACAAAAAATAAAGAATTAATCCCAATATGGGATTCAAGAATTAAATTTGTTAAAACTGAACTTTATGGTGATTACATAGAAATTGAAGGCGATCATAAACAATATGATTGTATTACTGAATGTATCTATGATTTAAAAACTAAATCAATTTCAATTGGTGTTGAAATTGATGTTTTCCCCAATATTAATGATTTAAATTTCAAAAAAGGCGAAACAGTATATGTTGAATCTTCTAAAAGAAATGAATTAGAAGAAACTACTATTGACGATATTCAATTTTTAGATTTTGATTTAACTATAAAAAAAGGTAAAAAAATTGGTTCAATATATAATAAATCAATAGTAATTAATATTGAACCAAATACATTATATGCCATAAAAGATTGGAAAGCTTACTATATTCTTAGAAATGGTAAAAAAATTGAATCTTCTTTTGATTTTCAATTAAAAAGAATTACTAAAAATACACAACCTTCTACTGAAACTACCGTATAACAAATATAAAAACAATAAAAATATGATGTTCATTAACAATTTAATTAATCGTTATGCATAACAATGTGTTAATAATAAATTTTTTAGAATGTACAATAAATAAACATAACGAATTTATTTATCCTGAAAATATGTACCATCTATATACACCAAAATCTACATTCGAATGTGAAACTGGTATTTATGATTTTACAGATTATATATCAGATTTAAAATTTAATACTTCTTATGATTGGTTAATGATTGTGGTAGATAAAATAGAATCAATTAATAAAGATAGTTTTTTACATAATGTTGGGATTGAAATAAGTAAAAATAAAATCAAAGTAAATTATTCTGTGCAAGTTAGTCTAATATATACTTTTGGTAACAATTACCTAGAACAAGCTATAAATAAAAAAACTCATTACAGTAATAAATTAGAAGCATTATACAATGCTGTTATTTATTTCATTAAATGGTATAATGAATATACTAAATAAAATTTTGAGTTAATGTAACTTTATTTGTTTAATATCGTATATTATAATAAAGATTTTAATTAAAATATTGTTATGAATAAAGAAACATTAATTGCAAGATTAAAAAAATTAAGAATAAAAGAACGTCAATCAAAAAAATACGATTTTGACATTAAAAAAAATATTATCAAAACCATATATAAATTAAAATTAATAACAAATAATTTTGCTGAATCTTACAAAGAAAAACATTATCGTTTTTTTAATTAAAATATTATATTATGACACGAGAACGTTTGTTAGAAATTTTAACTGGTGAAAAAGAACCATTATTTGTTTCAAAAAGGGAATATGTAATAATTGATAAATGTTTATTAATTATAAATTCGCTTGAGGAAGAACTTGAAGAAGAAAAACAAAAATCGTATGACAAAGAAAGAATTTAATTCATTCAATAAATCAATTGAAAAATTAATTGATAGCTATGGAGGTGTTGTTAAAATCGAACATTTTCAAACATCATTTAAAAGATATTCTATTGAAACTAAATATGGGTTGTTAAATATCAGTTTAGAAACTGATAAATCAAAATGTAGTATATATAGTTTATTTACTAGGTTTGAAGAAATTGAAAAAGTTAATGTAGTTGCTTTAGAACAATTTATTTTGAATCGATATAGTGGAAAGTTAAATTTTCATGACGTTAATCCAACTATTATAATTAATAATTTTGGATTGTTACTAGATACAATTTCAATTTAAATAAAAATTATTGTAACCTTTTGCATTCTTTAACGTAAAACAATATATAAAACGAAACATTAAAATGAAAGAGTCAGAAATTGTAGAAAACGTTAGATTGATAGCTGAGTTTATGGATTATGAAGTTATCCAATACCAAAATAATAAATTTAATCCAATATACAACGGTAATAAATATGCAAAAACAGTAGGTGAACAAAAAAAACTTTGGTGTGGTTTAGAACTTCAATTTACTGGTCGTTTTGTAGAATGTGTAAAATATCCATTTGATACGGATTTTAACTATCTTATTCCAATTATTAAAAAAATTGAGGAATTGGGTTATGTTGTACATATAGCAGGAATTAAATATCAAGTATATAAGGTATTAGAAGAAGAAAATACTATTATAAGCTTGGTTTGTGGGGATTTGTCAAAGAAAACAAAAATGACTTATGAATTAATAATTTCTTTTATTGAATGGTATAAAGAAAATGTTAAAATATCGTAACTTTTTTTAACGTAAACGAAACATTAAAATGAAAAAAGAAAAATACACTAGTGAACCTATATTTGACACTACCTTTAAAAAAGTAATAGGAACATTTTACACTAGTAAATATAACCTTTATAAATTTGAGGTTTTACAAAATATTAAAACAAAAGCTAT
>JACCDT011250290.1_pt1 | contig 12094 bp, 8 predicted proteins | sample 7446291 | NCBI WGS metagenome assembly JACCDT01 (sample SAMN15323446, study PRJNA562643) | freshwater metagenome | isolation source: river surface water | place: USA:Blue River Watershed | collected 2017-08-17
AGGTCGGAGTCCTGATCGATGGCCAGAAGCCTACGCGCCAGTACGGCAGCCATGACGGTCAATGTCGTGAGGCGCTGCTGACCGTCGACGACATCGAAGGAGCCATCACTGCCGGGGCAGAAAACAATCGACCCCATGAAGCCGCCAACCCCGCGGGAGCCCCCTCCGTACATCAGGACATCTTCGAAGATATCCTCGATGAGCTTACGCTCCCACTTATAGGGTCTCTGGTAGCGCGGCACGTTGATAGAACCTGAGTCCCTCAGAATCTCTCCAAGGGTCATAGCTTTTGCATCTATGGCCATTTTTATATCGAATCATATAGATTCTCCGGACGCAAGCGGCTTGAGCTAAGCCCATTTTCACGAGCCAGATCATGCCTTATCGGAGGACTCCCCCGTCCATGCCGTTCGGTGCATATCGTGGCCGGCCGTAAACCCCGGATTGCATAGGAGCTGCCCGAGGCTAAACACGAGGGACCCCATGCGTAAGCAATTACAGATACCTGACTGGCTAAAAAGCCGGTCCAACGAAATCCACTCCAAGAAGCAGGTGATCGTATCAGTCGCCCAGCTGCTCGCGGTGTTCGGAAAGACCAAACGATCCCTGAACACGAACAAGACGATTTCGAAGGCTCTTTCGGCCTGCAAGCTAACCACCTCCCCGAAGTTCACTGCCGTAGGAATCAACGAGCAGGTCCAGATCATCCTGAAACCCAAGAAGTTGAAATCAGCCCCCGAAGCAAACAGGGGCAATGAGCGCAGCCCGATTATTACCTACGGAATGCTTAAGTGCGTCGAAATGCAGCGGAAACTCAGGCATGCGGGCGCCGAAATGGCGCCAAGAGCTAATTCCTCTTACCCTAAATGGTTCGTAAAACCCAAGGAACCGCTCGAAGCCGCAGTAGCCATCCTGTCGCAGCAAGAGGTCGACTATGTGCCGGTAGGTGAATCCGAGGATGATTTCGTCACGGTCATCAGCTGGGATGAAGTGGCCATCAAGGACGTACAAGGAATGCGCAGGTCCAAAACCCTCTGCGAACAGATCAAGAATCAGGCCGTTTTCGTGGAAGAGTCCGACTCCGTCTATGACAGCAAGAACCTCATCCAGAAGCATGGCTACGTCATCGTCAAAAACGACAAAGGAAGGTCTTTCGCGATCGTAAGAGCCTCCGACCTGGCCCAAGAGCTGCTCGCGCTGACGGAGAGCTTCCTGCTGCTCCACGAAATCGAGAACCTGATACGCATGATCATCGACACAGCCAATCCGTCGCAGGAGGAGATCGACGCATGCATCGAAGAGCGCGACAGGAACAAGGGGATAACGGTCGATCGTATGACGTTCAGCAACTACTGCTCCCTTCTCCGCAAAGGCCCCGAGGTCTTCGGGAAAAAACTGATGCGCATCAAGATCACCAAGGAGCTGTCCGCCCAGATGGCCATCTCCCTCGAAGGCATCAGGGAGACACGTAACATGATCATGCACTTCCATCCTGACGAGAACGACGATGGCGCGAAAGCACGGCTCAGCAAAGCCCGCGACTTCATCAGGAAACTGGCCAACGAAATCGAAGAATACGACTGAACAAGACGGCCAACGGACGTCAGCCATGATCGTACGCCCCGTCAACGGGGCGTATCTTTTCATATCTCGCAATCAGGTGCAGGGAAAGAAACCTGAGGGGATGCCGCCATAGAACGCACAAATGAGACAGTCCTTTTTCTTGGCATTGTAGTATTTATAACTAAATCATACCTCATGAACATCCCCAAAGAAGCATCGGCTTACAACTTCACCTCTAACGTGAATGAACCCACGGGATATTGGCTCCCGGCGATTCAGAGAAAATTCGTCTGGAACGAAGACAAGATATGCAAACTTTTTGATTCGATGATGAGGGGCTATCCGATCGGGACATGCCTGCTCTGGGGCACGAACAAAGAGATTCGCAAGCGGAAGTTCATCACGCACTTCACGAAGGGGATCGACCCAAGGACATTGTTCGTGCCTGGGACAAAAGACGAAAAAATAATGGTCCTCGACGGGCAGCAGAGAATTCAAAGCCTTCTTATCGGCCTTCGCGGAACATATGAAAACAAGTTCCTTTACTTTGACATCTTCAGCTCTCCGAAGGCCGGAACCAGCGTCGAAGAACTGGTCTACAAATTCTCCTTCGAACGATCCGCCGAATCGAAGCCTCAGTTGACGAAGGTTGCCGACTTGATCGCATCGGCAGATGACGCATACAGCAGCGGCAGAGCTCTGATTAAAAAGTACGAGGGCGCCACCGGAAAGAAATTGAACGACGCCGAAGCGGACATCGTCATGAAAAATGCGGCCACCTTAAGAAAAGTATTCCGCGAAGACAACGTGCTGTCGTTCATGGTCGTGGATTCGGTTGTCAACCCGCAGAAATACACCGACAATGACATCGTTGAGATATTCGTGCGGGCTAACAACGGCGGGACGAAGCTTGAGAAATCTGAGCTTCTCTTCGCGTTGCTTACCGCAAACTGGGACGCCGCGGAGGCTAGCATCACCAAGCTTCAGGCCGCACTCAAGGATTCAGGGTTTGAGTTCAAACGAGACTTCATACTCAAAGCTTGCCTAATCATCTTGGGCAAGAAGTCCGCATACGATGTCGACAAGTTCCGAGACACCGCGACGGTCGATAAATTACAACGAGAATGGGACAGCATCCAATCGGCCTTCACGAATGTGGTGGATTTCATCAAGGATTTCACACCCATCAACAACACGAAGGTCCTTACATACAAAAACGCGGTCCTGCCCCTGATCAATTACGCCTACAAAAACAGACAGCGCTGGCAGAACCCGGACAACAAGAAAATCGCCGCTGAATATCTGAAAGTAGTCTCACTTTCGGGAGTATTCTCCGGATCGAAAGACACGCTGCTTGACGACCTTTCGTTGATCACCTCGGCCGACGAAAACCTGACGCTTGAGAAATTCTACGTCGCCATCGAGAAGAACAACCGGGAAACCCATATCAAAGAAGACAAGCTCTGGAAGATCAAGTACCGGAAGCCCAACTCTTACTTCGTCATGCAGACCTTGCGCCCCGAAATTAAATTCAATCCGGCCAACCCTGGCAATGCACCTTCCGTCGACCACCTGCATCCGCAAAAGGGCCTCAAGGAAAAAGGCGTTCCGCTAGATGAGATCCACCAAATCGCTAACCTGACCCTGCTCACCGCGGATGAAAACTCTAAACTTAAGGGCGGCCTTCCCCTCGACGAGTTCCTGGCCAACTACGAAGCTGTTTTCTCTAAAAACGCGAAGGATGAGTTCATATCAAAGAATCTCATACCCACCGACACCAACCTCTGGAAAATCGAGAACTATGCCGCATTCATCGAGGCCAGAAAGGAACTGATCCTGAAGAATCCAAGCATAGCCAAGCTTATAAGCGCTCCGTCTGAGAGCCTTTCCGATGAGACCGAAGAGGATGACCAAGAAGAATCATCTGATTCGAACGAATAGACTTACAGGACATCCTCAATCTTCCATTGAAGGGCGTTTCAATTCACGGCCGATGTCCGGCGAGCCAAAGCTGCTTCATCTTGGGCGGTAGAGCTTTTTACTAAGGCCTCCTTCTTCTGACCCTAATCATCATGACAAGAACAGAAAAAACCATCGCGATAGCGGCTTACCTGGCCCTCAAGCAGATCGGCAAGCCTTCGACCGTAGGCGAAATCTACAAAGAGATCAAACGACTCTCGTTATATAAGTTCGGCACCCCCTCAGAGTCCAAGGATATCGGCGTCCTCGGACTCTCAATCAAAAGACACATGAGCAATAGCAGGCGTAACGATAAAGTAGTCTGCATGCTCTTCAGCAGCGCCGACGGATTCGCCTCGAACACATCACTGATAACGATCATCAGATCCGCTCCGAAGCAAATCGCCCAAACAGCCGAACTTCTGCGGAAAGCAAAGCTGTGATCACCGCTTGAGCATAAAGGGTCCCGGTAGTTATAGCGGCACATAGTTCCTTCATCTCATCAGGAAAAGAAAGGGGCAGTCTAAGCACTCTTAGACTGCCCTCCCCCTCGATATCGACTTTACTTGGTGAAGTCCTCGAATCCGGGACCTAGGCTCTCTGCCTCGACCTCGGACAGTTCCTGGATCTGGCGCAGGCGGGTCGGGTGGCGCATTTTACGCAAGGCCTTCTCTTCGATCTGGCGAATGCGTTCGCGGGTGAGGTTGAAGTGCTGACCGACCTCCTCGAGGGTCCGCTGGACGCCGTCAAGCAGACCAAAACGAAGGATCAGGACCTCCTTCTCGCGCTCGGCCAAAGAGCGGAGCGCACTGTCGACCTTCTCTCGCAGTTCCGGGAGCTTCGCTTCGCGCATAGCCTGCTCCGCCGTCGCCTGTTCCTGGAAGCCAACGAGGATCTCATTCACGTCAACGCCTTCGCCGCCCAAAGACTCCAAGGATGCCTGCTCGTACATGAGGTTGCCGAGCTCCTCAACGGCCTCGATGGGCAGATTGGCCTCGGCGGCGAGCTCTTCGACGGTCGGGTCCCGATCCAGGTCCTCAATCAGCTGATCCCGGGCGTTGGTCACGGTGTTAGCTACTTCAGACATGTGTACCGGTACCCGGACGACCTTGGCCTGGTTGGCGATGGCTCGCTGGATTGATTGGCGAATCCACCAGGTGGCGTAAGTGGAGAACTTGTAGCCGCGGCGGTACTCGAACTTATCGACAGCCTTCACGAGCCCCATGTTACCTTCCTGGATGAGGTCGGCGAAGGGTAGCCCGCGATTCTGGTATTTGAGCGCGATCGAGACGACCAGGCGGAGGTTATGCTCAACCATCTTAGTTTTGTGGCGCTGGCCTTCATCAAGGTACTTGCGGACGTTGCGGGTGAGGTAGATCAGCTCGGCCGGCGTGAGTCGCCAGCGGAGCTCGAGCTCGCGGCTGCGGGCGGCAGAGACCTCGGCCGTCGTGGCCTCCTGGGCAGGGACCGGACCATTGGCGGCCATGGTCGATTCGACCAGCTTACGGGCTTCCTCGATGTCAGCCTTGATCTCGGGCAGCTCCAGCCACGCCTCGAGGGGCTTCAGGTGGAAGCAGAATTTCCGAAGGATGTCCTTACAGCCTTCCTTGGGGGTCAGCTCGAGCTCGCGGTAGGTCGCGAGGGCCTTGGCCTTCATTCCGGGGTCGGTCTGATCGAGGTATTCCAGCCAGGCCTTGTCGAGCTTGGCCTTCAGTTTAGAGCACTCCTCAATGGCCTTAGGGAGCATCTTGTAATAGGCGTCGCGGGATTCGACCTTCTTATCGACGACGACCTTGTCGTAGCGTTCTTCCTTACGGAGAACCTTTTGGGCGAGGTCGAGCTGGTAAGGGAGGGTGAGCCAGCAGGCGAACAGGTGATCCTGGACCTTCAGCTCGGCATCCTCGATGGACTTGCACGTCTCGACTTCCTCATAACGCTCGAGCAGCGGCTTACGGCCCATCTGCTTAAGGTAGACTTTGAACGGATCGTAAGGGGCGTTGTTCGGCTCGGTGCGCGCGTCTTCTGCTTCGGCTTCCGCGACTTTCTTCCGGTGTTCCTCGATTTCATCCTCGTCGAGGAGCTTGATGTCTAGGCCATCGAGGGTGTTCATGATGAACTCGATCAGATCCGGGTCGGTGGCGCTGTCGGGAATGAGTTCGTTGATATCCTGGACGGAGACATAACCGTTCTTCTTTGAGAGACCGATGAGGCTCTGGATCGTCTCATTGATGCCCGGGCGGGACAAGTGGAGCGAGGCGGACGGGGTCTGGGGGGCGATAGGACCGGGGGTGATTTCGGAATTTTCCATGAGAGGGGGTAAGTTAGAGTGAGCAGTAGGATTGGGAGTGATCAGGCGGCGAGGAGCTCTTCGGGCCAGGAGACGATGGCCGGCTGGGACTTGTCGGCGTGGGCGCGGCGGAAGATCTCGAGGGTGAACTCATCGACGACGTCCGGCATGAGCAGGTCGAGCAAGAGGCCGGCGAGCTTCGCGTCCTTCTTATGGAAGGTGAGTTCGACTCGGTTGATCTTGTCGGTCAGGGGGAGGACCGTGAAGCGGATCGCCGCGGACTGGTCGATGCCCTGGACGCGGAAGCCGGTGGGCTCCATGCCGGGGACGAAGGAGCGGATCAGGCGCTCGTCCTCGCGGAGGAGCGTCTCGACGCGCTCCCGGAGGGCGGCGTGGGTGAGCAGCGTCCGGGTGGGGATGCTGACGAGGGGGGAGTAGGCTGACATAAGCATGGGGGCACGCATAAGAGGGGAAGTGAAAGAGGATTTGTTTGTTTTTAGGCACAAGGGATCCCTGAACCCCCACCTGGGAGAACTGGAAAACTTGGCGAAAACGGGTTAGAAGCGGTTTTTAGCTACTTTTCCGGGGTTGAATCCGGAGTGAGGTGGCGTGGACGCTTTGTACTTTCACATGGATGTTTGTGGGGATTTTTTTGCCGAAATCAAGCCTAGAATTCAGGAAGGACCATTTCGTGGGCTCATTTCACTCTCTCATACCTGCACGAAAGCATTGATTTCATTGATCCAAATCACTGTATCCACTTTTTATAAGAAAATCCTGAGCTCCGGATGAACCGCGTGGCAACAAAACAAAGGGAGATGCTTTAATCATTGATGAACAATGATTAAAATCATGAAAGGGCATACAACATACTCTCCGTCGCAACCTCTGGTCACAGACCGGAGGTAGGACTAGAAACAAAACACCCCGGATCATATCCCGGGGCGTGTCGTTCGACATTGAACCTAGTTAGCTCTACGCGGCGATCACCAAGGCCAAATTTTGACGGCGCGCTCAGCATAGAACTTGGAACGTTCTTCTATGTCGGGCTTCTTCCATGCCGCCTTGATCTTAAGCGAGTCATTGATGGCTAAGCGAGAGTGAGCGTAGCCCTTTTCAGCGTTCAACTTCGACGGGAAAGAACGATTCTTGAGGCTCATGTTAATCTTAGCGTCCAGCAGCGTGACATTACCGATCCTCGTCGAATATTCGGCGGCGTCTTCGGCAATGATCTCACTATGTGCAAGAGCTTCGACGGAAGGCTCCTGCGGGAAGATATGCTCGATGTGGACGTTACTTGAATCAGCCACGTGTTCTTTGGTATTCGAAAGGTCGTCGTTGATCCGACACAGGATATGGCGCAAAGCCTTGGAAGTCCTGGAAACCTCGTACTTTTGGAAAGCTAGCAAGAAGACGGCATCATCAGGCACATCTAGTTTGCGCAGCTCAGAACGGATCAGGGTCAAGATCTCCTCATCCGTCTTGGCGGCCGCGATAGCCTCAGTCGTGCGTACGGCAATCCTAGCGTAAGCAGTCTCGAGGACATTGAATACCTTACCAGCGATCATCCAGCGCACCGTCAGGTTTTCGATCAGCTTGGAAACAGGGGTGAAAAGCTGCGGGCGGTTCATCTTGACCACGAGCAACAGCGGACGGCAGGTCTTGGCTCCCAAATCGTTAAGCATATTGGCCTCCTTGAGGATGTCGGAATCATCCTGCGGCTGGGCGATCTCGGCGTAGTGCTCGGCCGCCACGACAAGCGAAGAAAGAAACGACGGGAGGAATTCATCGTCGGACTTACGGGCCATCAACTCCTTCTTATAGGCGTCGAAAAGGCCATCCTTGCGGACGAAATCGTTCTTGGTCAGCCAGAACGTGCGCATGAACGCAACCAGGTCAGACTTGATGCTCTCGGAGACAGCCTCCCAGCTTTCGCGGACCGACTGCCGTTGCTGATCATTACGAGCAATAGCGAAGAGGTTATTCTTGATCAAGTCAGCAGCCGAAAGATCCAGGCCTCGGGCGTTGAGGGTTTCGAACAACCTGAAGGCCGCCGATTCGTTATGCGCCTCGATGATAACAAAAGACAGGTTGTTCAGCAGACGCGTCGCCGCAACGTCCAGGGCGTTAATCTCTTCAACTGAGTGCTGCAAGGCCGCCTTGACCACATAAGACTCCACATGCTTACGGATCGTCTTGTAGGCCTTGAACATGGCACGTTTACGCAATTCCTTATTCCGACGCTTTTGCGCGGTAGAGAGACCCTGAACGTCCTCCTCCAGCGGAATCTCCAACGCCTCGGACTCAACGATCTCCTGGTAGATCAGATTGTCCTCATCCTGAGGCTTAAGAATTGGATGACGCGCAGCGTCCATACCCGCCGTTTGCCGGAATAACTTCGAATCGTAGTTCAAAGCGCGGCGTCCGAGCTGAATCGAGCCGGCAGCACAGACGATCATCTTGGCCTTCAGGTAAGCCAAGACCATCGTCACGGTCGTCAGACGTTGCTGTCCATCGAGTACCATCTGACCTTCAACATCACGACAGAGAACGACGGCGCCCATGTAGTGACTGTCTTTGTCTTCCGCGATGGTCTTGATGCCCTTGCTCCAGTCGATCGGCTTAAAGATGTCCTCAAAAAGCTCCTCAATCTGCTCTTCCGTCCACTTATAAGGACGCTGGAAGGGCGGGACGAAGATGTTGGTGTAAGTGGATAGAAGTTCGTTCAAGGACTTCTCTGAGGCGTCATATTGCTTGGACATGGAGGCATTAGATCAGCCCAGACGGCCCGATCAAGACCCCACCAGGGTCGAAAAAGGTATTTTATAAATAATAATATGAACCGACCTTGTAACATCATCCAAAACAGCAGACTAGATAATTGGGCAAAGCCCCACCCTCCCCCTTGCGGAAGGAATCAGACCGGGCATAACGAGTTCATTGGGCGAAAGAACGCCTCACGACGCACTCTTTCGAGGCATTCGGCGTGAGGTATCCCTGAGTCCATGAAAAAACCGCCCGCGGATCGCTCCAAGGGCGGTTTCTTTGCGTGGGGCCAACCGGGTCAGGCTCGCTTGAGCTTGGCCAAGGCGGCCTCGGTCGCGATGAGGTAGAGCTTATATCGAGCACGGGACAGGCCCACGTAAGCCTTGCGGCGGTCGCGCAAGGTCTCGACCTGATCGAGGTCGGTCACGATGACGACATGGCTCTCCATACCCTTGAATTTAAAGACAGAGGTCGCTCGGATGGCACCGGGTACGCGAGGCGCCAAGGGGTCGTAAGGAACCAGCGGGAAGCCCCCGAGGCTGGTCTGGCCTTCGAAGGAAGCCCTGCCGGCACCCCGCATGCTCAGGACCACGATATCCTCGGGCGAATACTGCCTGGTCGCGATATCCGTGGAAAATTCCTGCCGCACCAAGGCATCGAGCATCGCGAACTCCTTACCGGGGCGCAGCGGGGCGGTCAGCACCTCGGGGCCCTCCAAAGCCAGTCCATCAGGGGCGTACTCCATACCCATGGCCGCGCTGACGCGGGCGGCGATCTGGGCCGTATTACGCCAGTTGCCTTTGAGTTCATACTCCGCGGCATCATCCAAGATCGCCGTCAATTCGACGAGCAGGCCCGTAGGCTTCTCGTCGCTCGGGGGCGTCAGAATCTGGTTGAGGTCCTCGAACCAACGCCAGCGCCCCTTGGCCAACCCACCTTTGAGTACGGCGTCCAGCAAGGCCAGCTTATCGCCGTCGTCTCTGAAGTCCTGTCCTTCATCGACGATGAGGATATCGAACTTGGACTCTTCGGGCAAAGCCTTGGCGGCAGCGGTAGCCTGCTGCACACGTTGGCGATAATAGGCCACGTCGCCGTCGGCGCGGCCGACGTCGCCCAGCAGACGGTCTACATGGACATAGAAAGAACCCGCCACAGCCGTCAGCAGGCCTTCCGAACGGGCGACCTCGGCGAGGAAGGAGCCGAGGCTACGATTGAAACAGACGAGGCCGATCTTTGAGCGGGGGCGTTCGCGGAGTTCGCGGCGGGCGACCTCCACGGCCAGGAGGGTCTTGCCCGATCCGGGGCCTCCGACGACCCGAAGACGGCTGCTGCGCTGCACTGCGTCTAGGGTGCGCAGCTGGTTGGCCGAGAGGCGCAGTAGTTCGCGTTCGACCTCGGTCGCCGAAAGATTGGTCGACATGACGAAATCCGGCCGAAGGGCGTCAGCGATTTGCAAGATTTGGACATCCGTCAAAGGCTCAGGCAGCCTGATTTGATCCAAAGGCAATTCCACGATGGGGCTTGGAGTAAGCCCTGCCGCTTCGGCCTGCTTGGCCTCCTTTTGCTGAGACAGCAGATCCTTGCGCTGATGCCCCTCCTTGAACTGCTTTTCCGCCTGATCGAACAGGCTGTGTATCGCCTTCAGTACGCTGCCCGCACCGACCAAGTTGGACTGATCGATCACCATCTGATCGGCAGCCTCGAGTGAGTCGTATTCGGCGACCACGTCCGGAAAGACAACCGCCCGCCCAAATAATGCATCCGCCCGGGGGTCGCCTTTGCCGAAGCGATCCTCCAGAAATTCGCGGACCGTGTGGCTATTCACGCGAGACTGGTAGAACGGGGACTTCCCCTCCCTGATCCAGACACCGCCCTTGAAACGCTCCCAGCGACCGGCCTGACGACGCAGTTTACCGCCCTTGACCTCAATGACCAATCGGCCCCGAGGATGAAGCAGCACGAAATCGACCTCAGACTCCTGCTGGTCCCGGCGGGAGGAGATCTCGAGGCTCGGGATGATGACAAACTCATCCGGCAGCTCGGCCTTCATTCGCTCGAAGAACACCCTCTCCGGGTGTCCATCGTCCATATCTTCTATAAAATCAGGTATGCAGCGTGCCATGTCCAATCAATGGCCGCTAACGGCCCCTCAGGCAAGGATTAGAGCCTAGTCTTCGTCTTCTTCCATGCAAGAATTAGTCCAGCAAGGGAACGTGCCAAGGAAGGTTAAACCGTGGAAATTATGAGGTCCGGCGATGCACCGTGCACGGTCGAGCAGCATGAAGCCCCGATCTGCCGACACCCAGGACTTCGGCAGCGTCCAGGACCGGAGGAGGCCAGTGTTTAACGCCTCAACTAAATCTACCTGATACCAAATCAGCACTTAGTAGCTAGCGAACAAAGGCCCGAACCAGTATTAGGCTTCAATCTACAAATGAATCAGCGGGTAATCGTCAGGCAGCTCAAGGCAGAGGCATACGATAAGATAAGCCTATGAATTCAGGTAAAATCGCAGAGTAATTGTGTCGGCTGGTAAAACGTGACGAATGCCGTGCCTAGACGAACAAACCCTTCCCGCATGAATTCACTCTGAGTATAACAGTTATTCCAACATCCCAAGATATACCTATGCAAACATAGTAGCACTTTGAGCGACCCAAGCGGTGCTCCATCGACACAAAAGCCTAAAGCTCGTGCGTGCAGGCCTGAATTCTAGCTATTTGAACCTACCCCTGATGACCTTTTCCAGTGCGGCTACCTTTTCCCGGAGAAGGGCAAGCTGCTCTATGATTCCTTCTCCGTCATCCGCATCAGGTACGCCGGCTTCTAGCTCTTCAATTCGATCAAGTATGTCAGTCAGAGCCATTCGTGCGTTACGCTCCTTCTCCTCGGCCAATAATTCAGCTTCGATTTTTTCGCTCTCTTCTTGCGCAATCCGGGAGCGTTCTTCCTGCTCGTCAGGCCAGTCCTGTTTATTGGCATCCAAGTCTTCGATCTTCACCTCAAGTTCGTCGAGGTCCTGGCGATGCGTATCTAAGCGCTCCTTATGCTTATCCAGCCTGCGTTGAGCTGAATCCATGAAAGACTGAATAAGGTCTGCCTGGGCCTTAATAATGCCAAGCAACCTCTGCTCCATTTCTGTTATCCTTTGGTTTTCGTCATCCATGGTAATCAATTTAGGTCTCCGGTGGTGCGTTCCCAAGGGAAAATCACATCTCACCGAGAAACTCGACCGTACGGCTGTTCCTCGGGTAGTAGAAGATGCCCTTGAACAGGCCATTGGTGTCGTAACTGAAGGTGACATGGATTGGATCGCCGTACTTGGCGCCTGGGCCGAGCTCCATCTCTCCGTCGAAGATGGTCCGGATGCGGTCATCGGGAATCTCCTTTAATGGCATGGACGATTGCGTGACATCGCACAGCACCGAGCTCTCCCCATTTTCCATCACGTAATGGATGACGGTCTTGGATACCGGCCTGGGCTCACCCTTCTTGATGATGATCTGGTTGAACTTCTTG
>JACCDT011176929.1_pt1 | contig 12091 bp, 15 predicted proteins | sample 7446291 | NCBI WGS metagenome assembly JACCDT01 (sample SAMN15323446, study PRJNA562643) | freshwater metagenome | isolation source: river surface water | place: USA:Blue River Watershed | collected 2017-08-17
CCGCGTGAACGATTTGACTGTGCTGTCTTACAGCGAAATTCCGGACGATCAGGCCGTCAAAGTGATCCACACCGTGGACGCCAAAGCCCGATAAGCCGTAAACCTATAACAAAAGACAGAGTGAGCTGACCCTATGGAACTCAAACGCATCCTCGCCCGCGATATCCGCGCTGCCAACGAAAAGGCCGTGGCCCAATATGGCCCCGACGTGCTCGTTATCTCTAGTGGCCAAGTCAACGGCTTGACCGAACTGATCGTGGCGGTAGATTTGGCACCTCTGTCTCCTGAAGAGGCAGATCCGCATGTCAAGCCCGAGTTTGCGCAAGTGGGCAAGCCCAGTGGCAAGTTCGATGTGCTTTTGGGTCAAACCATTGAGCAAAACAAACGTCAAGCGCGTGAGCGCCAAGCGACCAAAGTGGCCAAGCCTATTGTGGAAGTTGCGCCTAAGCCTGCTCAAAGCATGGCTTCCAAAGCTAAACCAACTGCCAAAGTCGCAGCGCCAATGGACGACTCAGCCCAGCGCGCTGCCGAAGAACACGACACCCTGCGTGGTCGCGAAATCGTCGCGCTGGTGCGTGAAGAGCTCAATTCCTTGCGCCGTGAATTTAAATTGGGCCAGCAAATGGCTGCATGGCAACAAGGCGGCATGCCTTTGCCCGCCGCTGTGGCTCCTTTGCGTGATGCCTTGAACGATGCACCGATTCCTGTCGCGCTGCGAGCTTTGTTGATCGACAACATCAAAGACCACGACAACTTGGCGGACGCCATGGGCGCTTTGAGCCGTCAACTGGCCCACTCGGTTGAACAAGAACAAGCCCAAACCCCCGTCTCGGGTATCCATGCTTTGGCTGGTCCATCCGGTGCAGGTAAGTCGATGATGGTGGCCCGCTTGGCGCAACATGCTGCGCAATTGCACGGCAGCGAAAAAGTCATGGTCATCAGCTTCCAAGACCAGCGTGCTGGCGCTTGGAACCAAACCCAATTGCTGTGCGCCCAGTCAGGTGTGGATTCTTTCCGCGCCACCAACGCTTCAACCCTGAAGCTGTTGCTGGACGAGCACACCGACCGCAAACTCATCTTGATTGACACCGCCGGTGTGCAAATGAACGAGCGCTTGGCCGAAATTCGCGCCATGAACTTGAATGTGCAATGCCATGCGGTGATTCCAGCCGACGCATCGGCCGCCAACATCCGCCGCGTGTTTGACAACGCCGACAACGTGTGGGCATCCTTGATGCTGAGCAAGTTGGACGAATCCACCCAACCTTGGGCCTTGCTGCAGTTCTTGACTGACAAATCGTTGAGCGTGTCTGTGGCCAGCCATGGCGATCGCACCATCGATTTGGTACAAGACGTGTCATTGGCAGGTCTGGTGCAATGCGCGCTCGACAACTTGCCTTTGCCAGAAACCGAAGAACAAGCGCAACAAAACGCACGCGATGCAGCTGTCAATGACTTGGCCGCTTCCAAACTCGCACAAATCGCTTCTCAATTTAAAACCGAAACCACAGGCTTGACCCATGAGTAATACACGTAGAACAGAAGTCATCGGCATTGCCAGCGGCAAGGGTGGCGTCGGTAAAACCACCACCTCCATCAACTTGGCGGTTGCACTGACTCAGCTGGGTCACAGCGTCATGCTGTTTGATGCCGACTTGGGTTTGGCCAATGCACAAATTGCCTTGGGCGCCCGCGCTGAATACAACTTGGGTCATTTCTTGGCGGGTCAAAAGTCGCTGCAAGAAATCCTCATCACCACCCGTCAAGGCGTCAAGCTCATTCCCGGTGCTTCGGGCATGCAGGAGTTGGCAGGTTTGAGCGATGTGCAAGCGGCCAGCATCGTCCAGTCGTTTGGCGTGTTGGCTGACGATGTGGACTATTTGATCGTGGACGTGGCGGCGGGCATCTCTCCCTCGGTGTTGTCATTCTTGGCAGCCTGCCAGCGTCGTTTCATTGTGGTCAAAGACGACCCATCATCCATTGCCGATGCCTACGGCACCATCAAGATCTTGAGTAAAGAAATGGGCTTGGATGAAATTTATCTCTTGCCCAATATGGTCAAGAGTCAGTCTGACGGCTGGAAACTCTACAAAAAGCTCAACGACGTCTGTGTACGTTTCTTGGGTGAGTCGGTGCACTACCTCACGTCTATCGAAGAAGACGAGATGGTCTTGCGTGCCCTCAAAAAATACCAGTCGGTGATGGAACTTGCCCCTGGCACAGCCGCCGCTCGTGACTACCTGCGCTTAGCTGAGGCATGCACGCACTTGCGCCCGATTGACCACCCATCGGGTGGTCTGCAATTTTTCATGGAGCGACTGATGCAAAACAGTTCGTCTGACACATGAGAACACTATCCCCTTTAGAAATGTACGGCTCTTGCAAGCCCAAAGGCGAAGAGTTGGTCATGGCCCACTTGGGCTTGGTCAAACGCGTTGCCTTGCACTTGAAGGCCCGTATCCCTGCATTCATGGAGCTTGATGAGCTGGTTCAGGTGGGCATGATTGGCCTGCTTGAAGCCTCACGCGCTTTCGATCCTGCTAAGGGCATTGAGTTTGAAAACTTCGCCCATAGCCGTGTGCGCGGTGCCATGCTCGATGAAGTTCGACGTCTGTCGTTTTTGCCACGCTCGGCTGTGGCCTTCAACAAAGAGCACAACACCACGGTGCACGCCTTGGCTGCTGAGCTGGGGCGCACGCCCACGCAAGCAGAAATTGCCGAGTACATGGGCAAAGACTTGGAAGAGTTCCACAAGGAACGTGGCAAAGCCAAACGTTTTGAAACTTACTCCATGGAAGTGGTCACCGAAGAAGTGATGACCATTGCTGACGACACTTCACAACAGCCTGAGGTGATCGTCGAAGAAGCCCAGTTCATGGACGCGGTCACTGATGCGATTGCTCAGTTGCCTGAGCGTGAGCAACTGGTCATGCAGCTCTACTATGTGGAAGAGTTCAACCTCAAAGAGATTGGCGAAACCTTGGGCGTGAGTGAGTCGCGCGTGAGCCAAATTTTGTCCTCGGTCGTCAAAAAGCTGCGTGGCACCTTGAAAGTGGACAACACCGCAGAAACCGAGAAGGTTGAGACAAGGAGACGCGCATGAGTAACTTCATGATGAACATGATCTCTTGGGTCTTGCTGCTCTTGGTGATCTTGACCCTCTACCTCATCGACAAGATCAACCACCTGGCCAAAATGTACGAAGCCCCCAAGCCAGAAACCCCAGCGCTGCCCGAGTTCGACACGGAAGTTCCAGGTGACTTGCTGTTCTCGGGCTTAGAGGGTAAGAAGCTTTGGGATGCCATGAATGGCAAAGCAGTCGAAGGCTTTGATGCCAGCATGATTGATGCCTTGCGCCCCCATTACGAACCGATTTTGCGTGAGCACATCACGGCCACGTTCAAAGATGGTCTTGAAGAAGTGGGCGGCGATGAAAGCAAAGTGCCAAGCTCGTTGCGCAAAATCGAGACTGTGCGTGGGCATATCCAATCTTGGTTGCCACCGCAGCATTTGGGCAGTATTTACCGTGCTGCCTTGGAATTCGCTGGCACCTATGCCAACGATCCCAATCCAGACACCTTGGTGCGCTTGAAGCAAACCGTCGACAGCGTGGTGGACATGCTCTACCAACGCGTGGGCATCACCAATGAAGTGCCCTTTTCAGACTTTTTGTTTGAAGCCATGCCAATTGAGGACGACGAGCCTGCCGCAGAAGACGCCATGTTGGCCTTGACCGACGAATCGGCCCGTGCCGAGGTCTTGGGTGACGGTTTGCTGGAAGACAGCCATGAACGGGAGTTGACGCCGCAAGAGCTGGCCCAAGGTTTGGAGCATGTGCAAGCTTACGAAGACGAGCAGCGGCAAGAAATTGCCGCTGAAACGGTCGAGGCTGTGATGGTTTCTGAACCAGAGCCAGGGGTGTTGGCTGAGCAACCTACGTCTGAGGAGACTGCGCTGGAAGTTAAGCCCGCTTAAGCGATGAATTGGACTCAAGTTTGTGCAGCCTCTTCCGATACTGCTTGTGTACGCTAAGAAATACACAGGAGTTATCAAATGCGAGCCAATTCACGAGCCATTCAAAGTTACGGTGATGTCAAAGTCAGCAGCGGTGTTGCCTCGGCCAACAATGTGCAATTGATTCAAATGTTGTTTGATGGCTTGTTGGAGAGTTTGTCCACGGCACGTGGCCACATCCAGCACAACAATATCAATGAGAAGTCCAAAGCCATTGCGCGTGCCAGCCGCATCGTGATTGGTTTGCAAGGCGCCTTGGATTTTGAAAAAGGTGGCGATCTGGCCAACAACCTCAATGAGTTGTACAGCTATGTGACCCGTCGTTTGTTCCACGCCAATGCGCACAACGACTTGGCGGTGTTGGATGAGATTTACGGTTTGATGCGCGAAATTCGCGACGCTTGGGAAGGTATGCCTTCCTTGGTGCCGGCGAGCAACCGACCGACCGGCATGATGAACTGATCAAGCTTTTGCCGCTTTTTGGCGGAATAGGCTTATTTATCAGTTAATCTTGCAGGTTATGCGGAACAGTTTTTAGGCGCATCCAGGTTTGATGACTTGGGTGCGCCAACCTGCTTGGGGAGAGTGTTAGATGTCAGCAATTATTGGTTTGGTCGTTTTGTTCATTTGCGTGTTCGGCGGTTTCGTGATCGCCGGCGGTAGCTTGGCGCCCATTATCAAAGCCACCCCATTCGAGATGTTCATTATTGGTGGTGCTGGCGTTGGCGGCATGATCACGGGTAACTCAGGCGCCATTTTTAAAGGTGCTTGGGGCGGTATGGGTCGCGTGCTCAAAGGTCCGCGTTACCACAAGGAAGACTACATCGCCATCATCGCGGTGATCTCCAAGCTGATGAAAACATTGAAGGCCGAAGGTGCCGTGGCGATGGAATCGCACGTCGAGAACCCGGAGGCCAGTGCCATTTTTGGTGAATGTCCCAAGATGCTGCATGACCACGGCTTGGTGGGCCTGATTTGCGACACCATCCGTTTGATGGTGGTGTCTTCAGGTACTTTGAGCCCCTATGCCGTGGAAGATGTGATGACCACAGCCATCAAACATCACCACCACAGCGAAATGCAAAACGCGGACGCCTTGTCAACCCTCGCTGGCGCCTTGCCTGCGCTGGGTATTGTGGCTTGTGTGTTGGGTGTGGTGAAGACCATGGGTGCGATTGACCAACCCCCGCCTGTGCTGGGTGCTTTGATTGGTGGCGCGTTGGTGGGTACGTTCTTGGGGGTGTTCTTGGCTTACGGTATTTTTGAACCGTTCGGCAAGCGTTTGGTGCAAATCATTGATGAAGACAGCGAGTGCTTGAAAGTAGCTCAGCAAGTCATCATTGGCAATATGCACGGCTATCCTGTGCCGCTGATCATTGAAGCGGCCCGCGTGTGTATCAACCACCATGCACAGCCCACCTTTGGCGAACTCTTTGACGCGTTGAGGAAATAATGGCTGACGAAAAAGACGCGGCCGCCGCTCCCGAAGACGCTGAAAAAGACGCGGCCGCAGCAGCGGCCGCAGCGGCTGTTGCTGCAGAAGAAGCCGCGAAGGCTGAAGCTGAAAAAGAAGCAGCACCTGCTCCCGTCATCATCATCAAGAAGATCATCGATGATGGTCATGGCGGCGCACACGGCGGTGCTTGGAAGATTGCGTTGGCCGACATGATGACGGCGATGATGGCGTTCTTCTTGTTGATGTGGCTGTTGGGTGCGTCCAACGAAGACCAACGTAAAAGCATTGCCGATTACTTCAAGCCCACGTCACAAAGCTTGGTCGCCATTGGCCAATTGGCGGGTTCTAACGGTGTGTTGGGTGGTCGCTCCATCATCGATCCTGATGGATTCCCATTTGCAGCCAAGCAAACGGCATTGCTGGAGCGTTTGACACCCCGCTCTGAAGGCGGCCCTAACCCCAGCACCGATCCTGGCCAAGAAAACAACAACCCCTACTCAGACCCAGACAAGCTGACGCCTGAGCAGAAGAAAGAAATCGCCCAAGCCCAAGAAAAGGCGGACTTTGACAAACTCGAAAAAGAGATTGAGCAAAAGCTGTCTGAAAACAAAAAGCTGGGTGGTATGAAAGATCAAGTGTCAGTCACGCGTGACAAGCAAGGTCTGCGCATTGAGATCATTGACAAAGCAGATTTCGCCATGTTCCCCAGTGGCGGTATTGGCATGCAAGGCAAGGCCGCCAGTTTGATTGCCGAAATTGCAGCCTCTTTGGCCGAAATGCCCAACAAGGTCGCGATTCGCGGTCATACCGACAGCGTGCCTTTCAACAACAAAGAAGGACGCAACAACTGGTCTTTGTCGGCTGAGCGTGCAGAAGCCACGCGTGCCTTGCTTGAAAAGAATGGCATCAAAGAAAGCCGCTTTGCGCGAATTGAGGGGGTGGCTGACACCGATCCCTTCAACCCCAAAGACCCGCGCGATCCACGTAACCGCCGTATGAGTATCACGGTGCTCTACAACGAACAAGACTAAGCCTTCGGGCTTGAATGCAAAAAAGGCAGCTCAATTGAGCTGCCTTTTTCTTTGGGTGAACCGCTGGTCGGTTTCGTGAATCGTCAGGTCTTAAGCCGCAGGGCGCAGCTCGTACTTGTTGATCTTTTCAATCAACGTCGTGCGCTGCAGGTTCAGCAGCTTGGCGGTGCGCGACACATTGCCTGAGTTGCGGTTGAGCGCTTGCTCGATGATGCTGCGCTCAATTTGAGCCATGCGCTCTTTGAGCGAGAGCCCTTCAGGCGGCAGCTGAGGCATGCCTTGGGCCAGCATGATCAGGCCTTCGATCTCGTTTTCCTCTTCCTCTGGCTCATCGTTCATTTCAGCCAGCACCTCGGGTGGTGGCGTCATTTCCAGTTTCGCTAGCAGCGGTGCTTGGGCTTGTAGCTCTGCTTGGGCCGATACCAAGCCTTTGGGGAGCAGGGTTGGGGGGATGGCACGCAGGTCAAGTTCTTGACCTGCATACAGGGTGCTGAAACGGTCGACCACATTGGAGAGTTCGCGCACATTGCCTGGCCATGGGTACTTTTGCAGCGCTTCCATGAAGTCGGGCTTGAAGCGAATGGGCTGTTTGCCAAAGTTGGCGCATTTTTTTGCGAAAAATGCCAACAATTCGGGTACATCAGCGTTGCGTTCGCGCAACGGAGGCGTCACCATGGGCAACACATTGAGTCGGTAATACAAGTCTTCACGGAACCGGCCGGCTGCAATTTCATTCTCTAAATCACGATGGGTTGCAGCCACCACGCGTACATCGACCTGCACTTGTCGGGTGCTACCAATGGGGTCAACCGTACGTTCTTGCAACACGCGAAGCAGTTTGACTTGCATGTCGAGTGACATGTCGCCAATTTCATCCAAGAAGATGGTGCCGCCATGAGCTAGCTCAAAGCGACCAATGCGATCGGCCACAGCGCCCGTGAAAGCGCCCTTGCGGTGGCCAAATAGCTCGCTCTCCAGCAGGTCTTTGGGAATCGCTGCACAGTTAATGGGCACAAAATTGGCGCCACAACGGTCCGATTGCTCATGCAGCAGCCTCGCCAATAGCTCTTTGCCTGTGCCGCTTTCGCCCGTGATCATCACCGTGGCGTTGGAGTTGGCCATCGTCGCGACCAATTGGCGCAAGGAAGCCGCTGACTCACTGGAGCCAATAAAGTGTGTGGTGGTCTTCATGTCAAAAATTCCTACACATGATTGTCTGCGACTCTGGATATTCCACAAGACAGAAAAAGTATTCGTCTTGTCAATCATTAAAGAAGCCTGAGTCGGTGCCGAATCATGGGTGAGACCTCTCAAGGACATAGACATGAACCGCATTACCTTTTGGGCTGTGACAGCCGCCGCACTCTTGTTGACCGCTTGCGCCAACACACCTCCGCCTATGCCCGCGCAAGCGCGTGTAGATGACAGCGCCAACATGATCACGCCCATGACACAAAAGCGTGAGACTTTGGTGGCTACAGGCTATGCGGTCATTAGTATTCAAAATCACCGTAACCCTGCGCAGCAGCGTTTGTTGGCCATTCGTGCATCCAAACTTGACGCCTATCGCGCACTGACCGAACAGGTGTACGGCCAACAGCTCGACGCCAGCACCACCGTGGCTGACATGACCGTGATGAGCGATACCTTCCGCGCTCGAGTAGAAGGTGTCATTTATGGCGCGGTGTTGGTCAGCATTACCCCTGTGGGCGATGACACGTACGAAACCACCATGTCTTTGGATCGCAATGTCGTCAATGACTTGCGTGCTCTGTACATTGCCAGCCTGAGTAGCAAGCGCAACTGATTGCGCTGAAAAGGCTTTTGACCATGTGGACTTTTTCGCGTGCCTGCCTGAGTAGCCTTGCGGCGCTGACATTGGCAGGTGTCAACTTTTCTGCTTGCGCGGTTGATTTGAGCGCCCAGGAGCGCTTGAACGCCATCCGTGGTGCGATGGTAGAAGCTGCGATGAAGTCCAACACCCGCGTCAGCGCCACCAGCTGGATGGACAGCGACGGTAAGTTGCGCGAACTCAATCGCTTTTCGTCAGAAATCAAACTGCGTGATTTGCAGGTGGCGCAATACGTGCGCGATGCAGGCCAACAACCCAAAGCGGAGTTGGCCGTTGCTAACTCGGTAGAGGCTGTGCAGCCTGGCCGTTGTGAAGCACCTCAAGCCAAAGCCGCACTGCGACAAGTCATGATGGTGGGTCTTGATTTATCTACCGGTTTGCCACCAGCGCAGCGCTATTCAGCTCAGCAGTTGGGCTTTGCGGCCCGCAAACAGTTGTTGCAGGCAGCCGCGCGTTCTGAGCGCTGGCGCTTGATCAGCACACAGGCCCAGGCACGAACCTATGATCGTTTGCAATATGGCCAAGGTGAAGAACACGTGCAGTGGCATGCGCAACTCTCAGTCACGCCCGTGCCTTTGGGTGGTGTGTCTGATGACTATTCGGCTTTTGGTTTGACATTGCAGGTCAATGGTCCTGGGCAACGTCAAGCTTGGTTTGTGGCCGAGCAAGTGGTGGTTCCGAGCTTGCCCACACCAGCCTATGACACGCCCAAGATGGACACCGACACCAATGCCGCCATTGCCCGCGCTGTGAACGCCATGGCCGAGCAGCTCGACAAACAATTGGCCTGCGAGCCGCAAGCTTTCACGGTCTCTCAAACCAACGGTCGCTTGTCACTCAATGCCGGGTCCAATGCCGGCTTGCGCGTGGGCGATAAGTTGATGATTGCCGACCCTTCTGTTCTGCCCCGTCACACGATGGAGCCAGGAGCTCTTGACGCAGCCGTGTTGGCCGAAGTCAAATCGGTCACGCCGTATCAGGCCGAAATCAAACAAGTGGCTGGCCGTAAACAAAAATTCAATGGGGCCTGGGTTGCTTGGCCTTACACCTACTAAAAGATCACGGGAGAACCGACCATGAACAAGCCTATGACTTCCGTTCGCGCTTTGCTTTGCTGTATCGCACTCAGTGCACCCCTGCTGGCTATGGCCAACAGCCCAGTGCGCAGCACTTACCTCGTGGTGTCCGGTGACACCTTGGACAAAGTGATCAAGAAAACCATGCCTGATAGCCCCTTGCGTGTCGAGATTTTGCGCAATGCTTTTGTGCAGCAAAACCCACAAGCCTTTACCAAAGCGCCACCTCGCGCTTTGATGGCCGGTGCGGTGTTGAATGTGCCCAACCATGACGACTTGCTGCGCAGCTATATGGTTCCCGGCCATTCACCAGGCAACAGTGGCATGCACCGAGGTGGTGGCTATTCCACCGCTGATATGAACATGTCCGAGCGCAAAAACTGGGTGCGCTTCCCCTAAGGGGACACACCATGAGCATCTTGGGCCCAGAAGGCGTCCACGCGGTTCCGCGTGTGGCGCCTGTTCATTTGGAGATGCGCACGGCGTATGTTGAGGCGCCTGTCGCCCGCCAACTCGGCTTGCACGATGGCCAAATCGTTCAGGCCACGGCCACGGTGGTCAACCACCAGCTCAAACTGGTCCTCAACGACCACATCTTCAATCTGCCTCTGCAGCCCTACATCAAAGAGGGCGACCTCATGCAGCTGCGTGCTCAGTTGTTGCCAGCGGGTAAGTGGGCGTTGCAGTTGCTGCACACCGGTCACTTTGCTGGCCCCGAAGCGCCCCCTGCGGGCATGCCCACGCGGCTCAATACCTTGTTGTTTCAACCACCGGGCTTTGCCAATCTGTTGGCTTTGTTGCGCCCAGGCGTGTTGGAGAGTTTGATTCCACCCGTGCAAGACGCCGGAGAGATCAAAAAACGCATTACCGCCCAACGCTTGAACATGAGCAGTTTGCAACCCCAAGCTTTGAAGCGTTTCATTCTGGGACACACCAAGCCTAGCGAAGCCAGCTTGGCCGAAGGTGAGCCCGTGGCCGACAACACCAAGGTGTTGCTGCGGCTGCTGATGGCCGAGCGAGACAGGGTGCAGGAACAAGAAAGCGTTGACACCCACGACAGCTTGAAGCACGCCTTGGATGAGCTGGAGGCCGCTCAGGTTCAATCGGGTCAAACGGTCAACAAGGGCGATTTGCACTTTGGCTTGGTCATTCCATTTCGTGATGCTGACCCCGTGGAGCTGCACTTCGAGCAAAAAGGCAACAAGCCCGGCCAAGCTAAAAACCCTTTGGTGGTCAATATGCACACCAACAGCCGTGTGCTGGGCGAGGTGTGGCTCAAAACCACCATCAGCCACAACGCCCAAGTGGACTTGACCATGTGGGCCTTGCGCAAAGACGTGGCTGACTTGGCCAAATTCAATGCCACCGAATTGACCGATGAGCTCGAGGGCGCGGGTTTGCAGATGGGGAGTTTTCAGGTTTACAACGCACCCAGACCCGACGCCAAAGAAGACCATCCACCGCCAGAGCATGGCAGTTTGATTGACACCCGCGCATGACCGACAAGCACTACATGCAAGCCGTGGCCTTGGAATATGGCCGCAACAAAGCGCCTGTACTCACCGCCAAAGGCGACGATGAGCTGGCGCGTCGCATCGTGGCTGAAGCAAAGCGGCAGGGCGTCTATGTGGCTGAAGATCCACGGCTATTGGCCATGTTGAGTCGTCTCGATGTGGGGCAAGAAATTCCAGAAGAGATGTTCACCGCAGTCGCCGTGATTTTGGCGTGGGTGTATTGGCTCAAGGGCATGCAGCCCGGAGACGAAAAGCCGAAAAAGGCTTAAGGGAGCAGGGCTTAGGCCTCTGCGTAGCCGCGACCGCCGCGTCGGCCACCGCGTGACACCTTGCCTAAACGGTCATAAATCTCAAGCGAGCTGGCGGGGTCTTGAACTTGCAGGCTTTGCAGTGCGCCGCGGATGGCGTCAATCTTTCGAACAATCAGCACTTCGTTGCGGCGATGCATGTCGCGGCAATGTGCCATGTGCTCTTTGAACCCATCCCATTCAGGGCCCAACGCATCAGCAGATTCCGGTCCTTGAATGCCGGCTAGTTGGGCGAGCTGCTGCAATAGCTCGTTTTTAGAGGCCTGCGACGCTTCGAAGGCGTCAAGATTTTGCACTTTCAGTTGCGCGAACTCTTGCTCGAGCATGTCCTCAAGTGTTTGCGCCAAGGCCAAGGCTTGCTCCAAGGTGGAGGCCTGGGTATCCATGGCGAGTGTGGTCATATCGGTCAAAAGACGATCAATTCCGATGAAAAGATCAGTTGCCGATCATTTTCTCGAGGGCCACGAAGTTTTCAGCGATGCGGCGTGGGTTCACGGGGTAGTTACCTTCCTTGATCGCCTGCTTGATTGCTTCGACTTTGGAGCGGTCAAAGTCGGGCTGTGCCATGACTTTTTGGGCGACGTTGCTCAAGCTCACTTTATCTGCTCCTGCTGAGACTGTTTTCTCTAGCGATGGTGCGAGCTCTTCTTTGGCTTGCGCTGCTGAAGGGCTTCGTTTCTCAACCTTATCGATGGCACTGCGCAGGGCAGAGTTCGATTGCGTCATACGACCATAGTTTGAAATAGCGTCATTCATGATGTTTTCACTTTCCTTAACCCGTTGTGCGGGTCAAACCTTTTTCACAACACTTCAATCGACCCCAAATTCTAGAACTTGAGC
>JACCDT011618203.1_pt1 | contig 12089 bp, 11 predicted proteins | sample 7446291 | NCBI WGS metagenome assembly JACCDT01 (sample SAMN15323446, study PRJNA562643) | freshwater metagenome | isolation source: river surface water | place: USA:Blue River Watershed | collected 2017-08-17
AAAGACAGAGGTCAAGGCTGCTTCAGTAGCAGAGGCTAAATGGCTGTTACAAGCCATTTACGGATTTCACGCTGTGAGCTCTTCTCCAACTGAAATGCGAGAGGAACTGACTGTTGAAAACCTCTCGCACCCACCTACACCAGAGCAACAACGCATTGCCAACCTCAAAGCCGCAAAGGATCGTGCAAGTAACGCGTTACAGGCTGAGCGCGATAGGCAGAAAAAAAGTAAAGCTTTGAAAACCCTTAGCTCGATTTCATCGAATTAGGAAACTGTGCCAATGCCCAGTTTCAGATCAATTTTTTCACGCAAACATTTCATACGCTCAATCTGACTCTCTGCAGGTCGTGCATAGCGACTTTTGCTGTACTCGTAGAGCAAGCTAGCCACTTCTGGCTTGATGAAGTCCTTTCCAGCTACGGTCATAGAAAACTTAATTGCGCTGCTAAATTTAATGAACAAATAGCTCATGTAGCTTTCAGGCGCATAAATAATGGCATAACTTGTCTTTCCCCAGAACATAACGAATTGATCGCAATAGCGGACAAAATCGTAATGTTGACCTTGAGCCTGAGCGGCACTCATTGATACGTAACAATCATTTGGCGAGCCAGATCCATTCTTTACGTACCTCAAAATCTCAGCTTTAGAAAAATTCAGTTCACTCTTTTCCATGAGCAAATAACAGTTTGCTTTATGCATTTTCATACTCCATTAATCCATTTGAATGATTCAAGCTTGGAAGCCTTAATTGCCCAATGCATGTTGCTGGTTTGATCTTTCATCTCTTCAATGATCTCGCTACGCAAGTTGATAGAAAGCTTGTGCCGAACGATAAAAGCATCGTGAATGCGAGCGATAGGTTTGATGCCATGCTTTGCAAGCACTGCATAGGCAAGGCTCATGATCAGCGTCTCAGACTTCTGATACATGAAGGCAACAGCTTTAGCTTTGCTTGGCTTTACGTTGCGGGTAATCAGCGGCCCATAGTAAACATCTGGCAATTCAGCTTTCATGCCGTTGGCCAAATAAGTGTCTAGCAAGGACTGTTCTTTGATGAAGCTTTGAATGAGGTCGTGCGCCAGAAAGGCTCCCCGCTGTGCTGGGTTTTTGATAATTTCAACTAGCGCTGTGTTGTTCCAATTACCGTTTTGCTCGCGCCATCCATTCACATTCGCACGTGCGCCAAAACTAATTGCAGTTACTGCCTCCTTGATCAGCTGTTCCTGATAACTAATTGATAGCCCTGCATTCGATCCAAAAACGTCCTTTCGAACATCGAGCATAAAGTCCGCACGAGCCTCCAAATACAACCATGAAGCAAAGAACAACTTGCGACACTCCTTGAATGGATAGACCTCATCGGTCAACTCTTGCGCAAACGTCATCTTCCAAGTCACCACACTGGATCGGATGTCGTACTCCCAACAATCTCCCAGCATTGCCCGACGCAGTTCCTTATTAACGCTTTGCACGCTCAACCCTGTGTAGTAGGTTCGTCCGAATGGGCTTTCTTTACGACGTTGTGGGAAATAGCCGCCTGTATGCTTAGCGACTCCCAAAATTAGCAGTGCTTGCTCTGTGTAGACGCGCACAGAACCTGGTGGAATTTTCGTAGCCTTGGTGTTGAGCCAAGCAATGTAGGCTTCCAGAGAAGCAGTATCAATTGGCACTACATCAAACACTTTTTCACGCTGAGTAGCACTCAAATATGTGAAGTAATCAGGAAACAATGCTGAAAAAATAGTCTGATTTTTTTGTTTATCAGGGCTTAGCGCCTGGCTCAATTGAGCAGTTGTCTTTGCACTCTGAACAGCCGTAGCTACTTCTGAGACTTTGTCTTCAAGCGTGACCAACTCCGTGAGTTTGACCAATGAAACTACGCCTGTGAGATTGCTTCCAGTCTCCACCTTTTCAACAAGCTCAAGCTGGTTTTCAGCTAGCCATTTATGAAGGCGCACTTTGCTCGGACCAATGTGCGGTCCTTTGTGCGTCAACTCCGCAACTGGCAAAGAGTAGCAATTCAGCAGCGTTTCGTAGTTGCTACGCCCACGCTGCATAACTTTAAACAGCAAGTTCTCAAGCAAATCTTTGTATTTTTTAAGCGCATTCGCAGCGCTGTTTTTGGGCTTTGGAAAACTCTCGCGCAACCGCTCCAAAACAACAGGATCAATAGTGATAGTCAACATAGTGGGCCTCTTTTTCGTATTTACTAGGCTTGGCAAGTTGACGCTGAAAAAAGTTACACACTTATAGTATTGAAGCTTCGCTTCAGGAACCCCGGCATTGGTGAAGTAAGTAAGGGGCGAAGCCCGATCAGTCCTTCTGTTCCTTTTTTGGGGGAATTCCGGCGCGAAACTAAACTCAAGTGCTGGCTTTTTTCGAGCGTCAAGAATCTGGACGCCCTGACAGCGTCCAGAGCCAAGTTACGCAGTTGCAGCCTCCTGTTCTTTTGCAGCCAAATCACCAAAACCAATGCTTTGCTCCATGCCCTGCACAGCTGTTGACAACTCATCGGTGGTCGCCTCCATGCGATCTGCAATCGACGCCAGCAACTGTTGCTCATAGGCTTTGTCAAACACATTGCCCTGTACCACATGGAACTTGCCTGTTTCGCCATTCTTCACAGAGACAAAAAACACAAAATTGCCCTGCTCATACTTGGGGTCAACTTTTTCAGTGCCGTCAGTTTTTGCTTTGCTCTTGGGTTTTTCAGGAACCCAGTTGCTGACCTCACCTGAGTAGCTGATTTGGCTGTCAACTTTGTGCGCCATCAGTGAATACAAACGTCCCACCAATTCAGTGCGGGTTGTTTTTTCAGCCTTGATCGCATCGGCCAATTCCTGTGCAACCGCTTGATCAGCCTCTTCATAACCGAAGGTTTTTTCAACTACCTTGCCCACTCCCCCGTGTTCAGACAAAAAGTCGGCAAACTTGTCAACAGCAATGCCAATTGCACGGGCTTTTTCCATTGCAATCGTGTAGTTGTTGCGGCTTTGGCGGCTCTGATCTGCAAACACATAACGCACCACCACAGCTTCAGTGCTGGAGTTACTGGCCATGGTTTGCTGGTCACGCAGTTGGACTTTCTTGATCAATTCCGTGCGGACGTCGCGTTTTGTGATGGCATTACCGTCAATTTGAGCTGCAAAGGCGTAAGCCTTCTCAAGCATCTCCCACAGTGCACGGTCCGAACGGTCCAGAACTTCGACCTTGAGCTTGGTGTAGCCCACAACCAAGGCTTCCGCTGCGTCCACCAGGGCCTGCACGTTTTTGGGCAATACCGCTGTGGGTTTAGTCTCAGCCTTGGTGGCTACCGCTTTGGGGCGGAATACATGAAATGCAGCACCTGCGCCGCCTGCGGCCATGATGGTTGCTGTGGATGTTGCGCCGTTAGCGCTGGCTTCAAAAGTTTGTGTAGTCATGCTCTTCTCCTAGAAAGGTTTTTAAAACCCCTTTCGGGGCTGTCGATCCGCCTAATTGCGAATCCACAACCTGGACTTTAGGCATCCATAACAGTTTTATACATTTCAATTTATCTTGTTATGAAATATGATTGAGCAATGAAATATCCACGCAGTCGTTTTTACAAAGGCATTCCAGGTTTCAGCTTCACTGACGATGACGGACTTCTCGAAGCAGCCGAAGCCAGCGTCTACAAGAGATGGTGGCAGCTAATGCGGCTTAGCCCTGTGTTTTGGTATGCAAGAACAACAGGCATTACACCTGTCGACTCAGTCATAGCTGAGAACTACGAAAAAGCTGGTAACTTAAAGTTCAATGATTTCTCTCACTGGTGGGATAAGCATGGCAAATTTGTTTTTGAAGAGGCAACTCGTCCTGCTCATTTGCGGATAGTGAATATTGCTGATCCCAACGATAGAGTGCTGGACAGAAAAAGCCTGCTAATTGAAGTTCCACTAACCAGCACTAGAAAAAGAATCATCAGCGAGTTAAAACGAATTCTTGATTCCGTAGATCATGACGTAACAGGTAGAAACGTCATCAAGCTAAGTAATGCTCCTTTGAAGCTTAAGAGCAAGAAATTCAACACTACAACTCTTGAGAATGAGTCGTGGGTGTTGATCTATCGCATTCTTTACCCACACATTTCAATTTGGAAGATTGGCGATCGACTTCGACTGGCTCCCCATCTCGACGTCAGAGAGCTAGATCAAAAAGTATTTTCCAAGGGGGAAGGACCATTTGCAACCCTTCAAAGCCTGACAGGTAGGAACTTATATAAAGCTCGTTTTGCTCGCTATCACGTTGAGCGAGGGAGCTTCCCTGATTACACCCGCGTTTACGATTTCAATGACGTGAAGCCTTTTGGTGAGAAACATCACCATGAATTTCTAGAAGCGACCAATGAATCCGGTCTTGTAGAAGATGACCTATGTGACCCGGTATCGCCTTGGCAAAAACACATCCAACGCGAATATGCACAGGACCTCAGGTACAAAATCATTCACGCTAACAGACATGACCGACGCCACGTTGGAGAACCAAAATTTAAACTTCGATACGACGCCTTCATTGCAGGCGAAACAAACTTAATTTGAACAAAGGATTTGATTACGCACGAGATTCCCAGTGGGTGCACACATGGTCAGCTGCTACTACAGGATAGTTTTCTAACTTAGCTGGACGACGCTCTGCAGCGGGAAGTTGGTAATAAGCCAGCCCGCAGTGGAATTTCCCGTGTGCGGGGTCTGCACCAAGTACAAAACGACAAGTTCTACAGCAATCACGCTCAAGCATGTGATTGTGTTCAAGCATTATTTTTTAACTCCCTTTTGTAGGGGGAATTTTATCTGTCAATACTCACTGGGAAGCATGATTACCCAATGCTCACCATCCCAACAAGCGTACAAGGTGATGCCCTGCATGGGAAAGTCTGTGTACGGGATCTGTTGACGTGCATGCTCTTTGCCGTTGCCATCCTCGTAATACATAGTTGCCCTGCTATTCTTCACTGTCATACGCACCTGCACAAACCAGTCCTGCGTTCCTATTTCGCATAGGTGGCTAGCAATCGCATCCATCATCCAAAAACACTCAGCCTCTTCAGCCAAGTACTTAGTGCCATCCGTGAGCAGGTGTTTGTGACTGATACGGTAGTAACGCTCAGTGCCCGTGAAATATGAAAGCTTGCTGGGATCGAAGTTCTTCATCTGTAGTCCTATGTGTGTGACTACAGTGTGTTTTCAGACTAGCTTTTGGGCGACCTTAAACCCGAAGCTTTGGCGGGTTACCGACTTAGCGTGGATGCCTGCTTAAGGCTGATCTGAGCCACTCGGAGTGAGTGGGCGTTATAGCTTCGTCGATCACCACCGGTCATTCAAGATGGAGTGACTCCTAAGTCCGATGTACTGCCGATACCGGACACTCGACATGCTGCGCATGCGATCCGCGCTTGCGCGAACATGAACGACTGGTCTGGCGCTGGCTGCACACACACTCCCGACCCAAAGCTGGCATCCAAGCATTCAGCATGATCACCCAGAAGCGGCTAATCATCCAGTCCTACGCAATCAATCTCTGAGTTATTGAGGCGATAAGAAACTCTTCTTGCGAAGAAAAATCCAATGCAGAGGTCTTGATCCGATGAACCGATATAAACACCTCGCGTAAGAAACTTTGATCCAGGTATCCAGTGCAAGCAGTGGATGTTTCAGATCAAAGCCTTTAAACGCTGGTCAATCAGTCTACGCTGTCAGCATTGGCATCTGCAACAGTCAGCGCTGTCATGTTCACAATCCGCCGCACAGTAGCACTGGGCGTCAAGACATGAACGGGTTTTGCTGCGCCCAACAAAACGGGTCCGATAGCAATGTTTCCACCTGCCGCCGTTTTAAGCAGGTTATAGGCAATGTTGGCAGCGTCAAGATTTGGCATCACCAGCAAATTTGCATCCCCATGCAAGGTACTGTTGGGCATCAGAACCTTGCGAGCATCTCCATCCAAAGCCAAATCACCATGCATCTCACCATCTACCTCTAACCACGGAGCTGCTTGTTGGATAAGTGATAGCGCCTGGCGCATCTTGACAGCAGTTGGCTGGTCACTACTCCCAAAGTTTGAATGCGAAAGCAAAGCCACCTTCGGATGAATCCCAAAGCGACGCATTTCTTCTGCGGCCATGATGGTGATTTCTGCTAGCTGTTCAGCTGTGGGGTCATAGTTGACATGTGTATCAACAATGAAAACTTGACGTCCTGGCAGCATCAAACCGTTCATCGCAGCCAAGGTTGTAGCACCATGACGTTTACCAATAACTTGTTCGATGTAGATTAGGTGGTGAGCGTTATGCCCCCAGGTACCACAAATCATTCCGTCGGCATGCCCTTTGTGAACCAACATCGCACCGATCAAAGAAAGTCGCCGACGCAATTCAATCTTGGCAATTGCTTCAGTTACACCCTTGCGCTCTGTCATTTTCAGGTAGGTTGTCCAAAAATCTCTATAGCGTTCATCGTGTTCGACATTAACAACGTCATAGTCCAAGCCTTCTTGCAGGCGTAGACCAAAATTCTCAATACGCTTTGCGATAACGGATGGGCGACCGATCAGAGTTGGACGGGCAATACCTTCATCCACAACAATTTGGCAAGCTCGTAAAACGCGCTCTTCTTCACCTTCTGCATAAGCAACTCGCTTTTTGCTTCCACGTCGAGCCGCATCGAAGATCGGCTTCATCGTTGTCCCAGAAGCGTAGACAAAACCCTCGAGCTTTTGTCGATACGCTTCCATATCAGCGATAGGTCGCAACGCGACGCCCGAATCGGCTGCCGCCTGAGCTACTGCTGTAGCCACGCGAGTCATCAAGCGAGGATCGAAAGGTTTGGGTATCAGATATTCAGGTCCAAAACTTAGTGTTTCCCCCGAATAGGCAGCTGCAACGCGCTCACTCTGTTCTGCTTGGGCTAATTCAGCAATTGCATGAACCGCTGCAATTTCCATCTCATCCGTAATTGTGGTTGCACCACAGTCCAAAGCACCACGGAAGATATATGGAAAGCACAAGAGATTGTTGACTTGGTTGGGGTAGTCCGAACGCCCGGTCGATACGATGGCATCGTCACGAACAGCTTTTACTTCTTCCGGCATGATTTCCGGATTTGGATTAGCCATTGCCAAGATCAACGGTTTCGTCGCCATCTTTGCGACCATCTCGGGCTTTAGCACCCCCGACGCTGATAACCCCAGAAACACATCGGCATCTTCAATCACCTCTGACAACTTGCGTTGTTCGGTAATCTGAGCAAACTGAACTTTATCCTCGTCCATAAGCTCAGTCCGACCTTCATACACAACCCCTGCAAGGTCTGTAACCCAGATGTTCTTTCGTGGAATCCCGAGCTTAACCAGAAGGTTCAAGCACGCCAACGCAGCAGCACCTGCACCCGAGGTCACTAGTTTGATGTTCTTGGGATCTTTGCCCACCACCTTCAGGCCATTCATGATGGCAGCACCAACAACGATTGCCGTGCCGTGTTGATCATCATGGAAGACAGGAATTTTCATACGTTCGCGTAACTTACGCTCAACGTAAAAGCAATCAGGCGCCTTTATGTCTTCGAGGTTAATACCCCCAAAGGTTGGCTCCAGCGCCGCAATAATGTCAACAAGCTTGTCCAAGTCTTTTTCGTCAACTTCGATATCAAAAACATCGATGCCAGCAAACTTTTTGAACAAGACTCCTTTGCCTTCCATAACAGGCTTTGATGCGAGTGGTCCTATATCCCCTAAGCCCAACACAGCAGTTCCGTTAGAAATGACGGCTACTAAATTACCTTTGCTTGTGTATTTGTAGGCTGCACTGGGATCTTTTACGATTTCTTCACAAGGCGCAGCCACACCTGGTGAGTAAGCTAACGCAAGATCATGCTGGTTGATCAATTGCTTTGTCGCTTGAATCGCAACTTTTCCTGGAGTTGGAAACTCATGGTATGCCAACGCTGAGTTTCTAAAATCTGAGTTTTGATGTTTTGTCATTTCAAAAAAGAAAGAGGCGCTTTGCAGCACCTCTTATCCATATTAGTCAGCGTATTGACCCGCTGCTTTGATAACTGTTGACCAGCGAACCATCTCTGCTTCAACAAATTTTTTATGATTTGCGGGCTCAAGACGTGCGTCAGTCACAACACTAATACCAAGTGATTCTTGGCGTTTGATCAAGTCTGGATCTTTCAACGCTGCTTTTAATGCTTGATTAAGTTTTGCTATAACTGCTGGAGGTGTTCCCTTGGGTGCATAAAGACCATGCCAAACAGAGACACTAAAGTCATTGAGTCCACTCTCAGCCAAAGTTGGTACGTTCGCCAACAGTGGCAAAGTCATACGCTTCTTGCTTGTGACGCCAAAAACTTTGACCTTTTTACCTTCAATTTGTGGAACTGCATTGGTTGCTTGTTCACACATTAAATCGACTTGACTTCCCATCAAGTCAGTCATTGCAGGCGCTGTCCCTTTGTAAGGAACGGTTGTCATGTCGACTTGAAATGCACTTTGCAACATAAGTCCACAAAGGTGAGAAGCTGACCCGATACCAGCATTTGCAAGATTAATTGTGGACTTACGTTCATTGATTAGCTTACGTAACTCCTGGAAGTTATTTGCAGGAATTGATGGGCTACCGATCAACGTGGATGGGGCCTCATTAATCAAGCCAAGATACTCGAAGTCATCTGGCATCTTGTATGCCAACTTTCTATATAGTGCCGGTGCTGTAGACATTCCTATGTGATGAACAAGTAACGTGTACCCATCTGGATTGGCCTTGGCGACCTTAGCTGTCCCAATCGTTCCTCCTGCCCCACCGACGTTTTCCACAATGATCGTTTGACCACCTAATGGTTTTCGAAGTGCTTCAGCTACGTCTCTAGCAATTTTGTCGCTTGGCCCCCCTGCTGCAAACGGAACAACCAACGTAACTGGTTTTTCAGGGAATTCAGCTTTCACCGAAAACGACAAACCACTCATTGCCAAGATTGCAAACAGCTGCGTATATTTGTTAGAAATTTTCATGATGCCCTCCTGAATTAAGATGCAAGTTCTTGCATGACTTTGAATAAATCAGCCTTACCTTCGAATCCAATACCAGGCAGCTCTGGAAGAGTGATGTGGCTATCTACAACTTTCACTCCATCGGGGAATCCACCAAAAGGCTGGAACAAATCTGGGTAGCTCTCGTTGCCACCCAATCCCAGACCTGCGGCAATATTTAGAGACATTTGATGACCGCCGTGAGGAATACAACGGCTTGGTGACCAACCATGCTCTTTCAGCATTTCCAAAGTGCGCAGGTACTCGACCAAACCGTAGCTGAGTGCACAGTCGAATTGGAGGTAGTCACGATCAGGACGCATGCCGCCATAACGAATCAAGTTACGTGCATCTTGCATTGAGAACAAGTCTTCACCTGTAGCCATTGGATTTTTGTAATAGTTACGAAGCGTAGCTTGCAACTCGAAGTCCAAAGGGTCACCTGGCTCTTCGTACCAGAACAAGTCGTATTGCGACAGAGCCTTGGCGTACTGAACAGCTGTTTCAAGATCAAAGCGACCATTTGCGTCAACGCATAACTTTTGTCCGTCTTGCAATACTTCCATGATTGCATCGATACGGCGCAAGTCTTCATCTAGTGAGGCACCGCCGATTTTCTTCTTGACTACGGTATAGCCACGATCGATGTAGCTACGCATTTCGTCTTGGAGTTTTTTGTAATCCTGACCTGGGTAGTAGTAACCACCAGCGGCATAGACAAAAATCTTACGATTAGGTTTTCCATCGCCGTAACGATCGGATAGCAATTGAAAGAGTGGCTTGCCTTCAATTTTCGCAACTGCATCCCAAACAGCCATATCAATGGTGCCAATAGCAACAGAACGCTCGCCATGCCCACCCGGCTTTTCGTTAGTGAACATGGTTTGCCAAATTTTGTGTGGGCAAAGGTTATTGCCAGTCTCATCAATCAGTGACTCAGGCGCTGCTTCGAGAATGCGTGGAATGAAGCGCTCGCGCATCAATTTCCCCTGACCGTAGCGTCCATTGGAGTTAAAACCATAACCAATAACAGGCTTGCCGTTGCGGATCACGTCTGTGACAACAGCAACCAAGCTGAGGTTCATTTTGCTAAAGTCGATATAAGCATTCCTAATCGAAGAGCTTATTGGGAACGTTTTTTCACGAATTTCTACAATTTTCATATTCGGCCTCAAAGGTTTGTTGGAGATGGCGGTAATGTTGCCAACCATCAACCTCAAAGGCCAATGCTCATTTTGGCTAAACTTATGCACTGGACGAACCGGCCATGAATTTCATTTGGTTAGAAGACTTTTTAGCATTGGCTGAATCTGGCAACTTTTCTCGTGCGGCGGAGGAAAGATTTAGCTCACAGCCTGCTTTCAGTCGTCGAATCCGATCACTTGAAGAGTGGGTTGGTACAGACTTGGTTGATCGCAGCACTCAGCCCGCAAGGTTGACCAAGACTGGAGAGTGGTTTCGTGGCGTTGCGGAAAACCTAGTTGCGCAAATCGCTCGTCTGCCTGGTGAAGCCAAGCAGGTCGCCGAAACCAATTCGGTCACACTCAGAATTGCCTCAACTCACGCCTTGTCGTTCGTGTTTTTGCCCCGTTGGTTGCGCAACTTGGAGTCCGCGATCGCTATAGAGCGTGTTGAGTTGATGTCGGATGTGCTCTCTCGTTGCGAGGTTCTCATGCAACAGGGAAAAGTTCACTTTGTGCTCAGCCACGCACACCCCAAAGCCCCTAATTCTCTGGATACTGAGCAATACACAAGCCTGCGCATTGGTTCGGATGAACTCATTCCCGTGTCTCAAACCGGGAGCAAAGGCGTTCCAATGCATGCCCTAGCAAGCAACAAGAACAAACAGATTCCGATTCTTGGTTACACCGAAGAGTCTGGACTTGGACGGATTTTCGAGGCCGTGATTGGAAAGCGCATGAAATCAGTACAGACGCAAGTCGTATTCAAGGCCCACCTTGCTTCAGTACTGCGCACCATGGCGCTCGATGGGCGGGGCATTGCATGGCTGCCAAGAACCTTGGTGGATGAGGACATCAGCGCTGGCCGCCTTATCGTGGCAACCGATGATGGTTGGAGTGTGCCGCTTGAAATCCGTCTATACCGCGAGCAAACCATGTCTGGTCAAGCACCTCTGGCTTTGTGGAAAGCAGCATCTGAGGAGAAGTGACTTTCACACCTTTACCAATTAAGCCTGAGCAGTAATTGGCAGCTGAGTTCGGAATGACTGCAAATGGCCGAATGCGCAGGTTGGCTGTCCCACTCGTATGCAGTCATTCGTTCAACTGGACTTATCTCTTCTGACTTGATGTAGCGCAAGGCGCTTACCCCAAAAAAGCGCATTCTTTGCTTCCCTCAACTCGATGGGAGACCATCATGGAAAACTCAACCAATGTGATTCATCACGAACCGTGGAACAAGGGCAAGATCGTCGGGCAGAAAGCTCCCTTCAAGGTGAAAGACATCTGGGCTCTACGCGTACGGCTTCAAATGGAAGGCCGGGTTCGCGAGCTCGCCCTCTTCAACCTTGGTATCGACAGCAAGCTTCGCGGATGTGACCTCGTATCACTCAAAGTCCGCGACGTGACCCATGGCGATCAGGTGGCCAACCGAGCCATCGTCATGCAACATAAGACCAAGCGCCCAGTGCAATTCGAGATCACGGCTGTCACTAGAGAGGCCTTGCAGGCGTGGATCAAGCAGGCGGCATTGAAATCCGACGACTTTCTTTTTCCGAGCAGGCTCCACGATTCACCCCACCTCGGAACCCGGCAGTACGCTCGGATTCTCGGGCACTGGGTGGATGAGCTTGGTCTGGATCGTTCCGAGTATGGGACCCATTCGATGCGCAGGACGAAAGCCACGCTGATCTATCGACGCACTAAGAACCTCCGAGCCGTGCAACTACTGCTCGGCCACTCCAAGCTGGAATCGACCGTGAGGTACCTGGGTATCGAGGTCGACGACGCTCTTGAAATCTCCGAGCAGACGGAAATCTGAGACGGTCATTGGAGGCGGCCTTTGTTCCAACACCGGGTCGA